>Ga0209630_10005942_pt1 | contig 10188 bp, 9 predicted proteins | sample COG_01_FD_184745 | JGI IMG/M metagenome (GOLD analysis project Ga0209630, IMG submission 184745) | Pelagic Microbial community sample from North Sea - COGITO 998_met_01 (SPAdes) (version 2) | ecosystem: Environmental > Aquatic > Marine > Neritic zone/Coastal water | place: Helgoland, sampling... | reverse complement strand
TTATAATAAGGGGTTCTAGGGATTTTCCCCTCTAAAAAGACATAATCCTCTGTAGACCACACCAATAAATGGCTGCGGAGGTGGGTTACTACTTATAAGTGTGGCAAATTAGGTAAATATCGTACATTTAATACGGAACAGCCCTGATATGGCCATCAAAAACGAAATTACTATTCTCACGAGAGCAGAACAGGCAAATCTTTATTCCCCACCCATTTTTTCAATCGAAGAACAACGTCTGTACTTTTCTCTGAACGATGCGGAATTGGCAGTTTTTCGGTCAATTCGTCTCAGAGCTCATAGATGTTACTTTGTCGCGATTTTGGGATACTTCAAATCAAAGCCCGTCATCCTAGATATCGCTTACTCGCAGGTTTCTAAGGATTTAATGTTCATCAGTAAAGAGCTGCTTGGCGGCAAGGGGCTCAGACCATTCACTCCCTCACAAAAACAAAAAGATCGACTCTACGCAAAAGTATTAGACCTTGCTGGTTATCACAAATGGGACGAAAGTCAGCACTTCAATTCTCTTTTCGACCACCTTGTTCAGGTGGGCAATGCCTGGCTGGAGCCGCGTTACCTCTTTGATACTGCTATTGAATTCCTAACCAGTCACAGCATTGCTATCCCTAGGTACACCGTACTCCAGAGACTGATAAGCAGAGCGATGCAGCAGGTCAGAAAAGACCTGGCGCACCAACTTAATCAACTCACCAGTCCTGAACTTCACGTCTTTCTGGACAGCATAACAGCCATTGATGACGGACTAAGCCTGAACCAGCTCAGAGGCGGTGCAAAAAGTCTGACCGTACCTGAACTTAAAAAAGAGCTTGCCCTTTATCATCAGTTAGCGCCATGGCGCACGCAAATCAATGGCGTTATCGATGGGCTTAATCTGTCTCTTAAAAATCGACAACACTTCGGTGAGCTCATCAACTATTACGGTAGTAAACTCAAACGATTCAAACGCGCACAGCAGCATCTATGGTTGCTATGTCACCTGACAGAGCGGATACAACTGGCACTGGAACGGTTAACTGATGGGTTCATTTACCATATCCGCAAGCAACAAGAAGCTGCCAACACCTTTGCACAACAAGCAGTGTTCCTGTCCTGGCAGTCAGCCGCGGACAATGTCACGAAAGCGGCAGAGTTACTGCATCTGTTTGTGGATGAGAACATTGATGATAATCAACCCTTCTCAGTAGTCAGACAACAGGCATTGAAGGTCATGAATGACAGGGATATCCAGACCCTCTGCCTTTACCTGAAAAAACAGAAACGGACCGTGGAAGAGTACCAGTGGCAACATTACGATGAACAATGCAATCTCCTGGAGCAACTGTTAAGGCAGGTGTTCTTGTGCCTTGAATGTGAGGCCGGTAAAGGCTCAGAAGCCGTCGTCGCCCAACTTCAACAGATGCAGACGGAAATCGCATTCGGTGGACCACTGAAGACGATGGATACGTCGCTCATCCCGAAAAAGCACCTCCCATGGTTGGTTAAACAGGATAACGTTAACCCGCAACGTTACGAATGGCTGCTCTACCGGCAGTTAACCTCACGACTGAATGGACGCATTTATTTGCCAAATGTTACCAAATACCGCGCACTGGAAGACGACCTGATCCCCCAGACATCGCAGGATACCTTGCTGGCCTCATCAACACTGGACAGACTAAAACAGCCCGCAGAGTTATTGTTACAGGAGAAACAACACCGGCTGGAAAGTGCACTCAAAGACGTTGCTCTCCATATTGATGAGGGAGACAATCGAAATGTGATCATGAAAAATCGTACCGGTACCCGCTGGCGTCTGCCGACCAAAAGCGCTACATCTCTGGTCAACAATCCCTTTTTTAAGCGAATGCAACCGGTCGGTATCGCGGATGTACTGCGGTATGTAGAGCGCGAAACCGGGTTCATGAAATGTCTGACTCATGTACTTCCGATACAAAAACAAGGGTTCACTCATCAGGATGATTTACTGGCCATTCTGATTGCCAACGCCACTCACCGTGGTGTGTATGGCATGGCGCAGATCTCCGATCGAAGCTATGAACACCTGAGTACGGTGCAGGCCAACTATATCCGGCCTGAAACGCTGCATGACGCCAGCGACGTGATCAATAATGCGGTTGCAGCGCTACCCATCTTCCGCCACTACCATATTCAGGAGGACCAGCTGCATGCCAGTGCGGATGGTCAGAAATTCGAAACCCATCTGGAAACCTTTAAAACCCGGTACTCCTCTAAGTATTTCGGCACCAACAAAGGGATCACGGCCATGACACTGGTGGCCAACCACAGCGCCCTCAATGCTCGGATCATCGGTTCCAACGAGCACGAATCACACTATATTTATGACCTGTTACAATCCAACAGCAGTGAAATCAAACCTGACGTACTCTCGACAGATACACACGGTGTCAATCATGTTAACTTCGCCTTACTGGATCTATGCGGTTACAGTTTTGCACCGCGATACGCGCAGTTCAGTAGTGTCATCAATGATCTGTTTGACGTAACTGAAAATGAACACGGCGGCACCAACCTTGCCCTGAAAAAGCCCATCAGGACGAATGTCATCGAAACGGGATGGCAGGATATTAGGCGCATTGTTCTGTCACTTCAGACAAAGCGAACGACACAGGCAATGCTGGTAAGAAAGTTGTCTGGTTATCCTTCGGGGCACCCGACATTACAGGCGCTGACGGAGTATAATCGACTGGTCAAAGCGCAATATTTACTGGATTACATAGACAATGCCAGTTTGCGGCAGTACGTTCAGCGTGCCCTTAACCGGGGAGAAGCGTGGCACTTCCTGAGACGGGCTATTGCGTCGGTGAATGGCGATCAGTTCCGAGGCAAAAACGAGAGTGAAATCGCTATCTGGAATGAATGTGCAAGATTGCTTGCCAACGCGATCATCTACTTCAACTCCGCGATACTGAGTCATCTGCTGGGACACTTTGAAGCGAGAGGAGATGAAGAGAAAGCGGGTATCACTCGTGCTGTTTCGCCCGTTGCGTGGCAAAATATCAACTTAAGCGGAACGTATAACTTCACTAATACTGGGAAATTGCCCAATATTGGCGAAATAACAAGGCCGATAGTGGATGATTAGGCTCCAAGCTGAAAGTAAACCACCTCCGCAGCCATTTATTGGTGTGGTCTACAGAGGATTATGTCTTTTTAGAGGGGAAAATCCCTAGAACCCCATCTTGGCCCAGGAAGTCAGGCCCATTTTCATGCCCACGACCTTGTTGCCCCGTTCCTCTTTGCGACGGCAGATTGCCGGGGCCGGCATTCAATAATCAGATCGCTTAATGGATAGATGCGACAGGCCAGCACCTCACCCTGTGCGAGGGCTTCCGGAGGCGCATGAACCCGGCTCATCTTTCCACATTCGTAATCACCTTCGCGTACAGTGACTTTGCATAAGCCACAACCACCCCCCCTGCAGCCTACCGGCACACACTCCAGCCCCTGCTGCTCCATAGCTTTGAGAACACTCTGGCCGGCCTTGCAGGGAAACCTTTGTCCGCTGCATTGTTCGGTGATCTGATACGACTCACCCATAGCGCAGTCTCTCCAAATCAATATTCAACGATAGGTTTCATTGACTATTTATAAACAACCTAAGATACTTCCATCTCTTTACTTTTCGCAGACAGCATATTTCCAAGAACAACTTGCCAATCGCTTTTCATATCGAGCCGGCTTATTAGCCAAAGCTCAGCCATAAGCGTATCCGACGCGTCATAAACACAGGACATATTCGGATAGCGATGTGCCAAAAATTTCGGGAGTATCGCAAGGCCGGCACCTTTATCACAAAATCTAGCGCAAGACTCCAAATCATCACACATAATCTTTATATTTCCATAAAAACCAAGCTGTTCCCAATCTAACAGGCCAAAAACAAAATCATGAGTCTTATATGAGAAGCCAATGCCCGTCTTTATAAGATCGGAATTATCTCTTAGCCCGCCCTTACCAAATTCACTCACAACATCATCTATATATGAAGCAGCACCAAAAACCCCGAGACCGAACGTACCAAGCCGCTTTATCTTTAAACTATTCATATTGGAAATGGGACGCGCCAACCGTATTGCAAAATCGAAACCCTCACGCTCCAAGTCAACAAATCGCGCATCACTAGAAATATCGAATGTAAACTCTGGGTAGATTTTTCTAAATTCTATCAGCACATCTGAAAACTGATTCAATAGTACAAAGGGGATAGAAATTTTAATCACTCCACCCTTATCCCCCGGAGTCACACCAAAGAAAAGACGCGTTGCGCTTTCCATATCTACTGCAGCTTTTAGCACATCTTCCGTCCCTGGCGCCAAAGCCCACCGATTATTTTCTCTAACGAATAACGAATATCCTAAAAAGGCCTCTAAACTTTGTATCTTTCTTCGTAACGTAGAACCGTCGATCCCTAGGCTTTCGGCAGCGGCCTGATAGTCCCGCTCTCTATATAGGGCCAAAAATGCCTTAACATTATCCCAATTAGCGCTGTCATAACTCAGATTTTGAGGCATAGCACCCCTCACTTGGCTTTATTCGTCAAAAGATATCTCTATAAACCTTGACTTGGGCTTAGAGCGACACGCTAATATCCAGCCATCCTCTTCATCAGAGGGATCCAAAACCGTATTTTCCTCCAGAACTACATCGCCACTTAGCAGACTGCACATGCAGGATCCACAATTTCCTGCACCACAGGAATTGGGCACGTTAACTCCGGCATTTATTATCTCTTTTAAAATAAAGTTATCTTCAGAGCACATAACTTCTGTCCGACTGCCATTTAAAAGAACAGAAACGGCAAAATTCTTTTCTTTGCTTTCATTTTTATCGCCATTATCATCAGAAACACTCCCAGCAAAAGACTCCTTGGTTATCAGTCCAGGTGGGACTTTAGACTCGATCAAAAAATTCTCTACACCTCCCATGAAGGGGGCAGGTCCACATAAAAAATATTCAACCTCGGAAGTATCGTCAACATATTGTTCAAACGCACTCGATGTCGGGATGCCCTTCTCATCATCTGACCAGAATTCAATGTCAAATCGCTCTGGATAAGCCAAAGAGAGCTCCTTCAACTCTTCACGAAATATAACAGAATCCTTAGATGAGTTAGCATAAAACAATTTCATCCTATTGTTATATTTAATTAGTGCTGTTTTTATAATAGAAATAACAGGAGTTATACCACTACCCCCTGCAAAAAAAATAAAGTCTCTTTCCCAGTTCTGCGGGTAAAACTCGCCCGCAGGAGGGAGTGTCTCGACCAAATCGCCAACATTAACATTATCACACAGCCAGTTCGACCCTCTACCGCCATTTTCTCGCTTGACCGTGATCTTAAAGTCCTCATTGGCCGCAGCCGCAGAAGATAATGAGTAAGATCGGAATAATAGACTTTTACCAGTACGAATTTTTATTGGTAGGTACTTGCCTGGCACGTGCTCAGGAGGAACCTCGCACAAAGGCTTTAATACAAATGAAAACGACTCCTTCGTTTCCGCTATCTTATCAATAACTCGAAATTTTAATGTATTCATTTTAGACCAACTATAGAAAAAATGAATTATTGCCTTGCGGCGAAAGACAGTCGTTTAAATTTATCTGTTTCATCTTTATCTTCAACTCATCATTATCCTTAATAATTACATAACCATACCAACCACTTAAAACTTGAGACTTGCCATCTCGGCTTTCAAACACAATAAAGCTTGTTCTAACCAAAAACCCCTCGCTTGACCCCGGCACCTTCCATATTTCTGGAATCCCAGTTACCCTACTAGTGCTCGAGATCGGTATCTGCGAATACGCGAAACCTGTTTGTATCCTTACAATCCTGTCCTTAAGCCGTCTGATATCGTGAAACTCCAGGGTGACTTCCTCAGCAGGTGACTCAGCAGGAGAGCTCCCAGGAATCCAGTAGCAACCACTTTCAAGGAATAGTGAAAGCCATTCATCAAAGCTCTGCTGGTCTAAAAGCCGGGCTTCTTTTGCCACTAACATTTCTATCTTATTGTCGTGTATAGGATCTCCAAGATTCGAAATGTTCCAGAAAAAATCAGAGTAGCTCTTAACTTCTTTGTAATAAGATAGATCCACCACACTTGAATCCGCAATTTTCATAGGAAGTTCACTATTATTAGTCATTTTATACCTCCAAGTTTTCGCTATCAGGTTCCTCAGTCATTAGTCGTTTCCAGGTATCAAAATAACTACGACTATGAATCTCAGACGTCGGTTTGTTCGTCAAAATATTATCGTAACCAGCACCTTCTGCATCATTCATGTGTCGACTGAAGTCAACCCATTCAATCTCCGGCATAGATTCAAGACCTTCTTGGCAGGACTCAAAATTTGCCGCATCATCGACCTCACCCATAATTGGAAAATCTTCTTGGGTGCGCATCCGAATAGCATTTAGCTCTTCATCCTCATCATCAAGTAAAGTTGCATACCAATGTAAAACCGTTTTATTAACCGAGAGTGGATCGATTACTTGAATTTGGTTTCCGATCAACAGCAAGTTAGGGAATATATTTAAATTCATACCCGCTCCAACTGCCATATCCAAAGTCTTTTCTGGTTCGCTATGATGGCTTCGGACGTTACTTTCGAAACTTTCCCGTCCGGGTTGAGGGCGTTGTTGAATCCATGCGGAGGTTTTATACATCTCAGGCCGCTGATCTATTACTGAGTGGCCATTTCCCAATGAATAAACCTTCATTTCGGTCTCATCAGCGCTCCCAAAATACTGTATATCTCCGCCACCGTGTCTAAGCGTGGTCATCTGTAATAGAGATTGGTGGGAGAACGGAACGTGATATCCATCCCCGGCATTGTCAAAAATCAATTTCCAATTGCAGTTGATTTCATAACGTTGAACTGAGTTAGAAACTCTTATGTCACCACCTTGATTTAGCCATTCATCAAGGTACTTACGAGCGTTTCCGAGATGTTCTTCTAGACTAACAGCACTTTCATTACCAGATCCGAATATAAAACCTCTATAACTTTCAACTCTAGGAAGTGCTGTCATAGAAAAACTGTCTTTATCGAAGCAATCTCCATAAGCATCCTGTCCTGGGATGACAAATGCTTTCCCGGAGTTTTTGAATTTCCAGCCATGGTAAGGACAAGTAAATGTCTTTGAGTTTCCGGAACTGTTTCGGCAGACTTTTGCGCCTCTATGGGGGCATCGGTTCAATAGTACTTGAAAATCATCATCACCCTTTCTCACAACTATCAAAGGTCGCCCACCAACTCGAATGGTCTGAAAGTCGTTAACATTTGGAATTTGACTTTCATGCAGCAAGAACACCCAGTTAGCTCTGAATATATTCTCCATTTCCGCATCATATATTTCAGAATCAGTATAAACTGACCTATGTACACGTCCCGGCTGGATAAGCTTGTTTATATTTTTCATGCATCACCTCAAAGGTTCTGGAAGTCAACATTCTTGTGCAAAACGTCCTTTATCAACTGCCGTATTGATTCAGGAGGTTCGTAACCCTTTAATTCTTTATTGAATCCATGGACTTGGTCTTCTTGCAGATTTCCGTCTTCGAGGTGAACTTTTAAGAATTCGTTCTCAACTGTATCTCTGCTTAATTCCGGGTGCCCCTGAAACCCAATAACATGGCTTCCAAAACTGAATATTTCCACTTCAGTGGATTCTGAATTTCCGAGTAAAACTGCTCCTGGAGGGCATTCAAGTACACATTCCCCATGACTCTCAACAAGTTTGACATTTGTTTCGGTGACTCCAATTTTGCCATTCACATCATTCAAAAACCTTATCTCGTCAACCCCAAATCTAAATTGTTGGCTAGGATTCAGACCCACGACCCCTCCAAGCGCCACTGCGAGCGCTTGGCAGCCAAAACAGATACCTACGATGGGTTTCCTTTGATCATATGCAGTTCGAATAAATTGAAACAATCCCGAGAACCGATTTCGGTCCTCATTTACTGAATACTCGCTCCCACTTACAACAAACCCATCATAATTATCAATGATATTGCTTAGATCTGAAAATCCACTTATAACATCCCATTCGGAATCTTCTGTTTTAAAAGCGCTTATCATTTCTTCCCTATAGTCAAAGAGCTCCTCTTCAGAGCACCACAATAACGCGAAACGTTTAGACATATTAGACACTCGACATTACAGCAAATTGAAATATTCTTTGTGTTCCCACTCGGTCACAGGGCCTTCCGGCTTAGCAGCCTCTTCTCCTTCGGCCGTTATAAACCTTGACCATTCATGCCTTCTTAGCTGGAGCCAGTAATTGATAAAGGTCTCCCCGAAACATGCATTGAAGAGCTCAGAGTTTTCTAGGTCATCAAGCGCCTCAGCCAAAGTAGCAGGCAAAAGCGGTACTTGAGCGTCATAGGGAGACTCTTGAAGCTCTCCGGGATCCTTACTATTTTTGATGCCATCAAGTCCGGAGACAATTTGTGAGGCCATATACAGATAAGGATTGGCGGCTGGTTCGCCGATACGATTTTCTACGCGGCTTGCTGGATGCCCCGTGCCCGAAATTACCCGAATCATTGCTGCCTTGTTATCTTTTGCCCATGCTTTTCGGTCGGGCGCAAGCGAGTAGGGTTGTCGTCTGCGATACCCGTTTACAGTTGGTGTTGTGAAACTGGAAGCGGCACTGCCATTTGCGAGCAACCCGCCAGCATAAGCACGGCCCAGCGGAGACAGGACTTCTCCCTCTGTGGGTATAAAAAGGTTTTCTCCAGTATGGCTATCCACTAGTGATTGATGCATGTGCCAGCCGGAAGCAACAAAGAACCCATTAATCGCCGGCTTGCACATAAATGTTGCGTGATAATCATGTCGAGAACATATTTGCTTGATCGCTGATTTTATAAGCAACACTGCATCAGCTGCTTGCAGCCCTTCCATGACATCGAACGTGGTTTCCATTTGGCTTGGAGCCAACTCATCTTCTAGAGAGCGTAAAGGTAGGTCCAGCTCGAGAAGTCCTTTTCGAACTTTCGAAACAATGTCATCCACTTGATCTAAGTGCTGCTCAAGCAGATAGGAATACCCTTGGGCTACAGGCTGTACCTTGATAGCTTCAGGCTGAATACCAGGTGCGCCTAAATCATCTGGGTCAAGTGAGCGGTCGACGATTTTCGTCAGGTACCACTCTAACTCGATACCACATTTAAACTTAAACCCTTCATTACTTAACGCTGTAAGGGACTGTTTCATGATTCCACGGGGGCACAGAGGAAATGGCTCACCTGACTTCCAATGCAAGTCTGCTATCATCCACCCGGTTTTATCAGCCCAAGGCAATACTTTAAAAGTGGTTGGATCTGGAACCATCACAACACTTGGGGCGCCACTTAGTTCCTTTAGTTCCTTAATCCCGAACCCCCCACCGGGCGTAAATGGATTGAAAACGAAAGAGCTGACCAAATCAAAGAAGAAAGGAGCCATCGTTATTTCTGACCCTTCTGAGAATGCCGCCTTGAGGGCTGCTACCGACAGCGCCTTACCTCGCAAGAGACCATACTGATCAGCCCAGGAGAGCCTAATTACTTCAAGCCCTAAAGCATCTACTTCTGCCAGAACTTTATCTGCAGCATCTCGCTGCTTATCTGTCCAAAGATTATTTTTCGTTATAAAATCGAATTTCTCACTCATGGGACATTCCTTTTTTTGATTTTTCGAGCACTTGTTGACGCATGTTAATATTTCGATATTAGTTAGTTTTTACACCCCGTTCAATAACATCTGTGCAAAACCGTTTTGCAAAAATGCTGCGCGGGGAGGGTAGTCGTGACCTTTCCCCCAAATTCCGCACCATGAATTCGATGAGATTTCCCGCTAACCTAGCACGATGGAGATCTCGATATGAAGAAGACGCGATACACCGAAGAACAGATCATTGGCGCCATCAAGGAGCATGAAGCCGGAGCCAAGGTCGACGATATTTGCCGCAAGCTCAGCATATCCAGCGGCACGTTCTACAACTGGCGTAGCAAGTACGCTGGCTTGGAGGTGAACGAAGCCAAGCGCTTGCGCGAGCTGGAATCAGAGAACAACAAGCTCAAAAAGCTGTTGGCAGACAAGCTGCTCGAAGTTGAAGCGATGAAGGACGTGCTCTCAAAAAAGTGGTGACGC
>Ga0209630_10005940_pt1 | contig 10189 bp, 5 predicted proteins | sample COG_01_FD_184745 | JGI IMG/M metagenome (GOLD analysis project Ga0209630, IMG submission 184745) | Pelagic Microbial community sample from North Sea - COGITO 998_met_01 (SPAdes) (version 2) | ecosystem: Environmental > Aquatic > Marine > Neritic zone/Coastal water | place: Helgoland, sampling... | reverse complement strand
CTTGAGGGCCTGTATTACCAATAGTACCCTGTGGGCCTGTAGGGCCTGTATTGCCCGTAGGACCTTGAGTACCTGTTGGTCCTGTAGCACCGTCATCTCCTACGGGACCTTGTGGACCTGTAGGACCTGTAGAACCTGCAACACCCTGTGGTCCTTGGACACCATCATCACCCTGTGGTCCCTGTATACCTTGAGAACCTTGAGGGCCTGTATTTCCAATGGGACCTTGTGGGCCTGTAGGTCCTGTATCACCTACATCACCTTGGGGTCCTGTCGATCCTGTAGCACCCGTAGGTCCTGTAGGTCCTGTTGCGCCTTGGATACCTTGGGGACCTTGATCGCCTTGGATGCCAGCAGCGCCTGTTGGACCTTGCGGGCCTGTAGCACCATCAACACCGTTGGTTCCGTTAGTCCCCTTCTGAGCAACTTGCTGCCAGTAGGTTGTGTTAGTTGTCGCTGTACCAACGGGAACGTCAGTCTTAGCAACAAAGGTTTCGCCGCTATAGTAGACAGCATCTTGTGCGACATAGGTTGTTCCAGAACTCCAAGTTCCTTTCCAACCCATACGCACTCGACCAATATTAATTTGAGCCATATGTTTTACACCGTTGTTACATAGAGGAAGCCGTTGGCATCGATTGAGAAATCGTTGTCATTAGCATCGCCATAATATTCTATTTGAAGTTCACCATCCGAATTGATGGAGAATGTGCCAAAGGCTAGACCAAGTGGGGTTGCACCCATATCACCTGTAGGACCCTTTGACCCATCTGGTCCTGTATCACCTTGGATACCTTGGACACCTTGAGGTCCGAGTGGTCCTTGTACACCTTGAGGTCCGAGTGGTCCTGTCGAACCTGTTATACCCTGCAAGCCCCGAGGACCTTCCGCTCCAGTAGCACCAGTTTCCCCTATGGGGCCTTGGTCTCCTGTAGCACCTTTTGGTCCGGCGGCACCTGTGGCACCTTGTGGGCCTTGTGAGCCTACTGCACCAGTGGGACCGATGTCACCATCGTCCCCTTTGACGCCTTGAAGGCCTGTAGAACCTTGCGGTCCTTGTGGTCCGATTGAACCTTGCGGCCCTGTATCACCGACAAGACCCTGTGGACCTTGTGAGCCAGTTGCACCTGTAGGTCCTTCAAGACCCGTTGGACCCGCTGGGCCAGTGTCACCAGTTGGACCTTGTGTACCTTGTTGACCTACTGGTCCTAGTACACCTTGAGGTCCTGTTGGTCCTTCTGGACCTTGGGCACCTGTAAGGCCGGTAGAACCTTGAGGTCCTGTAGGACCAGTTTCCCCAATATTACCTTGTGAGCCTTCTGGACCTTGTGAGCCTGTCGGACCAGTCTCACCGACTGCACCTTGCAGACCTGTTGGCCCTTGCAGACCTGTCGAACCAACCGGACCAATAGGACCCGTTGGACCAAGTGGACCTTCTGGACCAGTTTGACCAATGTTACCCTGTTGACCCTCTGGCCCTCGGTCACCTTGGTCTCCCTTAACACCCTGTAAGCCTGTCGGTCCTTGGATACCTGTAGGACCCTCGGGTCCTGTGCTGCCTGTAGCTCCGATAGGGCCTTGAGGGCCGCGAGGGCCTTCAGTTCCTTCAGGACCCTGTGGACCATTTGGTCCCGATGGACCTTCTACGCCTTGGACACCTTGAGGTCCCTCTGAGAGAGAGAATACAAGTTCGCCAGTTTCGGCGTTATAGGTTGCATATCCGTCTGTCCCGTAAGGGAGACTGTTCATGGATGTTGTTAGATTATACAGCTGGTCACGAACACTTTGAGCGCCAGCTAATATTGAAGCTCCAGAGGTATTCACGAAGCCTCTGGTAGCTACTTCATCGTCAGCCTGTGGTTCCCCGATGTTCTTCAATCGGTAACCTTTAGCATCCCATCGACCATCAGCATCGCTGAGTTCGATAGAATTTGCTGCGCGGTCTACAGCTTCTTCAGCCAAGAACCGGACCTGCTTGTTTGCTAGGTCTAAGTCAGCTTCAAATAGTGTTGAACCATCTGTGAAATCGACCAACGGCACCTTCGAAGTTTGCCGTTTTATAGCGACAATCGCGTTAATTGCTGGAGTTGTTGATACCTGTATTGTGGCATCGTTAATAAAATTGAATGGGGCTGCTGAACCTGCAACTAGAACAACCACATCTTCACGGTTGATGTAATCGAACGGTATCGAATATTCTGTTGTAGAACCGTCAGCCACATATTTGACTATACTGTCAGCCATAATGTCTCCTGAAAGAAGTAGACCCCTCCGAAGAGGGGCCTGTTGTGGTTTAATCTATTTTGCTTAGGTCTAGTTCGGGACGATCTACGTCTTTCCCGCGCTTAGTAGCTCGTTTGAAACGATCATACTCTCTCACTTGTTCCCTAATTTCTGGGAACTCACGCTGGAGTTTGCGATACGCTCTGTCTCTAAACTTCTTCATTCTACGGTTTAGCATGAATGTCCTGTGGCTTTCGCTAGGAGCTACATCACCGTAGTCGTCTCCATCTTTATTATAGCTAGTCTTGTTAATTTCCCGAGCTAAGGTTTGCTCTAGGTTCCGACCGCCTATAGAGATAGAACCCATAAGCTGGTTCCACCGTTGGTATTGTTCGCCTGTGAGTTTAACCCCACCACCTACTGTCCTTCGAGCGCCTTCAAATTTAAATCCAAGCTTTCGGAACTCTGTAGCCACCAAGGCAGCATCAGTCTCTATCTCTTCAACACCCTTTGTAGTGATGTGGAAGAATGGACCTAAAGTATCTGGAGTATTCTTTGGTTTGCCTGTTAGCCAATCGTATTGAATTGGTAAGGAGCTACGTTGAATACCTGTACTCTTGCGGAGCTTATCCATGACTGTACGGACTTCGCGGGTATACTCATCGTTAAGATTTCCAACTTGGTTTGTGAAACCAGAGTAAGGCATCAGAGAGGCCAAACGCTGTTTAAATAAGTTTGAGACTTCCCAAGGACTGTCTTTGGAATCTAAGATTGATACAGTGTCTGCAATACCCTGTAGATATGTCTTTGACACGATGTTGTTACCAACAGCTGCGATAAACATCGAAGTCATATCAGTCCAAGTTGTATCGTCCATCGAACCAATTTGATACATTTCCTTCATGTCACCGATGATGCCAAACGCAGTAGTCCAAGGGTCCATACGGGCATAACTTACCCAGTAAGGTTTTTCCTTGGTTCCAAAGTTGATCGAATAAGGTTGCCAATCAGGGCTGTCACGCCACAGTTTAGCAAGCTTAGGGTCTGTCGGACCACCACCTGTAATACGGTCATCCCAAGCAAGGACACTCAAGGTTCCGTATATTGCTGTACCTACAGCCATCTTACCTTTTGCTTGAGCAACTCGAGTAGGGTCACCTGAATTCCAATCAGCTTTATATTGTTTCCGCAGCATATTCAGCAACGGTGTTCGGTCCCAAGCTTGTCCCATAATGTTCATTGGTGTCTGAATGAAAGGAGTAATCTGGCGCATCAATGGATGCTTGTTTGCAAAATCTTGAACTGATTTCGCAATCATGGAATTTTCTTGTGTCAGCTTCGTAGTAAACGTAGCTTCCCTTGCTTCGTTGAGAGCCATCTCTGCATACTTGTTGCCAGATTTATAGGAACCAACATATTGGTCGATGAAGTTCTTCTTCAATTCTTCATCATCAGCTATTTTACCTAGCGCCACAGTTTCCTGCCACTTCTGTTCAGCATCAATCTTAGTATTGAATGCGTTCTCAAAGTTACCAGCAATCCACTCTTCTCTAGAAGCATACCCAGCTTTCTGGATATCCTTCATCGACATAAAGGCAACGTCAGTAGATAGTCTTGCCTGAAGTGCTGATCGGTAAGCGAGTTGCTTAAAGAACTCATCTTCAGACCCCAACAAACGAGAGGGTATAGTCAGCATCTTACCTAAAATATCAACAGTCGTACCCCCGCCGATATACTCTGAAGATATAGCGCGGGTTGTTGATTGACTGGCGTTCTCAATCTTTACTGAGTCATCCAGCACAGGCTTCATGTTGTAGCCAGATTTAGCTGCTAGTTTAAGAGCATCCTTAAAATAGTAGGCCATGTACTTATATGTGCGCAGAGCTTCTTTAGCTTGCTGCGTATCACCATTGAGAAGCGCACCAATTGCTCTTTCACTAGGCCTAGCAAGCACGTTTATAGTGTTCGAGGTGATGTTGAGAGCATGAGTTGTTGGACCAGATAGAATAGAGTTAATCCAGAATTCATTGAGAACCCGTAACCCTTTACGCTCTACAGCTTTCTTCACAGTCCTCGCCATGAGTTTCTCATCAGTAACCTTGGAGAGTTCTGCTGCTAAACTACGGATACGTTTAGAACCACCGAAAGCTGAGATAGCCTCAAGAGTGCCGCCCTCCAGTGTATCGCTTGTGACGATACGACCAGCTTGGGTTGCTCTAGCTGCGGCTGTCTGTAGACCCTTTACGTTGGCCTGAACTTCCATGTGCATCTGCATGAGGTCAATAAGCCTTGCCTCCATAGCATCAGATATTGAGCCATCCTCTTGGGCTTTCACTAAGCGTTTAGACCATATGTTAATCTCACGGGCAGTTGATTGCATAGCCATTTTACCGGCTACAATACGCGCTGCTGTGTCCCGTGTCATAGTCTCAGCAATGTTTAACTCACGGATGATCTTGTTTACATCAGTCCCTGTGCTTTCGGCTGTATACTGTAAAGCCTTACGGACGGTTGTATCGTTGGTCTGAGGCTTATCCAGCCCCATTGCTTTCATACCTTTTGATGATTTGAGAACATCTTCAAATTCGTTAATAATCTTCAAGGCATCTACAGGACCGTCCATTCTACCGAGATTAAAGCCACTGCTTCCATCAATTACGACATTAGCAATATCCATGTCTGTGGTATCTGCGGCCCGTTGCAGGGCTGCGAACATCTTGTCCCGATCAATTACAGCAATCTTTGCTTTAGGTTTGATTGTCACAGCTGCCCGTTGATCTGCAAGAGACTGTTGGACAGCGTTAGGAGCTATAGGTTGATCGACTTCGATCTGTGTCTGAGGCTCTGGTGAGCGAACAGCAGCTGGGCCATCCACATCCACTTCAGGAGCATCCGGTCTAGTTGGTGTAACATTAAGACCCTCTAAGTTAGTTTCTCCACCCATTCGGGCATCGAAGTCTGCCGCAAGATCGACTTGCTCTTGGGATACTGTAGGAGCTTGAGGTTGCTCTGGTGCCTCTACTTTCGGTGGAGATACCTCTACAAACTTACTATCTTCAAGTTTGTATACAGCTCCGTCAGGGGTCTCAAACGTACCATCTGGTCGAGAAACCATTCCATCGATTGTATCCCTTCCGTCAGCCTCGATAGCATCGTTGACTTCTGCGTGAGCTTCGTCAAGTTGTGCTGCCGTTTCATCTGAGACTTGGCCGAGGCTTTCAATCTCAGTCTTAGCTTTTCTACCTAGACCTATTAGCTTTGCTGCGCCGGTTACTAAGCGAAGGGTTCCTTCTGCCGCGCCACCAATTAAGCCACCCTCAATTGCATTCTTCGATCTATTGGTCCACTCAGGATCGTTAGGATCAATCTTCAATGCTTCTGTTAAGGGGTTTGATAAGTGTGGATATTCTTCTTCAATGAAGGTTGATAGGTTACCTTCGAATGCGTCAAACATTGTAGCATCTACAACACCACCCTTGAGCATCGATCCGATAAAAGTCTTACCACCACCCAACGCAAAGAAACCTGTCATGAATTGTGATATGCCTTCTGAGGCAGACCCAATCATGTTATCAGATTTTGCGAGTGTAGTTGTTAAGTCTGGACCCCCAGCATCAGCGATGTTCTTGAGAGCTACGTCTACGTTAAGGTCTGGACGGTCAGACACCTCTGAGATGTCGATACCCATGTCTTCATAGTTTTTACGCTGCTCAAGCCATGCCATGTCCAACTCTTTTTGAGAGAAGGGTGCGCCACGGGCTTCAGCCTTTTTATCCATGAAGTCGTTAAAGTTTGTGTCGAACTCTTCAGGTGTGACCGAGTTAACCCCATTCCAAGTCTCTCGGGCTTCAGCGCCAGCGTTTAATGCACCACGAACAACGCCTACAGCAACATCTTGAACTGTATCGATGGCACTTGCAAAGAAGCTTTGCTCCTCTTCCGGTGCGGGTGCTGGGGGTTGTTCAGTTCTTCTGTTGACGCCAAGAGCGTCAAAATAAGCCTCTTCACCGTACTGAGCTTTAAAATCTTCAGGGCTGATTAGACCTAATCTTACGTTTTGTATGTCTTGTTCCATTTAGGTCTATTCCCCTGATCCATTAGCTTTTCGTAAATCTTCAAGTTCTTCAAAAAGCCCACCCTCAGTCATGAGTGTTATTAAGTTCGTTTTCAGATTTTGGATGATTCCCCGCAGTTCAATAGGGTTGGGGTTTTTCCCACCGTTCAGTTCTTTGTGTCTCGCGACAGCATCTCTAATACCAGTCGTAAGTTCGTATTCCATTTCGTCAGCCCGTATTACGGCTTCAGATGTGAAATCGAACTCGTTGCCTTTTACCATACTGAATATTCGCCTGACAGCTTGCCCCTCGGGAGTGTTTGAACTTTCAAAGTCTAAACCAAATTTAGCGTCATTTGCTGGGTCATAACTCGTGCGCCACAACCCAAGCTTGGCTGTTACGTCATTCGCTGTAAGCTTACCATCTTCTGCAAAGTCACGGATTATATCACTGGCTCGTTCGTAAGTTGTGGCTTTTCTAAGTAGCCTGTCTAAACGTAATTCACTTTGATATGTCTTATTTAAGCCACCATTAAGCTCGGCTGTATCGTAACTCTCTAAGTCTTTTCGCATACTTATTGCTAGGCTCTGAGTTGCGTCATCTGGAGCATCCATAAGAACCCGCAAGCTTTCTTCGAGAGATGCTCTGAGTTCTGGTGTCTGTACTTCAGCTGTATAATACTCTTCAGCTCTAGCTCTCGCGATAGACCTATTGAACTCTAAGTCTTTCTCTAATTGCTTTTCTTCTCGAGCCGCTCTTTGGTTGTCTAAGGTTATTGACCTTCGCTCGATTTCCAAGATTTTGGCTTGAACCTTTAGAGACTTGGACGCAGCTGCCGTACCAAACTTGGTGCTTTCAAATACCTCAAGGATGCTTGTGTCACCTGTTTGTTCTACAGCCAACCCAACGCCTGTCAGGATAGTATTGAGAACGTCTTCATTCTTCATACCGTCTATGTTTGCACTAGCAGCGCGACCTTCCAGCCATTCCTTGAAAGATGCCATAGCTACAGCATTTTCTGCTTCGTCCATATCTGGTCTAAACAGGTTGATCGTGGTCTCAGCTACTTCAGCCTCGAAGGCCTTATAGTTTTGCTCACGTTGCCAAGCGACATGCTTACTACGCCAAGATGCCCTAAAAAGTTCATTACCCTTGTTAGCTGCCTGACCAAAGTATTCAGATACTTCATGATCGGCAAACTCATCCATCCCGTTGGACTTCATAAAGTCACCTTGGAATTTTGCTATAAACTTCTCGATCCTCGCTGGGTCGTCATTAGTGTAAAGCTTCTGGCGTTCTAAGGCAGCCTCAAGTTCAGAGGTATACCTCATTGCCATCGTACTCATCTGAGAGGCTCTGTAGCCTTTCTTCAGGTAAGGGCTTTCACCCTCTTCGATTAGGCCAGACTTTACAGCCTCACCAAGTGCAATCCGGTTCTCTTCGTAAAGTCGGGAACCTTCAGCAAACTCTTTCTGAGCCAAGCGTTGCCGCTCACGCTCGAGGATTGGACTAGCTTTTTGTTCTAAGTTTGAGAGTGTGTTTGCTAAGGCCTCAAAGGGAGACCGCTTAACTACACCTCGTTGATAGATATCTACAGGCGTTGCTGTAGCACTCACAGTCCCAATTTGGTTCTCAAATGGGTTACCCACTACTTGTCTAGCCATTATCCTGTTTCCGCTGCTAATCGTGATTTACTGTCGTAGTAATCAAGGCCAAACCCAGCGATGGGTTCTACAACCTTGAATAGAGTTTCTGCGAACCCTACCGGCTGCATTGAGTTAATTCTGTTCTGAGCTTCAGTCTGATAGCCAAGCTTGTTGACTTCATTCTGTGCCTGCATCGCCTCTAGCTTTTGCGAGATACGATCTGCCATGACACCTTCAGAACGCTCAAAGTCGTTAAGCAGTTGATCTACGTTAGCCCCTTGGACACCCGCACCACCGGCAGCTGCCATAGCTGTACCTTGTGACTTGAGAGCCTTCAGGTCAGCGTCTTGCTTCTGCATAGATGCTTGTGTTTGTTCTTGGAGGATACGAAGGTTAGACTGTTTGCTTTTTAGGAAGTAGGCATCTTTAGCGGATTGGGCATTTTGAGCCACCGCAGCGTTCTGCTTATTGGAGGCGTCTATAGCACCTAATGCGCTTATTCCTGCACTTATACCCTTAATTGCTAATGCACTACTGGATGCCGCCGCAGCTGTACCAGCGACCGCAGTAGTCCCCGTTAGGGTGCTACCAAGCGCCAGTAAGGTTGTTGGTTCACACATTTAATTTATCCTTACAAATTCATAGAACGGAAGCTTTTCCGCTCCGTATTTTTCGTGCTTGTTGATGAACGTGAAGCCCATCCAACGAAGCCACTTCATGTGGACAGTGTTTCGGGCATCGACACAGTTATAGAGGACAGCGTAATCCCCTGCTAAATAGTCGAGGGCTGCTTTGCTTTTTCTCAGGAAAGCTGTCTGATATTGATAGATGTCATCGGTAGCGCACATCCAGACAATTCCTGCATTTTCTAAAGGGGAAGGTACGACCCCGCAGAGACCCAAGCGGCCTCCATTCGGTGCGCGTAGGGTCAGTGTAGTCCCCCCAAGATCGAGGGATTGTAGCAGTACCTGTCGAGGTCTCCGGCCTGTAGAGGCCAGACACTCTCTGTAGTCTGCTTGTCTCAATCTTGGGGCAACATAGTCGATATCCTCCACCGTTGTTGGTGTAAGAAATTTATCCATTAACTCTTCTTGATCTGAGGTGCATAGAACCTTCCCATTCTGCCGATAGGAACTGGCAGGGGAGGTGGCTATCACTTTCTATAATTACACTAAGTCGATCAGCTTTGGACATCACAGGGAACCTAAAGTCACCTGAAGCCAGAGTTGTTGTACCTAGAACACCGGCACCACCACCAATCACACGACCTGTGTAATCGTTAGTACCACCGAGCCCATACTCTTGTAGGGGTCTGTATCGAGGGAGAACCTTAACTGTGAAGTCACCGCTATCTTGGTAACGTAAGAGCCAATGCTTGATCTGTAGGCGACCACCAGTGATGGCAACACGACCACCAGTTGCTGTAGGTTCCTTCAGGGTAGGCTCTGAGAACTCGTAGGTCATCAGATATGCTTCACCCACATAGAACTCTGTAGCTGTTCGGTCACCAGAGACAGTCAGCGTGTCACCGTTGGTTGCTGTCTGAGTAATCACTTGGCCCTGATTGGTCCCGCGAGTTACTATGACAGGTGTGGTTAACGTGTAAGGTGTAACGATTGTTGTTGTATTGGTTTCAGCGTCATAGGTTCTTGTGGTGTCTGTTTCTGCCATGCGGAAGTCCAGACGGGTCACATAGTCCTGATCGGTATCTGTGCGCCCTGCATCGAACTGCATCTTGTAGAGGATAGTTTTCCCGTCCTTATTGCCTACAATATACAAAGCACTCTCGATGAACTCAGCATTGAGAATATCCAAACCATTCATGGTATATTTAAACCAAGCTGATTGAACCTTCTCTCGTCCTGCCCAATGATATTTGTAAATATATACAGCGTTGGTCTCTTGGGTTGTTAAGCAAACCAGAGCATTCTCTGTGGTACTCGCAACCATCTTAAAGACACCATCCGGTACATACTTAGCAACGTGTGCTGTAACGTCTTGGGCATCTGATCGATCTGTATCATCAATAACATAGTATTCACGAATTGATGTGAAGCCGCCACGCTTTGCGGGGAAGTACACAACATTACCGGCGGATGCAGGCTGTGCTAATGTACTAGCTTCGTATTCTGTAGTCTGACTGATCGATGTGTTCTTAGGTGTGATAAAGTCAGCACCCTTTAGGATGAACTGTGTCTGATCGGAGAATAGCAGGAGCTTACGGTCAAACGGGATAGCATGCTTGAGTAGGGATACTTTTGTGTG
>Ga0209630_10005938_pt1 | contig 10189 bp, 4 predicted proteins | sample COG_01_FD_184745 | JGI IMG/M metagenome (GOLD analysis project Ga0209630, IMG submission 184745) | Pelagic Microbial community sample from North Sea - COGITO 998_met_01 (SPAdes) (version 2) | ecosystem: Environmental > Aquatic > Marine > Neritic zone/Coastal water | place: Helgoland, sampling... | reverse complement strand
AGGAGGAGGAGGAGGAGGAGGAGGAGGAGGAAAGAAAAACGTCGTCACGACGGGGATGGTCCCCGTCGAGCTCAAGACCGGGTACTGGCGCGACGCCGTCGAGCACGGCGCGCAGCTGACGCTGTACACGCTCATGCTCGGCGACAGGTACAAACAGAGGGTGCCGTTCGGGGTGTTACACTACACGAGGCACCCGGGCGGGGGCGAGAAGATGAAGAAGGACGACGAGACGACGGCGATCAAGCCGCAGCCGGCGGACCTCGCGCACTTGATGCACAGGCGGAACGCGATCGCGGCGGCGTTGGTGCATCGCGACGACGCCATCACGAACGCCGCGGACGCCGCCGACGACGCGTCCGCGTCCATCGGGATCGCGTTCGCGAACGGCGCGCTGCCTCCGATCGAGCAGTGCAGGAGCGAGTGCGAGCGGTGTTTCGTGAAGGAGAACTGCATGGCCGTCAACGCCGCGCTCGAGGGGGGCGCGCGCGCGATTCGCGACGACGGCGTCGCCGCTTTGTCGAGAGAGATGACCGGGCACCTCACGGACACGCACGCGCGCGCGCTCGCGAAGTGGCTGCGGCTGATCGACATGGAAGCCGCGGAGGGCGCGACGCGACGCGCGACGCCGTGGATGCGCGTCGACGACGTGACCAAACGCGGCGGATTCGCGCTCGACGGATTGACGCTGGTGGACGCGCGCAGGCACGACGCGCCGATCCCGGAGGACGGCGAGGCGCCGGGGGCGGAGGCGGACCTGACGCCGTCGATGGAGAAGCTCGCGTACCGGCTCGCGCTACTCGGGGAGAAGAACGGCGACGGGGGGGGGAGCGGCCTCGCGAACGGCGGCGTGGACCGTTTACGAGATGGCGACAGGCTCGTGCTGTCGCGCAAAAGCGGCGAGATCGTCGTGTGCCGCGTCATACTGAAAGCGATTCACTTACCGGGCGGCGGCGAAGAGGGCGTCGCCGTCGACGTCGCGATGGAGCGAAAACTCAGGTTCGACGGTCCCGGCGGCGCGAGCGCGGACGAGCTCTGGCGGATCGACAGAGACGACAGCGGCGGGACGATGTCCGGGCGCGCGCGAGCCGCCGCCATCGCCGCGTTTTCATCCGCGGACGAGCGGTCGACGGCGCTCCGCAGGCGACTCTTCGACCTCGAGACCCCGGTCTTCGACGCGTCGCGCGCGGAGCGGGCGCTGTCGAGCGTGTCCCCCGCGACGCACGCGGCGCTCGAGCGCCTTAACGACGAGCAGCGGCACGCGGTGACGCACGCGTTGAGCGCGAAAGACTACGCGCTCGTCGTCGGCTTTCCGGGGTCGGGGAAATCCGCGACGCTCGCCGCGCTCGTGCGCGCGCTCGTGGACCTCGGGAAGAGCGTTCTCATAACTTCGCACACGCACAACGCGGTGGATAACATCCTGGAGCGGCTCCCGAGCGTGGGCGTGGAGTCGTTTCTGCGCGTCGGCGGCGAGGACGGCAAGGCATCCCCCGCGGTGGCGCCGTATTGCCCCGGCGGATCGAAGCACCGCGCCGAGACGACGAAGGATTTACAACGGCTCGCGAACGAGAGTCTCGTCGTCGGCGCGACGTGTTACGCGGTCGCGAACAACCCGCTCATCGCTCGGCGCGAGTGTCGTCGAGCGGGATCGTCGTCCGTCGGACGCTTCGACGTCGTGCTCGTCGACGAAGCCGGGCAGATGACGCTTCCGTCCGCGTTGCCGCCGTTGCTGCGCGCGGAGACATTCGTCCTCGTCGGCGACCCGAAGCAGCTCCCGCCGCTCGTGCGCTCGCCGCGCGCGGACGAGGAAGGCCTCGGGGTCTCCCCGCTCGCGCTGTTGTCCGCCGCGCACCCGAGCGCGGTGATCACGTTATCGAAGCAGTACCGCATGAACGACGATCTCGCGAAGATTCCAAACGTCATCACCTACGAGGGCGCGCTGCGCGCGGCGAACGACGACGTCGCGCGCCGCGTCGCGTCGCTGCCGCTGCCGCCGCCGCCGGGGATGCCGGGGTGGCTGTTGCGCGCGACGGACCCGGAGTGCCGCGTCGTCATGCTCGACACGACGGATCTGGGCGCGGACGCGCACGAGCGCGAGGGCGGAGGAAAGCCGACGAACGCGTTCGAACGCGCCGTCGTGCTCGACGTCTTGCGCGGGTTACTGCGACGCGGCGCGTCCCCGAGCGAGGTCTACGTGTTGTCGCCGTACAACGGCCAGGTCGACGCGCTCGCGAAGGACCTCAGCGACGCCACCGCCGCCGCGAGCGCGGGGGGTGCCGACGACGACGACGGCGTCGACGCGGCGCTATCGACGATTGAAGCGTTGACCATCGACCGCGCGCAAGGGCGCGACGTCGACGTCGTCGTCGTGTCCTTCGCGCGCGCCAACGAACGACGCGACCCCGGGTCGCTTCTCGCGGACGCGCGGCGTCTGAACGTCGCGCTGACGCGCGCGCGAGGGAAGCTCGTGCTCGTGGGGTGCGGTCGCACGCTCGTCAAGTCGCCGGTGTTGGACCGCGTGGTGGGGCTCGTGGTGCGCGAGGGGTGGATGCAGAGGTTGACGCGCGAGGACGCGCTCGGGGTTCGAGGGGTCGGGGTCGGGGTCGGGGTCGGCGGCGACGGCGACGCGGCGGCGGCGGCGGCGGGGGAGAGTTGAGACGGACGACGAACGCGACGCGCGCGGTACGTCAATCGATGGATTACGTTTGTTTGAGAACCTTCCGTCCGTCCTCGCTCGTTCGCAATCATCGTCATCCATCGTCAATCAATCAATCATCAAGTGTGGGACAGCGCGTCGACCGGACCGCCCCGCCGTCCTCCTCGTTCGCGCCGCGTTCTTTTTTAGTACACCCGCGCCTTGGGCGGGACGTGTTCCATCTCGTCGTCCAGCGGCTGCGAGTGCACGGGGCGGTAGTCGATCTTGACTTTCCGCTTCTCGTCCACGAACCCGAGCGTGTGCTTCATCCAACTCACGTCGTCGCGATTCGGGAAATCCTCCCGCGCGTGCGCGCCTCGCGACTCCTTGCGCTGCTCCGCGCTGTGCATCGTGATCTGCGCGTTCGGCATCAGGTTGTGCAGCTCGAGCGCCTCGATCAAGTCCGTGTTCCACACCAGAGATTTGTCCGTGACGTCGAGGTCCTCCAACCGTGACGCCACCTCGTCAATCTTGACGCACCCCTCCGCGAGCGTCTCCTGCGTGCGGAACACCGCGGCGTCGTCCTGCATGACGCGCTGCATCGCCTTTCGCACCGACGCCGTGGAGTGCGCGCCGCTCGCGCTTCGAACCGACTCCAAGTGCGCGATGGCGTGCTCGCCGAAATCGCTCGCGAGCTTCCGGTGCGGCATCCCGGGCTTCAGCGTCTCCGACACCGTGTTCGCGCACGCGCGGCCGAAGACGACGATGTCCAGGAGCGAGTTCGCGCCGAGGCGGTTCGCGCCGTGCACCGACGCGGACGCGCACTCGCCGGCGGCGAGTAAACCGGGCACCACGGTGTCGGGGTTTCCGTCCGACCCGATGGTGAGGACTTCGCCCTTGTAGTTGGTAGGGATCCCTCCCATGTTGTAGTGCACGGTGGGGATCACGGGGATGGGTTCTTTCGTGACGTCCACGCCCGCGAAGATCGCGGCGGTCTCCGAGATGCCCGGGAGCCTCTCCGCGAGAATCTCGGGCGGGAGGTGGTTGAGGTGGAGGTAGATGTGGTCCTTCTCCGGGCCGACGCCGCGCCCTTCGCGAATCTCCATCGTCATCGACCTCGACACGACGTCTCTCGACGCGAGATCTTTCGCCGTCGGCGCGTACCGCTCCATGAACCGCTCGCCCTCGCTGTTGCGCAGGATCCCGCCCTCGCCGCGGCTTCCCTCGGTGATCAAGCACCCGGCGCCGTAGATCCCCGTCGGGTGGAACTGCACGAACTCGAGGTCTTGCAGCGGCAAACCCGCGCGCGCCACCATCGCGTTCCCGTCCCCGGTGCACGTGTGCGCGCTCGTGGCGCTGAAGTACGCGCGGCCGTACCCGCCGGTCGCGAGGATCGTCTTGTGCGATCGGAACCGATGGATCGTCCCGTCCTCCATGCACATCGCGACGACGCCGACGCACTCGCCTGATTGTCGGGGTGGAGTTGAAAGGCGTCAGAAGCGGAGTTGAAAGGCGTCGAGGACGGGGATTGAAAGCGGGGGGTGGGCGCAGAGAAACGACGGCAAAAGTCCTTAAGGATCGGCGTTCACCACGCGAACGCGGTCGTATGGGAACCAGTGTGAGATAGAACGCACCTCGGTCCATGATGAGGTCGAGCGCGAAGTACTCTACGAAAAACTGCGTGTCGTGCTTCAGCGCTTGGCCGTACAGCGTGTGCAACATCGCGTGCCCGGTCCGGTCCGCCGCGCACGCGCAGCGGTACGCTTGCCCGCCTCTGCCGTAATCGAGGCTCTGGCCTCCGAACGCGCGCTGATAGATTTTCCCGTCGTCGGTTCTCGAGAACGGCAGGCCGTAGTTTTCGAGCTCGATCACCGCCTTGGGCGCCTCGCGGCACATGTACTGGATCGCGTCTTGGTCCCCGAGCCAGTCCGCGCCCTTGATCGTGTCGTACGCGTGCCAGCGCCAGTCGTCCTCGGTCATGTTCCCGAGCGCGGCGTTGATGCCGCCCTGCGCGGCGACCGTGTGCGAGCGCGTCGGGAACAGCTTGGTGACGCACGCCGTCTTCAGGCCATGCTCGCTGAGGCCGATCGCGGCGCGCAGACCGGCGCCGCCGGCGCCGACGACGACGGCGTCGTACTCGTGGTCGATGATCTGGTAAGCGGGCTTGTTGGCGCCTGTTGCGGGAGGAATCGTTCGCGGGAGGAGGAGGAAGCGCGTCAGTCGCTTGATGACCTAAATCTCAACATCCGTCATCGAAAGCGGGGGCAAGAAAGAGGAAGAAAATGACGTCGTCGATCGATCCGCACCCGCCGACGCCGAGGTCGCGAACCCGCACGCGGCGGGGCGCGTCCAGGTGGACGGCGCGGGCGCGCCGCCCATGCGCGCGCCCACGGCCCGCGCCGCGGCGCCGAGGATCTTGCGTGCCGACATCTCGACGGATGGATGCGCGCGCGTCCAACTGATCGACGATGGAACGACGTCGACGAAGCGACGGACAGAGAAGAAAGAGTTCGCCGATATTTTCTGTGAGAGATGCACGGCCTGACGCGCGCCATCGGCGCCACAGCAATCGCTGACCCGTCCGATGCCGACTGTCCGCGCTTCTTCGCTCGTCGTCAGTCAGTCCACCGGGCGCGATGCCGGACGTCCTGGGCGGCGCCGGAGGGAAGAAGAGGCAGAAGAAGCATGCGGAGGAGAAGAAGTCGTTCCGACCCGGGGACCTCCCGCCTCGACGCGGGCGGGAGTGGAACCCGGGCGCGGGCCCTCGTCCCGAGAGGGATGAAAAAAAGCGATCCGGCGACGAAAACGACGGCGGCGGCGGCGGCGGCGGCGGCGGCTCCGACGCGCGACTGAGCAACGTGTGGTACGAGGCGAGCGAGACGCTCGCGCTCCCGCCCGCGGTCGCGAAGCGCGCGAAGGAGCCGTCGCAGCGCGAGATGGACGAGAAGGAGCGCGTCGCGCGAGGCGCGCTCGAGGAGCGGACCGCGGCGTACGAGAGGCTGCAGGCGCGAGGGAATTCCGCGGACACGAGATGGCTGAGCGCGGTGCGCGCGTCCGGCACCGCCGCGGATAAGATCGCGGCCGCGACCGTCCTCGCGCAGGAGGACCCGGTCGCGAACTTGAAGTCGTTGGAGTCGCTGCTGTCGCTGCTCGAGAAGGCGCGCGTCAAGGGCGGGAAGCGCGGCGCCGTGCAAGCCGTCGCGGCGTTGCAGGAACTCTTTCGCGACGCGCTTTTACCTCCGGACAGAAAGCTGAAGTACTTCAGCGAGCAGCCGCTAACGCGCGCCGCGGACGCGCCGAACGAGCGCAAGCGCCTCATGTACTGGCACGTGGAGGATCTCGTGAAGCGCGCGTATTCGCGCTTCGTGAACGCGCTCGACGCGTTGTCGCGGGATCCGCTCCCGGTGCTCAAAGAGAAGAGCGTCAAAGCCGCGTACGAGCTGCTGCGGTCGAGACCGGAGAACGAGAAAGCGCTGCTGGACGTAATCGTGAACAAGCTCGGGGACCCGCAGCGGCGGACGGCGTCGAACGCCGCGCACTTTTTGCTCGAGATCGTGAGCAAGGAGCACCCGGCGATGAAACGCGTCGTCGCGAGAGAGGTGGAGGCGTTTTGTTTCCGGCGAGGCGTCGGGCTCAAGGCGCAGTACTACGCCGCCGTGTTGCTGAATCAGTTCCCGCTGAACCACGGCGAGGACGGGAAGAAGCTCGCGTCGCAGCTCGTGGAGTTTTACTTCTCGCTGTTCAAAGTGCTGCACGCGCGGAGTAAGGTGCGTTCTATACAAAAGTGTTTCACCCATCGCCCGGTTTCAACACTTGACCGCGTCTCCTTTCAACTGACCGGTGAACTATTTTTGTATGGAACGACCCTAAGGAGGCGATGGAGAACCCCGGAGGCCAGGGCGACGACGACGGAGGTAAGGGCGGCGCTAAGAAGGCGCGGTGGAAGGACGGGAAGAAATCCAGCGGCGGCGGCGGCGGCAGGGGCGGCCGCGGCGGCAGGGGCGGCGGCGGACGAGGCGGAAGAGGCGCCGCCGGACGAGGAAGAGGCGGCGGACGAGGCGGGAAAAAATACGGCGACGTCAAACTCGCGCCCGCCGCGGCGCTCGGCGCGGGCGTCGACGCGCGCGTCGTCTCCGCGCTCCTCACTGGCGTCAACCGCGCGTTCCCGTACGTCGACCCCGACGCGGTCGAGCCGCTCGTGGAGAAGATCTCGCCGTCGCTCTTCGCGATCGCGCACTCGCCGAACCTCGGCGGCGCGCTTCAGGCGCTCGCGCTGTTGCTGCAGCTCCTCTCCGCGCGAAACGCGGTGAGCGATCGATTTTACCGCGCGCTCTACGCGACGATGACGCACCCGTCCGCGTCGCGCTCGAGCAGCGCGGCGGCCGGGCAGCTCCTGTCGCTGACGTTTCGAGCGCTGAAGGACGACCCGAACCCATCGCGAGCCGCGGCGATGATCAAGCGGCTGCTGCAGGTGGCGAGCCACGCGCCCGCGCCGTTCGCGTGCGGCGCGCTGATGCTGACGTCGGAGTTTTTGAAGCTCAAGCCGGGGCACTGGGACGCGGTGCGTCAGCCGAGGGAGGGCGCGGACGCGGACGACGTCGAGACGTTCGTGGACGAGGACTCGGAGGACGACGAGGACGAGAAGACGCGACGCGACGAGAAGAAGAAGAAGAAGAAGAAGCGCGGCGGCGGCGGCGAGGAGGAGGACGGGGACGAGGGGGAGGACGACGACTCGGAAGACGCCGCAGAAAACGAAAATTCGGACGAGGACGAAGACGCGCGACGCGGCGTGCGAGCGCGCGAGGCGTCGGCGAACCGCTACGACATGCACAAGCGGGACCCGCTGTACGCCAGGGCGGACACGTCGTGCTGGTGGGAGCTCGCGCTGCTCGAGAGAAACGTGCACCCGTCCGTCGGCGCGATGGCGCGGAGTCTGCTGTACGGCGTCAACGTGGAGTACCTCGGCGATCCGCTCGCGGACATGACGCTCGCGAGCTTCCTCGACAAGTGGCTGCAGAAGAAGCCGAAAAAGATGAAAAAAGCCGGCGCGACGGGGGGATCGAGCGCGATGATGAAACGAAGGGACGCGGCGGAGCTCGAGGCCGCGGCGGCGGTCGCGCCCGGGACGGCGGAGTTCGCCGCGCTCGCGGAGGAGCGCGTCGACCCGAGCGAGGTGTTTTTCCATCGCTTCTACGCGAACAAGGCGGAGGGCAAGTCGGGGAAGAAGAAGGCGGCGGATAAGAAGAAGGCGGGAAACGACGACGACGACGACGACGACGACGATCTCGGAGGCGGTGGGTCCGAGTCCGAGTCCGACGACGACGCCACCGCGGAGCGACGGAAGAAACTCGCCGCGCGCGCCGGGATCGAGGGGTTCGAGAACGAGGACGACGAGGCGGACTCGGACGCGGACGACGTCGACCTTGGCGACCTCGAACTCCCATCCGACGACGACGACGACGACGAGACGGCAGACGGAGCCGCCTCGACCGTCGTCGCCAAGGGGGTCAAGGGGAAGGACCTCGACGCGCGGAAGGCTGGGTTCGGCGGCGACGAGGACGATGAGATGGACGCGGTGCTCGAGCGGGAGGAGAAGAGGGAAGAGCGCGCCGCGGACGCGGACCGGTTCAACTACGACGCGCTCGCGGCGGCGTACGGCGCTAAGCCCGGGTATCTCATGGCGGGGTACTTCAAGAAGCAGACCGAGGTGGGTTCGGACGGCGACGACGACGACGCGGAGAACGCGGAAGACGCGAGCGGCGACGACGGGAGCGAGGACGAGGACGAGGACGGCTTCGTGAAGGGCTCCGACGCCGTCAAACTGTGGCCCGCGGTGGAGGGCGACGGCGAGTCGGAGGACGAGGAAGAGGAGGAGGAGGAGGAGGAGGAGGACGACGACGACTCGGAGAAGGAGGAGGACCCGTTCGACGCCGCGATGAACGCCGCGCTCGAGGCGGACGACGACGACGAGCCGCCGCCGAACGAGGACGTCAGCTTCGAAGGTTCCATGTCAGAAGACGACGACGACGACGAAGAGGAGCCCCCCGCCCCCGCCCCCGCGTCCGCGAAGAGGGAGCCGATCACCCTCACGGCGGCGGCGCCCGGGAAGGGGAAGAAAGGAGGGGGCGCGTCGCTGATCGGCGACGCCACGTTCGCGTCGTACGACGACTACGAGGCGATGATCGATGAGGATTTCAGCGAACACCCGCCCGCGGGGGAGGACGACGGGGAGGACGACGGCGACGGCGGCGACGACGACGACGACGACGAAGCGCTCGCCGCGGCGTTGGGACTCGAGGACGAGGACGAGGACGGCGAGGACGAGGAAGAAGAACCGCCGGCGAAGAAGAAGGCGCCGACGCCGCCCGCGAAGCGAGTGACGCGGTCGTCCGCGAAACGTCCGAGCAGCGCGAAGGGATCGGGGTCCGCGTCGAAGAAGAAGCGCGGCACGTAGGCATTCAATGAATAACGGACATAAAAAATTGACTATTTAAAGAATGACGCGCGATATCCCTCGCTTCGGTCAGCGACGACGCGCGGCGCGTCGTCGTTGACCGCGGCTATGATAAAAGGCAGCTGCAGCTGCAGCGGCACGACTCAACTCTCAACTCGTCGTGAGAAATATCATAATTGCATTCCCACCCATCCCGACCCGACGCGTCACGACATCTCCGCCAGCGGCAGCGTCCCCGTCGTCGCGCGCGCGACCGCGTCCGCGGTGAACTTCCCGAACGGCACGCACAGGTAGCACCCTCTCGGCGCGAACGCTCCGACGCCCGGCGTTAAACTCTCCGCGCGCGGGATCCGCGCCGCGTGCGCCCTCGCGGCTTTCCCCCACTTCTCCGCGAGCGCCTCCCCGAGCTCTTCACTCTCGATCATGACGTTCATCTCCGCCTCGTGAAACGCGCTTCGAGCCCACGCGTTCCAAGACCCGACGCTGCACTTCGAGCGGTCCGCGACGCAGTACTTGGCGTGTATGAACGTGAACGGAAACTTATACGGCGGGTCCCCGGACCCCTCGTCGTACGCCTTGAGGTCGTATCTGGGCGTGAACGGCGGGACGACGCCGTCGCGCTCCTCGTCGTGCACGTCCCACGCGCGGCGTGGACCCGTCATGTACACCTCCGCGGTCGGCGCCGCGATGAGCAGCGCGCGCGCGCCCGCCACCAGGTCGCTCATCGGCGGCCGCAAATCGCACGAAAAGTGCGAATTGAGAAGGACGCGGACGCGGACGCCGCGTCGCGACGCGCGCGTCAGCGCCGCGACGAGCGGCGTGTGCAGCGCGCTGAAGCCCATAGACATGAGGAACTCCTCTTTCGCGGCGTCGATCATCCCGATCACCGCGCGGAGGACGGCGTCCTCGCCGCCGCTGCCGGGGCGCGACATGACGGGCGCGAAGCGGACGCCGCGCTCGTGCCACTGCAGCGTGAGCGACTTCTCCATGGGGTGCGCGGAGGACTGCGGGGAGTCGTCGCACGGCTCGTCGGCGGCGCCGTCGTCCGAGTCGAAAGAGACGTCGACGTCGACGTCGACGTCGACGTCCTCCTCCGCGGACTC
>Ga0209630_10005937_pt1 | contig 10190 bp, 10 predicted proteins | sample COG_01_FD_184745 | JGI IMG/M metagenome (GOLD analysis project Ga0209630, IMG submission 184745) | Pelagic Microbial community sample from North Sea - COGITO 998_met_01 (SPAdes) (version 2) | ecosystem: Environmental > Aquatic > Marine > Neritic zone/Coastal water | place: Helgoland, sampling... | reverse complement strand
AGTAAAGTCAACAAAGCTTAAGCTCACATGGCTTCCTAACATCAGCGACCTCGTGCCGCTGACATTATTCGACTTTGACTATTTAATCACCAAGAAAAAAGTCGAAGATGATGACAGCTTGGCAGATGTTGTTAACGCGACGACGAAGATTGAGACACACGCCCATGGTGACGCTAACATGCGAACTTTGCAGAAAGGAAATGTCATTCAGCTTGAAAGAAAAGGGTATTTCATCATCGACAAAGTGTTTGTGCGTAGTGACACTCCAATGGTACTTTTTGCGATCCCTGATGGAAGAATCAAAACATGGGGCGTTTCAGCTGGTGTCAGGAAGTGATCAGAAGGTCATTATTCGAAATCATTGTACGAAGGAAAATAGTATATGAACATGATCATTCATGCTCGATCCAATTTCAGTTGGAAATACTTGAATTTCTCTACCCTTTCTGCTTCGGAAAAGCCCATCATATGTATGATAAACATTCCGTCACGATGCACGCTGGGATGTGCGTTGAACGCAGTCTGATCAAGGATTGTGTGGCGCTTTTGTGAAGGATCTTCGTGCTGTAGTAACTTGATGAGCTGTGCCTGCTCAGCACCACGCATGTGGGGAATATGCTCAGTAGCCCAAAGCTTATTGAGAAGTTTTCTTGCCCAATTTGTATTGCGCCATAGCATAACACCCGTATTTATTGGCCAACCGCCAACATCATTGCAAACGATGAGGTCTATTCTATCATTTTCCCTTTCCTTTTTAGTTTTCGAGCGCTCAGTGGCCCTAATGATATCCTCGATCGAGATGTTTCGGTTGGTCACGACAGCATCTGCGTCAATCCACATTATCCATTCGTGTCGCGTTTCACTCAACATATCCATCAGAATACGAATCTTATTCCACGTAATGATGTGTTTTGGGACCATGGTGTCGGGATATTGATAGAATGCATAACCATGCGTTTCGGCATATTTTGTATTCAACTCAGCCGAGATGGTGGTCGTGTTGATAAGATTCGGAGTACTTGCAGTGACCATTGCGATACCTCCTGTCAGTTGAGCTGGACCAGTACGCAGCTCAGGTTCCACAGCTCTGATATTTACTTGCCATAATAGCCGTTCCAAGGTAAAGGTTCTACATTTTGCGCACGCATGGGCGTCACCACGACGAAGTTCGCCGTCGATTGCCAGAATGTTCCAAACGCACTTTGATATCGAGCACCAGTATGACAAAACTGCGTGTTCATCGCGCGCATCAAAAAGAAGCTTAATGCCCCGGGTCATGTCGTAAACCTGGAAAACACCCGCAGCTTTATTAACAGGCGTTTGTGCGTACCACGACACACTGCCTTGCTGATAGCTTTCGAGCCAAGCCGGCGAATTTCCTTTGTCCCATCGAACATCAAATGTTGAGGTTGGCATCCTAGTGAAAACTTTGTCTAGGTGTGCGTAACAAACATAGCGACTTTCACGGCTCGCTCCTTCGCCCACTGCATTGTGCGACCGGGCATACAACGGCTCGCTCAAAATGCTGCCAGGCTTCATGTATGCATCAGACACGGCAATTTCGGCGTTTATAGAGTGACCCGCCCCTACTGCAACTGGACTTAAAAACGCAGCGAAAGAGCAGAGCACGAGTGATGTAAATCGTGTCATCGACTCCTCTCAAACGACCTCGACCAAGCAACAGGGTGGAACAATTCGTCGATGACTTTTGCCAATCCCCAGTACAAGTTCTTAACTCATGAGCGCTCATGTAGTTGAAGTTAGAGCGAAGACGGATCGCCGTTACGCACGATTCCTGGGGATCGTTTTCCTGATCATTTTTAATTCTTCTTTATTAAATTCATTCGAAACTTATTACAGTATTATATATGAAGGTATTAAATATGATAATAATATATTAATATATCTTATTATTATGATATTATCAAGTAAGATTAATAATAATAAGTTTTATGATAATAATAAGATATTTATTTACCTTCGATCGTAGGAAAACCCTGATGTACCACATTTTAACCGGGGAATCAGGACTGTATCGGCGATTCCCATCGATTCCCCATAGTTTCCCCGGTCTTTCCCCGATTTATTTCTTACAGTATACCTCTCGAAGGTATATGATATTTCGATATTTCGACGACATAATCAAGTAATTTTCTTAAAATATAGCTATTGTACTTAGGTTGCACGATTGTTTCGGAAACCCTAGTGCACCCGCAACACTTGTCCGCGCATAATCCGAATCCGAATATGGGGGTGCGTTAGAAAAGCTGCTTCAACCCGCTGATTACCTTCCCAATCGTTCCCTCCCTCACAACGCGTATTTTTCTCTTGGTCGTTACGATCGCCACACTGTTCCTGAACCCGTCTGCGTCACCGCCAGCCACCCTCGAATCCGTCTATTTTGCCCGAACGTCTGACGCACCGAGGGAAAAGGCCAGAGACCTTTGTGCCTCGGCAACACGAAAAGATCGCCCACCCCGATGCAGTATCAGCATAACTTCTTCTATCGTCGTTCTGTCCCGCGATCTTCAACTGGACCTCACGACGGAGAGTCTTCGTGAATAAAAACCTAAGTTCACCACGAAACCCGATTTGCACTGCAGGCTTACAAATACGTCGAAGAACTCTGGAAGAAGAAACAAAGCGATGTCCTTCGTTTCCTGCAGCGAGTCCGCGTCTGGGAATACCGACAGCTCCCTTCAGTATGCCGCGTGTCCCGCCCCACTCGTCCCGACAAGGCTCGCCGACTCGGCTACAAGGCAAAGCAAGGTTTCTGCATCTACCGTGCAAGGGTTCGCCGCGGCGGGAGGAAGCGTCCAGTTTCCAAGGTATGTACATGTACTCGCAATGTCACGTTGAAACTACCGGCTCCGTCATAGCCCGGCCGCACTGTAGCCGAGACGGCTCCTTATCCAAACATGATTGCAAACAACTCCCCTCCACACACCGAAAACAGGGCATCCGATATGGCAAGCCTGTTCATCAAGGTGTCAAGAAGCTGAAATTTGCGCGCAATCTCCGCTCAGTTGCGGAGGAGCGTGCCGCCCGACGATGTGGAGCGCTTCGTGTGCTGAACTCATACTGGTTGAATGAGGTGCGTCTGTGGAGGCAGACGGCAACTTTCTCGGTGACTAATTGCACCTTCCACAGGATTCTGTTTACAAGTACTATGAAGTTATCATGGTGGATCCCATGCACAGAGCCATAAGGAGTGACCCTCGTATAAATTGGATTTGCAATCCTGTTCATGTAAGTTTCGTCCACGCAACCTTGACTCGACTGACGGATACCGTGTACTGCAACGCAAAGAGATATTCATTTCACTCCCCACTAACCTGTATCGAACATTTCTGTACCATGACCCTGTGAAACAGAAACATCGCGAAATGCGTGGTCTCACATCAGCTGGGCGCAAATATCGCGGTCTCCGCGGCAAGGTATCACAAAAGAGCTCTCGTTTTGAAAATGTGACCACTGACATCAATTTTTTGGACAGGGACATAACTACAATAAGGCCCGCCCTTCCAAACGTGGCACTTGGAAACGTAATCAGCAACTTTCTCTTAAGCGCTATCGCTAAAATCCAGATTAGTTCTGTTTTCGTGACTACGAGGGTCGCTCGGAAGTTAAGCACCAGCGCCTTCCTTCTTGATTGGCGAGAAAACTGGGGCTTGGTTTCGTAATCGAGTGCCGAAAACCCCTAACTGAGAGGAGTTTGCATCAAGTGATTTTAATACGACAAATGATAAGATACAAACACGCAACTACCAAGGTACACAAATTGAAGGCACCCCTAACCCTCAAGAGCTGAAGCACCAGATATAATCTCGATAAGTTCCGTCGTAATCGATGCTTGCCGCGTACGGTTGTACAACAGTGTGAGTTTACCAAGCATATCTTTTGCATTCTTGGTAGAGTTTTCCATGGACTGCATTCTTGAACCCAACTCAGAGGTGCTATTTTCAAGTAATGCATTGTACAGAACAGCACCCATCTTGAACTCCGCGAGGTCAAGGAGGAGCTCAGACCGCCCGGGACCTTCCAGCTCGTATTCATCAAATTTGTTCATGCCTTTGTCCGCTGCATTCTCATATCCCTCCACAGATAGCACTGTTGCGACCGTGGGCTTGAAGGAAATTACAGACTGGAATCTATTGTATATAACTTGGCTCTTCGAAGCACCTTTGCCCAAAATGATATCTGTGACCATCGAGGCCGTCGCAAAAGTTAGGGGTATCTTGGTCACATCCAAGATAACATTTCTTAAGTGACTGGAGTATGTCTTTGAAAGCTGCCCTCGAGCCTTTTCACCGACAATCGTCATCGAAGGCTCTCCCTCTGATGAGCTGGAAACAACCTTTGAAAACTTCACGACAGTGGAGTTGATTCCCCCGCACAGGCCCTTATCTGAGGAAACTGGGATGATCATCGTTTCGCCCGAGGAAGCACCTGGTAGTGATTAGAATGATATCACCAATTCAATTAATATCACAGTCGAATGTGCGCTTGGAGATCACGTAGTATAAAAAGGAAAAAGGATCAAGACGAAATTAACGTACCCGGAACGTCACCCAGTAGGCGAAGTAATGGCTGCACTAGTCCTCGGGACTTTTCCATCTTCATTTGGGCACCTTTAAGACGGGAGGCAGCCACCATCTTCATTGCAGCTGTAATTTTTTGAATGTTGCCAACGGACTTCATCCGCTGGGCAACAACTTGCAGGGAGACGTAACGATTTCCATCGACACAAGATCTGGGCAATGGGACCAAGAGTTTATTCCTGTCAGCATGCGATCGTTCGCGAGGAGCAATGTTTCAATTAAAATGCGTGCCTCGTGCATTCGCGTGAACCAGCGAGAACACACGTGAAGGAAGTCGGAAACCCTAAAACTGAAAATAGCGGTTGGGCTGCCACACGAGGAGCCAGGCAACCCAAGGAAAAGTTTGGCAAATGTGGGACACATGGTCCATCATCGAGCGTCTGCGCCATTACTTACCCGACAGTTGAACGAAAGTCTAAGCTCCCCTGAGCGCCAGGCCCCGTCCCAACAACCGTACGAACTGCGCTCTCCCGTAGCCTACCTAACAGAGCGCTGGATTTCCGGAAAACGCGCGATGCCATGTTCGGACTGCAAATCGTTGGAATTGAAGTGTCCTAGTGGGCCTACTTCAAAGACAAAAAGTAATCGACCACCTGGCGATGTGATACGATCCGCGTGCGACCTTATGTTTCTGTTTCCAATCCGCTTCGTCGTGGAGATCCCAAAAAAAATTCTCAGGTAAACGACATTTTATAAATTATAAAGCACATTTTTTTAGTTCCCGACTCGATCGTAAGCGGCTATCGCTATATTAAATCAATACTTGCATATATACATGGAAAAGTTTTTTTATTTAGAACGAAAATCCTTAAAAATCTTAATAATAATAATAATAACTGGACGGTCCGGTCCGCGCATGAATATATGGTTGAAATCTAGAATATCATCATATTTATAATATTTACATATATAATAATCTTTATATTATCATGTATATATGGACGAAATTGATCATGTATATATATGCACAGTAAAACTCGAATAAACAATCTTATATTACGTATATACCCTCGTATTAAATAACATCATCAGGTAATAATATTAACTTTATTTGGTTCCATCTCTATCTATCTGCCTCGTAATAAGTAGTTTGGTTCTACGAAGTTGCTACGCACCTTGTACCTTCGAAAGTACCTTCGGTACCTTCGAAGGTAACATTTACTTCCGCCGCCGGCGCCCGAGTTCTTTGACTTTCACCCCGACGCAATTCTTCGTAGTGAAATTTACACGGACCCACACATTGGCGCTAACGTGAGTAAAACGAGGCACCGTTGGCTCGTGCATCCATCTCGACAGCAAGCGCACTCTTTGTTTTCTTGAAACCAATGGCTGTTCGTCAACAGTATGAGAACAGGTTCGTGTCTTGAATTTTTTTTCTTATATTCCCGGGTATGTAGTAAACGTCGAGCGAACTCAATTGCTCTTATTTCTAACAGCAATGATATCGGCGTCTTCGCTAGTCTGACCAACTCTTACTGTATAACTGCGCTCGGAGGGTCTGAGAACTTTTACAGGTTTCGCACATCTTTTTTCAGTTCTACAAACATGGTTGGGTTAGTTAAACTTGCAATATCAGTGTCTTTCAAAGTGAACTTGCCTCCGATATACCCGTGGTGAAGACAAGTATCGCGGGCACTCGCCTTGTCGGGCGCATGTCAGTAGGTCGGTATCAACGCTTGCCTTCGAGGAGTATTTCTATTTCTAACCAATAGTTCTTCAGGGAACAAAAACGGACTCCTCCTCCCAAATTCTGCAACAGATCAAGGTGAGTCTTACAAGAAGGAGAACTGTTGAGCCAATGATCATGATCGCATTCATCGCAGAACTGTTCCACCTGAGAAATTCATTGCCCGATGATTTGATCATACAACGAATAGATGAGCGGCTATCAGGTTGGTCGCCCTACTCCTTTATTGTTTAGTCCTCAGACCTCAGACAAACCTTACCTTTGCCAACAGCTCTTGGGAACTGTATTGCTTGCAATGATTACGTTGCACTTATTCATCCCGACTTGGACGAAGAAACCGAAGAGATCGTGGCTGATGTGCTTGGGGTAGAAGTGTTTCGACAGGTTTGTTGTGTGTTGAGCTTTTTCTTTATGATCACTTTTGAACAATATTTGTGTAGACTATTGCTGGGAACACACTGGTCGGAAGTTACTGTTGTTTTACGAATCAAGGGGGCGTCGTGCATCCGCAGACAACAATACAAGACCTAGACGAGCTTTCCTCGCTTCTTCAGGTGTGTGATGATCATCAATTGGATTTGCTTTTCGTGCTTCAGCTGTCAAGCTTGCTTCCAGGTGCCGCTCGTAGCAGGAACTGTAAACCGAGGCAGTGACGTTATTTCCGCGGGACTTGTTGCAAATGACTGGGCTGCCTTTTGCGGGTTGGACACAACCTCCACAGAACTTCAGGTAAGCAGATCTACCGCTGACAGAAGTTATCCTTTCCTCAAGGTTTTCTGTACAGGTTGTTGAGAACATTTTAAAGTTGAAACAACTGCAGCCAAGCTCTTTGGTTACCAACTTACGAGCAAGTCTGGTGGACGCGTTAGTCTAAGATCCGTTTGATGACAATATCTTTATCCTTTGCGTCAATATCTAGATTCAACACTCACGCGATCTTGCTCGGAAAATATTCCTCCTTTACTACTACGGGCATCCCAAGAGAAAACTCGTCGGAACGTATGGCGTTCTTGAACGAGTTCGAAATTAATGCCGCAAACGGTGCAATGCTTGAACATGCCATAATCATCCTAAGACGCGTTTGTCCCATCGTAAAGGTCGATAATTTGATTGCATATCTCATTGCAAATAGCATCCTTTGATGCTCGTGCATTAAATGCGCTTTGCGGATTGCACCGCATCACTTGTTGAATATTGAAAGCTGGAAAGAAGATCACAAATCAGATTACTTGTCCAAAAACAGTGAGTAAGCTAGAAATAATGAAGCCCTCACAAAGATTAACGGCAGCATGTGCTATATCACGAGGACAGAACTGCAGACAAAGCGTTGTGCGCAGACTGCAACACGTTGCATTTAGCGACGTTGAAAGAAACGAGGTGATCGCCATGTCGAGAATGATTATGGGTGTCGTTTCCACACCTGTCGTTTGCAAAATTCCAAGCCACCTGCGTGGCCCTTCGATGATGCATTTCCAGCTTTTCGTCACTTTTGCAAAGTTCTCTCGCCAAATTCAAAATGTGCTTGTACGGATGCTCGACATTGAAGTCGAACCCGACAGTGTGTAGTATAAGACGCTCGGCTTGAAGCACTTTTTCTCTGTGTTCCTCAAATCGTTCCTACAGACTTGGGCTTTTCGACCTTGCCTTATGCGAAATCAAAATTGCAGACGCACCTTCTGATGGATGCGTTTCACTGCATTGTCGTACTCACTTTTATGTTGAACTAAGTATGCTACTCGTACTACTTCTTTTATTGGCTTAGGCGTCTCCTCAACTTTTGCAGCCAAGAACAGGCAAGCAGTTGCCACGATCTACAAGAGAAGTGTTTGTGATGAAATGGTAGGCATAATGAACAATGCAGATCGGTTGCGGAACGGCACAACTCACGAATCGGTCGTTCTCTATTAGTCCATGCGAATGTCGGGCGTAGAAGCGGTGACAAAACACCACTGCCGTCGCGATAGTCAACTGCGGCCTGACAAAAAAGTAAATCCAAGATGGGAATAAAAAGCAAAGTGTTAAAACGTCATACATCTTGAGTTCAATTCCGACATCTTTGAGAAAGTCACAGTACGACCAACGAAAAGTAGCCTCTAAGCGAGCACATATCCCGTGTTCGCGTGAAGGTGAGTATGCCTCCAGGTGTTCTCGTGAGATATACATGGAGCCTCGGGACGGGTTAACAGTGAGGGAAGTTATCAGCTCGCAGTGATCAAAATTCTAAGGGTGAGGCTGTGCCGATGTAACATTCCACTATCGCTCGAACTAAGAGAAACTCCTCGGGCGATTTGCTTGACACCGCGCGCAGCATAAAATAAAGTGTGCCCGGAGACTATCGTCACCTCGTTCGAAGCCGGCGGAACTTGACGACCAAATAATTGCCTTTCAGAACACCTAAATTTTTTTCAATATTTATTCGTTCGTATTAAGATCTTATAATATAATATAATCTTATCCAATAATAATATATTTATTAGTAATATCTAGATAGTATATATGTATGGAAGGTATTTTGAAGAGAGTCTGTCTGTTTACACTGTGCGCCATTATAATTAGACCGCCAAAAGTTCGAGTTAAATCTTCCATAGAAATTGAGAATTTATTAGACCATACTGCTCATACATGGAAGCCGAAGCGTCGCCTAACCGTTTGCCTGTTAAAGTCATACGTAAATCTGGAGGTTACGTTAGGTTAAATGCTCTGGTAGTAACCGTAAATACGACGATATTTCTGTAGAATAGATACGGATTAAAACTGATTCTTTCGTATTTTTAAACATATGATATTTTTATGTTCTCCCCTAATAATTATAACATATAATAATCTTAACATATTTTCAGCTGTATTTAAAATTACGTAAAATTATTAAAACCTTAAGATCTTATGTATTTTTTATATTTTTTTAATACATGCATCATCACTGATTATTATATTATTTTATTAAAACTTATTATTTTATCTAATAAAATAAAGATCTTATTAATATTAATGATATTTGTTTTGAAGTTTGGCGCGTGGTGCATGTCAGTATTTGCAACCGACCGGCGTTATATACTTTATCTCTAACTAACAACTATGTGCGACGCCTTTTCGTTCTTCGGACGCCGGCTGTTCAGCGGGACGGCCTTACCATTGCGCTAAGCGTGCACGTAGTCGTCGTACATATATGCACGCCACCTCTGAACGAAGAAGCGACGGCAAGCCGTCTTCTAGAGGCGCGCAGTGGACGTCGAAGTTGACCGATGTATCGATGAAAATTCGGCTTCAAACCTAAAACATCGCTTTTCTCTCAACAAAGCTTCATCGACCAAAACCGAAGATCCATCGATCAACCAAATTTCGGACTCGCCCCAAATAGCCTCCCGCAACCCCAATTTCTTTCTCACAGCCACAAGGGAGGCACCTACCACGGATTTAATATCCGAAAAAATGTTTTGGGGCCACACGAATTTTTTTCCTTTATAATCTTACCTGCCAAGCCTGCTTGCTTCGAAATTTATTACGAGTCTTAACTTCGTATTATTACCCTTACTTGGGAACAAACGTCTTCATTCTGAACCGCCCGCTTGAACACAACGCGAGATGTTGCGTAAAGCTCTGCACGCTGCTTGCCATCGTTACCTGCCGACGGTTTCTCATGCTCGGGGCACGCTCAGATTACAAATACGACAGCTAAACATTCACGAGTACCAAGTGAGTTTGAAAGTTGTTTCTTAAAGTTGCGTTTGAATTGTTGACCTCCAACAGGGCGCCGAACTTTTGGCGCGCCATGGCGTCCGCGTTCCACTCGGTATCGCTTGTCAAACATTGGCCCAACTAAATGAGGCCGCAATGAAGCTTAAATCCGACGATGGAGATGTCGTTCTGAAAAGCCAGGTGAGTCAGCATGGTTCATACTTTTC
>Ga0209630_10005936_pt1 | contig 10191 bp, 8 predicted proteins | sample COG_01_FD_184745 | JGI IMG/M metagenome (GOLD analysis project Ga0209630, IMG submission 184745) | Pelagic Microbial community sample from North Sea - COGITO 998_met_01 (SPAdes) (version 2) | ecosystem: Environmental > Aquatic > Marine > Neritic zone/Coastal water | place: Helgoland, sampling... | reverse complement strand
TGGGGTCGCGAGTTCGAGTCTCGTCCAGACCGCCAACAAATGTCACTAAGCCCCGTATATCCTCGGATTACGGGGCTTCTTGTTTTCCGTGTGTTTACCAGCGTGCTTACATTTTTCAACACGTAAGTCAAGATCGGTCACTTCTCGAGTTCCTCCCGCACCTTGTTGAGGGTCTGTGTCGCTGTGGCGTTGAACCTACATAATTTTTTGCGTACTTGTTGAGCAAATTAAAAACTTAAAAAAAAAGGGATTCAAGTCAATTCATATTGGCGGCCTTGGGACCGCCCTGTTGTTGGTGTTATGATGTTTGAGTCGGTCAGTATGCGCAGCAGTTCACCTTCTATTAATTCAGATTGTTCATGAATATCTCTTATGTCGTTTGGAATCCGCTGCGTCTGGCGCTCTGTGTTTTGACACTTTGCTCATTAAACCAAGAACCATTGTATGCGCAGGAAGGTCAACGCCGACTTGCCCTAGTGATTGGAAATGATGATTACGAAGGACTGGCTAGCCTGAATAATGGAGTGGCAGATGCGGAATTGATAGCCGAGACTATGCAGTCCATAGGTGTTGATTCAGTCGTCTTTCATGCCAATTTGGATAGGAGTGGAATGGAGGCGGCATTTTCTCGGTTTTTCCAAGAAATGCTGGGATTTGACGTAGGGGTCATTTACTATGCTGGTCATGGAATGCAGGATGAGTTTGGAGACGGGTTCTTGATTCCAGTGGATTTCCCTGCCAATCAAGGTCAGAGTGCACTTTTCGATTATGCCTATCCATTGGACAGGGTGCTGCGGCGAATGAGAAATGTGGAATCGAAGTCGTTTGTGGCTTTTTTGGACGCATGCCGAAACAACCCTTACTCCGCGGGGAGCCGTTCTGCTGGTTCAGGGTTGGCTTCACCACAAGTACCATCGGAAGGTGTGATTGTGGGTTATTCGACGATGGCTGGATCTGTTGCGGGTGATTACAGCGAGTCTGCAAATGGGGTCTATGCTCAATCACTCTCCAGTGCATTGAACAGGCCAAATGTTCCTATTGAAACCCTGCTCAAAGAAGTTGGTGCGGAAACTCGAAGGACCAGCCAAGGAGAGCAGAATCCTGAATGGTGGGGAAACATTAGTGGAGTTGTTTTCTTGCATAGTGACCCGACGAAATATGAAGTGACTCTAATGGAAGGACAGGATGCAATCATTGAAAGGATTGGGGCTGTTTGGGCATGGGAGAACGTTGATGATTTCTGGTACCAGTTTAACCAGGGTACTGTGTCTGTTCCCGATTGGGCGTTGGGTGATGCTTCTCAATTGCGGTTCATAGCAGAGAGTCACCGGCTGAAAGGTCTGGATGCTTTTGCTCTCGAGGCGGATTTGTTTCGCCTTTGGTTGAGTTTTGTCGATGGAATGGTAAATCGTGGTAGTGTCCTTAATATTGACAGCTTGTCAGGTAGGAGCTTGGGGTTGGATTTCGATTTCAAATCTGCATATCCAAATCAGGAGAGGTTTTGTCGGGTTTTTGCGCTTGAATCGGAGCTGGAGTTTGAACTTTTTGTAAACTACTTGTTGCTCACTGTGGATTCCTACTCACCGCTTCGACTAGAAAGGATTTCGCAAGTAGTGGATCTTCTCGAAAGTGTGGGAAATCCGATTTTGAAGGTCATGGGCAATACATGGCTCCGGGTTATTGCTACTATGCATGGGGGGTATGAGGAAAATAATGAGATCCTAATGCGGCCAAAGAAATTTCCATTTATTTTTCTTGATGGTGTTGTAGCATCTGTATGGAAGGAGTCGAAGGCGTGGGAGGAGGGGTTGAGACCTGGTTGTGTGTTTAGAGAGAAGTTGGAACAGTCTGAGTATTCCGAAAGATGGCTGGTGTGGTCTGAAGATGAGAGTCGTGAATTTGAGGTCACTTTGGAAGTGGGTAGCTACATCATACAAAGTGATGGGGATGGTCTGAGGGTGCCGAGTAACTCTGAATTATTGAGGGTTTTTGACCTGAATTTGGGAGTGTTTGTGGAGGGTGAAATGGAAGAGATGAAGTGGGTTTTAGGTCAGTCTCAGTCCTGTGCCGATTACATGCGAATTTTTCCGGGTCAGGGGATTTATCCGACTGCCTTCAATATATCTCAGATGTCTTGGTATAGCTGTTCAAATCTAGGTGTGGACCCTCAGACTCCTGGTTGGGAATTACGCTTGTCTTTATTGAAGAATACCAGGCGTGTTATTGAAGCAATGTATGAGCAAGGATTGGGTGATTCGAAACTGTCCATCGTCTTGTTTCGCAGGCTTGGATTGGATATTAACAGTCTGAATGTTTGGCTATCAGGTGAGAGTAGAGTTGGTGATGATGAAGTGAATTGGCGGAAAGTCAAAAAGGAATTGATAGCGCTACATGAGATTTATCGGGATTTGTTGTCTTCGTGGTCTGGTTATTCCGGTACTGTTGATCCCGCGTTTTCGCACCTCGGTGGCTATTCCATAGCTGGCAAGGTTTATGAGTATGGAAGTGCTGTTTACAATACGGATAAGCATTGTTCGTACTCTCACGATGAGTTAGAATTGGTAGATGATTTAATCGAGTCTATGGACAATGAGTGGTATTACGCAGGGAGTGAAGTGGACACTTATTTCCTGAACTATGCCGGTGCGAAGTGTATCCGAAACATCTCTCTTTTTCCCGATTCCACAGCTGAATACGTGACTGACGTGATTTCATTGTTGACTGATTCCATTTATCATGGACCTGAGTATGATGTCAATAGGCTCTATGAGGCAAGTCCATTTATCGGTTTTGTCAGTTCAGTGGACTGGAGTCTTGTTTCAGATAGAGAGAAGATTCAAGTGCTAGAGGGTTTGTGTAAAATGAACGCGCAACTGTCCTGTGGCTATGCAAGACCAGTTTACTGGGGGCTTCGCATCTGCCAATCGATGGAGATTGATTCGTTGAGTCGTTCCGATGCTCTACGATTGGAGCGCGCGCTCTTTTTGCTCCTGGATACATTTTTGTTGTGCAATTCGAATAATGATGAGGGAGAGAATTGGGTGAATTTCCGAGAGGAGTTGGATGCCCTGAAGGCGAAATCAACTGCTGGTTACTGGCTCGAAGACTGGGAACAATGGGAAGATTATTTTAAATACCGCTTTGAATGATAGGTTTTGACGCTATCGATGAGCAGCCTGATTGCCGGGGATTCAGTGAGGCATTTTTGGAGAGAGAAATGCACCAAGGATTATATAGAGTAATTGATGTCATGACGGAAGCCTTTCCTCCTGAGTCACCTTGATGTACCTCAGGAAGGCCGATTCGGTTTTGTGTCCTGAGATAGCCATGATGTCCAAGCAGTCGAGGCCTGCCAAATAAGCGTTGGTGCAAAAGGATCGACGTGCGGTGTGCGACTTGATCATTTCATGCTTCAAGAAGGACTGAATATGGGGTGTCCCGCCTTGGGTATGGGTAACACGAATGGGGTCATTCAGCCCCGCGACTTCTGCGCTCATGCAATCATTTTACGGTTATTGGTTAAATGGTATGTCCACGCCCGATGCCCTAAAAATGGCACAGGACGACCTCCGACAGAAACGCCCGCATCCTTACTATTGGGGAGCGTGGGTGTGCACGGGGGAGTGAGAGGTGGCTTATTTTTTATGCTTAAGTTTGAGAAAATTTCCCAATCATGAAAGGTGTCTATTTTTCGATTCTTCTTCTTATTCTTTTTCTTGGCAGCTCCATTGCTTCACATTCGCAAGGTCTCAAGCTCCTTTCTGTGGCGGAGTTGGCCGAACAACCAGAGATGGAAAATGAAGTGGCCGGATACGCGACGAATTTTCCCTCGAAACACAATATGCTTCAATTTGCTCCACCAGCATTGATACAGGAAGGAGGAACCTGTGTGGGGTTTGCTGCTGCTTATTGTGCGCAGAGTATCATGATAAACAAGGCCACCAATACAACGCATCCAAACCACAAGTGGATTGTGAGCATGGATCCATATTTCGTGTATTCGTTGTTGAATTCAGGTTCATCAGACCCCTGCGATGAGGGACTTCAATTCCCAGCTTTGTTTGATGCAATGGAAAAATTTGGCAATATGCGGGATTTGATGCCTCCGACCTTGAGTTGTGATTTCAACTGGTTGAACCAACAAGGGGAAATCAGAGTGGATTTCTTGCCTTATACGGACGCAACATGGCCCTTCCGTATTGAAGAATATGGATGGCTTGACTTGGAACGGAGTGATTGGGTTAGAGGGATAAAAACCTATGTTTCAAATGATGTTCCAGTTGTTATTGGTGCTAGCGTAAATGATGATTTTAGTCCAGCAGCATATGGCGGGCAAATCGATGCTGACGGCTTATGGAATTACCGTGCATCCAATAACGGAGAGGCTGGCGGTCATGCAATGTGCGTGTTAGGCTACGATGACACCAAAGGTGGCGGTTCGTTCTTGGTGAGGAATAGTTGGGGCAGTGATTTCGGAATTCGAGGTAACGTTTGGATCAAGTATAAGGATTTCCGGAGTATCGTAAGTGAGGCTTGGGTGATTATCCCTGAGAATTGGACAGAGAATATTTATTCTGCTGACGATTATTCTTTTGAGTTTAAATCGACAGGAGTAGATGGATTGCACTATGGACGAGTTGAAGGTGATGGTGTCATTTATGAAGGTTTTTATGAAGAAGGAGTCCAAGTGTTGGGTTTTGAACTCTATGCCGATGGCGGCGTTTATTTCGGTCAATTTATTGACCTGGTAAAACATGGGAGAGGAATTTATTGGGATCCTGATTATACGCGGTATACCATTTCAGCGCGAAACGGAGAAGTGCTGGATATAGAGGCGGGCTTTGGTCTGGTGGAAGAGATTATCCAAAATCCTGATCAAATTGAATTTATAGACGCCAAGCTTAAAATCAATGAAGATTGGGAATACTTCGAAGGTGAACTTCCTCAAGGAGGATATGAGCTTCCGAATAAGTAGAGCCCAGATATGCTTATTTGGTTTGGGATCATAGAGCCCTTGAAGTGTGAGGATGGAAATGCAATGTATGATCTGCCCATGGCTGAGGAAGAGTTTGTACTTTGAGCAGGTCTCAGTATTTCTATTCAAATGAATTCAAACTTTTCAAACGAGGCCGCAATTGAATGTTGCATATGAAGACTTTTTTAATGGTTGTTTGCATGACGGGGTTGTTTTGGACAAACTCAGTCGCTCAAAACCATGTTTTTGGTCTATAGGAACAATTGCTTCTATCCGCTGGTGAAGGTGAATCCCCCCCCCAAATTGGTCATCACAGAGGATGCTTCTTCGGGACCAGCTTATTACTCAAAGCGGCAGGTTTTTCTCCATGATTCTCTTCTTATTTTGATGGCAGATGGTTTGAGGGGGATGGCATGCAAGAATTGAGTTATGTGCTTGCCCACCAATTGGCTCACCGCAATAGCAATCATTTAGTCAGCCACTTTACGCGGAAGGGATTGAGAGAGACTGAGGCACTGGCTATTGCTCGTGGTGCTGCGGATAGAGAGAAGAATGAGGCTGAAGCTGATAATTTGGCAGGACTATATGGGCACATTGCAAACTTGAACAACTTGGTTAATGCAGAAGAGGTTCTCGGTCTTGTCTAGACCGCCAATAAATTTCACGAAGCCCTGTAGGTCATTGACTTAAGGGGCTTTTTGATTCCTCCCGTTGTGAAAAACGTTCTAAAATTATTCGGCTGGATTCCGTCGCTGTGGATTGCCGTACTCATTCTCGATAGGAGGTGACCATTTGCGACAGTTCATATCCAGCGAATTCAGACAGAGGAACTTCATTTTGCCTCAATGAGGTCCATGTCTTGTCAAATGCCCATGGGATATTCTGATTCACTCCCAGGTGTGTGTAGAATGTTGTTGCAAATAGTTCTGCTACCTTGTCTTTTACTGGCTTTCTATTGGAGATGCAATAAGTTGTTCCCGAATCATGAAAGGCATCTGAAATGCTGTAGTTTCCGAAAAGGGTCTTGGTTGGAGTTGCTCCAGACGAACAGCAGTTGAGAAAGGCTAGATTGAGAGGGGGGATACCGGAATTAATGATGTCTCGAGCGGTTACTCTCGCACGATACTTTTTGCTCTCTGCTAGTTCAAGCCAAGTTAACGCTTGAAGCACTTCATAGATAGAATCGAATGAGTTCCCGTTTTGAGTGAGGTATGAAGCAAAGAACTCAAGGGAGATGCCACCTTCTTGTTCAAGGTCAAGGGTCTCGCCATGACATGAAAAGTGCATTGAGCTTGCCCCATTCTCTTTCGACCAGGTCACAACCTTTTTCCAGCTTGCGTTCTTTTCAGTAAGAATGTGGCACTTGTAAGGCAGTTGGAGAATTCCAGTTATGGCCTTGCACTCGTTAACAGAGTTGGGGAGTGGTTGAGATGAGTTTTTTGGAGAACCGCAAATGAGCAAGTTGCTGAGTGGGTTGCAGGAAGGAGGTTTTCTTGTTGAAGTAGGGTGGATCCGAATGGTGGTAATCGCCGGAAAAAGACCTTTAAGCATTAATTGGCTTGCTAGCCCCTCAAACATATAGTGGACTTTTATCGTATCCCTCAGATATGAGTCTACCATTGGCAAAAGTGTTTTGAGAAAGTTGTGGCTTAATCCAACGTCATTGGCGTCAACTATATAGTCCTGCTTGCTGAGAAACACTTTGAGGTTTTGTGTTGTGCAGCTCTCCCATGCGACTAATGAATCGTTTTGGATCACGAAAAATGTGTGCGCCTCTAACCGGTCAAGTTCACCAAACAGGATATGTCTGATTGAGTCAATTTCTAATTCAGACACTGAGTCTAAGGAGGCTTGGAATCCAGAAGTCTTTCTTTCTTCTTCTAGTGAGAAGGCGCAATAACGTTGGTCCGGTTGTACCGAAAGGATGGATAGGTTATTGCCCATTTTTGTTACTGAGGTAAAATTCTCCTTCAAATTCCTGAGAGGTAGGTTTTTGGTCAGCGAGATGTAAGTCTTGTGGTACTTAGAGAACCATTTGTTCTCAGTGCCTAACCTGATATGTAAGTAAAGGGCGTCACCCAACGCTTCAAGTATCCACTCAATGATAGGAGCGTTTGGAGAAAAACTGTATTTAAGTTGTGAAGACAATAGAGCAATTATCTCGTCTATTGTCAACAATGCTGCATCTGTGTTTCCTTGATAATGGTGTACCTGGAGGCTCGATATTGCTAAGGAATGCTTGTCGGTCACATCCCAGTTGGAGGTATCTGTCAGGTTGATTTGCTCCTGTGCGCTTCTGAAATCTTGTTCTTGAATAGCCATTCCTATGCCAAGCTGTGTGGTGCGGGGCTCTTTGCGATATAGTTCCGGGAATCCGGTTTGGAGTTCGGGCAGTAAGGAATGTAACCGGGCAGCGTTGCCTGTCATGAAGTAGCATGCAGCGAGATTCACGGAATGCTCAAACCTTTTCTCTACCGTCATCTCTTTATCATAGCAAAACGAGACAACCTTTTCTCTTTGTACCACCCAAAGGGAGTCCATGGATGCGCGGCCATAAGCAAGAGCAAGGTTGTTTAAGGCTGCGAGTTTGTCATCGTTATCTGAAATGTCTTGAGTCAAGTGGTCTTCGAGTATTTCAATGGCCCTGAGCGGTTGCCCTAATCGCATGTAGATGTAGGCGAGCCCACGCTCAAGTGCCATTTCCGTGGATGTAGAAATCTTGTTTTTTGGGCAGTCTTTGATTTTTTTAAGGCACCATTCTCCTAACTCTAGGCAGGTTGGGCAGGGTAAGTTGGGGCGTGTTTCATTAAGAATTACGGCAGTTTTCCAAATTGTGGTTGTTGCATAATTGCACGAGAAGTTGTCGAACAGGCTTACATAATATTCTAGTCCCTTTTGATTGATACCGGATAAGAGGTATTGGGCTAATTCACCTTTACCTGGTAGGTTGGAATTGGCGTGTTTCGCAACGCTGTCCGCAATTTGGATGCCTGTTAGTTCAGCATATGAGTCCGCTTGAGAATGTGAGTGCCAAGCTGAAATGAGCATCACCACAGTGATGAAGATAGTTTTCGCGACTCGCACCAAATCTTTAATGGATCGGAATTTCTGAGCCATAATTTATAGTGACTTCCAGGAGATGCTGGTCAGGGTACCGTTTGGGCCGAATTGAAAGGCGAGTTTCTCCACGGGAAAGCCGATGAAGGACCCTTGTTCGAGGGTGAGCTGACGGAATGCGCTGCCTTCAAATGCGGCAAGGACCTCGTCAAGGGTTGTCGTTCCAGCTTGGAAATCCCAGCAGAATGGAGTGTTAAATGGGGCGCTCCAGGTCAAGATGCGCGGCGCAAGCACACCCCTTCCGAATTGGATGTCCCATCCGTCATCGGTTTTCTCTCGAGAAAAGACCAAGGTTTTGCCCAGCATGACTCGGTCTTTTGCGGAATTGGGCCGGAATAACAGGTGCTCTTGTTGCTCCGCTTTGAGCTTGTTGCACTGTACTTCTATAATTGAGTCGGATTTGGGCGGACCTGTTTCTACTAATCGAAGATTGAGCCTCGATGAGGGGTGGCCATTTTTTTCGAGAAGCTGGGTGGCCTTCTTAGTGTCCTTCCCTTTGCCATCTAACCAAAGTGCCAAGGCAGTTAGGTTGGATTCGATGTCCGAGGTGGGCTTAACTTTGGATGCCGCCTTGAGGTGGTTTTCGGGAGCCTCTGACCATTGGGTCATGAATTGAATGCTCTTCAAGAGCCCTTCGTCTCGCGCTTCAGTTGGCTTCAGTACCGAGCCGCGTTGGGCCCATTTCTCCGCTTCCGTGAGGTATTCTTTGATAACGTCCCATTTTTCTTGCGAGGCGCCTCTTGTGGTGCTCCTTGCATTTGTTTCATGATTGAGTCGAATGGGCCAACCCCACAAGACCAGGCTTGGGTGCTCTTCGGCAAGGAACTCCAATGCTTCTAAGAACATGGCCGTTGCAAGAAGTTCATAGATCTCAGGAGCATTGTATTTCACGGCTTTGAGGATGGTTTCGGACAAGTGTGCCGAAACATCATGCATTCCGAGGGCGCAGGTGATCCAGGCCATGTCGTAGGCCAATGCGACTTGGTCGAGTTGGGAGCGGGCGTTGTCTGCAATGGTCCTGCGCTCGCCGAGGCTAGGATAGCCTGGGATGGAGTCCGGCAGGTCGTAGAGGCGGTAGATGAAGGCTAGTGTGGTGTCTGCCGCATCTAGAGGCCGGTACCCTGCGATGTGGCCGTAAAGGCCGGCCAGCAAATCAGCTTCTGATTCGTGCAGGCGGGATTGCGCCTTGCGCTGGTCGGCTTCTTTCATGAGGCTTTCCGTCTCCGTTCCTTTTATTCCCCGGCGGATAAAGTGGGAGCAGATGTGGTCGCGGTTGTGGTGGGCCAACTCATGGGCCAGCACGTAACTCAACGCGGATTCGGCCTGATCGCCGAGTGCGGAGTCTAGCGCGGCAGGCAGGCAGGCTTCGAGGTAGACGGTGCCCTTGGAATAGATGGCAGGCCCACGCGTGCCCAAGTCTTGGACTTTGAGTTCAGGAGGGAAGTCCCCTTTGCCGTTTGTCTTCAGCAGTTGCGTCCAGATGGCCTCCGGGTCCGGTTGGGCCCGCGCTGTGATGGTCACGAAAAAACAGGCCAGTAACAACCATCCCGACTTGCCACACTTCGTCAATCGCATCATGTTGCTCATCGCTTGGAGTCGACCACGGGCAGAGTGCCGCCATAGATGGTTGAGCACAACTGTCATTTCAGAGTTCAGCATACTCAGCAACATGGTATCAACACGTGGGGCACGAGTGCTCACTTCTCGAGTTCCTCCCGCACCTTGTTGAGGGTCTGTGTGGCCGTGGCGTTGATTCCTGTGCATGGCTCGTCTACAGAATAGGAAGGGGTTGGCGGAGAACCATGGAGCGAAGGTAGTGACTATCGAACTGTGTGAATTCCGAGTTGAGCTTCCGATATTGTAAGCAACATCATTTTAGCGCCAATCTTATGCACATCCTGTAAACCGTTGTAAAGCACTTGGCACGTCTCGTCCAGACCGCCAACAAATGTCACTAAGCCCCGTATATCCTCGGATTGCGGGGCTTCTTGTTCAGCGAGGTGGATGTTTTAGCAGATTTCCATTTCTGAGTGGAGATTCGTTTCACATCGTTCGCCTGCATTCAGGGAGGGATGTGAAAACCATAAAGTTGGTTTTCG
>Ga0209630_10005933_pt1 | contig 10197 bp, 6 predicted proteins | sample COG_01_FD_184745 | JGI IMG/M metagenome (GOLD analysis project Ga0209630, IMG submission 184745) | Pelagic Microbial community sample from North Sea - COGITO 998_met_01 (SPAdes) (version 2) | ecosystem: Environmental > Aquatic > Marine > Neritic zone/Coastal water | place: Helgoland, sampling... | reverse complement strand
AAAGTGATTATTTTAACAAACATGCGCTTGAAAGAATTGAAAATGAAAATGATCGATTATTTGAGGAGATAGATTTCCCAAGTGCAAAGAGAATGGAAGACGTATTAAAAGTCTTTAATAGGATTTGCGATAAGGTGGATGAAACATTTCAAAAGAACAGATTTCCATTGATATTAGCAGGAGATCATTCAAGTGCTGGCGGAACTATTGCAGGTATAAAAAAATCCAATCCGAATAAACGTTTAGGCGTAATTTGGATTGACGCGCATGCAGATTTACATTCTCCATATACTTCTCCTTCCGGCAATGTCCACGGAATGCCTTTAGCCACTGCATTAAATTTCGACAATAAAGAGCACAAAATAAAAGAATTAGAGCCAGAAGTAATTGAAGCTTGGGAGAAGTTAAAAAATGTTGGAGGCATAGCTCCCAAAATTAACTCTGAAGATTTGGTTTTTATTGGAGTAAGGGATACTGAAGAATCAGAAGATTATGTTATTGCGAATAATTCTATTTATAATGTCAGTGTGGAGTATGTTAGAAGGAATGGGGTAGAAAAAGTATCTGCAGAAGTACTTGATTACTTAAAAGAATGTGACATGCTTTATCTTTCGTTTGATGTTGATAGTATGGACTGCGATTTAGTTTCTTATGGAACAGGGACACCTGTGGCGAATGGAATTACCGAACAAGAGGCGAGTGGATTAATCAATCATTTTCTTATTGACAAAAGATTAGGTTGTTTTGAAGTTGTTGAAATCAATCCTTGTTTGGATAACAAACAAAATAAAATGGCTGAGACAGCATTTCGCATTTTAGAAAATGCCACCTCAATTATTGAAAAGAGAGGATAGTACACCTTCTTTATTAATTGCAATTAAATTATTTATTAGAGAACAATATCTAAATGAGAGTATTAGATAATATCATTCAAAATGTGGTAAAGGCTATTGAAGCTTTGTACTCCCAAGAATTACCAATTCAACAAATTCAGATTCAAAAAACAAAAAAAGAATTCGAAGGAGATTTGACTTTGGTTGTTTTTCCTTTACTTAAAGTCACAAAAAAATCGCCTGAACAATCAGCTGAAGAAATGGGGAATTGGCTTTTGGGAAACTCCAATATTCTTAATTCTTACAATGTTGTAAAAGGGTTTTTAAACCTTTCAATAGAAGATAAAATTTGGTTAGATCAGTTCAATGTTTGGGCAAGAGATGAAAATTTTGGTAAATCCACTTCTTCTACAGGAAAAACTTTTATGGTGGAGTATTCCTCTCCAAATACTAACAAGCCGTTGCATTTAGGGCATTTAAGAAATAATTTTTTAGGTTATTCAGTTGCTGAAATATTAAAGGCAAATGGACATGAAGTTTATAAGACACAAATAATCAACGACCGAGGAATACATATTTGTAAAAGTATGTTGGCGTGGCAATTATTTGGTAATAATGAAACACCAGAATCTAGTGGTATGAAAGGTGACCATCTTATTGGGAAATACTATGTTGCCTTTGATAAGGAGTACAAAAAGCAAATAGCAGAGTTGGTACATGGCGGAATGGAGTCGAAGGATGCAGAGAGAGAAGCTGAAATATTTAAAGATGCACAAGCAATGCTTCGTAAATGGGAGGCAAGAGATCCCGAGGTCTATAGGCTTTGGGAAACTATGAACGCATGGGTTTATTCAGGATTTGAAAGAACTTACACGGAAATGGGAGTTGATTTTGATAAACTTTATTATGAATCTAATACTTACATTTTAGGGAAAGATGTCGTGGAGAAAGGCTTAGCGGATAACATTTTTTATAAAAAAGAGGATGGCTCAGTCTGGTGTGATTTAAGTGATCATAAAATGGATGATAAATTATTACTCCGTGCGGATGGAACATCTGTTTACATGACACAAGACCTAGGTACGGCGATAGAACGTTATAAAGATTATCCAAACTTATCGGGTCTTATTTATACAGTAGGGAACGAGCAAAATCATCATTTTAAGGTTCTTTTCACAATACTAAACAAAATAGGGTATTCCTGGGCTGAAGGATGTTATCATCTTTCGTATGGTATGGTAGACTTACCTACTGGTAGAATGAAATCTAGAGAAGGAACTGTTGTAGATGCGGATGAGTTAATGAAAAGTGTAATTCAGGATGCTAAGCAAATGACGCAAGAAAGAGGGCATTTAGATGGTCTTTCTGATTCAGTTAAAGATGAGCTGTACAAAACAATTGGTCTTGGAGGGTTAAAATATTACTTGCTTAAAGTTGATCCAAAAAAAGGAATGCAATTTAACCCTGAAGAGTCAGTTGATTTAAACGGAAATACCGGTCCTTTTATTCAATATACATACGCAAGGATTCAATCTATACTGAGAAAAGTTGAGACTTTTAGTAAGGAGTCGGAGACAGATTTATTACTAGAGCCTGCGGAAAAAACATTGTTGAAAGATCTTTCAGAGTTTCCAAGTGTGATTGAAGAATCTGGTAAAAGCTATAGCCCTGCATTGCTCGCTAATTACACATATGAATTGGTGAAGAATTATAATTCATTTTATCAATCTCTTTCCATTATAAAAGAGGAGGATGCTAACAAAAAAGCATTTAGAATAGCAATTAGCTATAAGGTAGGAGAGGTGATTAAATTATCAATGAAATTGATAGGAGTAGACGTTCCTGAAAGAATGTAATTTAGAAACTTGTACTCGTTTTTCTTTCAGTTGGCTCTTCTTCTGGCGCTACTTCTTCTTCTTCTGCTGGAGCTTCAGGTGCTTTATTCAGGTTTAAAGAAAGCATAATTTCATGTGTTCCAGATGTATTTGAACCAACACCTGAACTACTAAATTCGAAGGCATAAGTAAGAGATAATTTGTCAATCAATTGCATACCCATATTTAAAATAAATACCGAATTTGATCGATGCCCTATACCTCCCCATACCTTATTGTTATATTTAATATTCCCATAAAATTCGACTTGTGAATTTTTCTTTTGTGCATTCCGTATCATAATTAAAGGTATAAATTCAAATTGCTCATCAACTTTCAACTTGTAAGAAATATATACATTACTATGGCGTACTAAGTTGTATTTATTTCCATCAATAATATCTACACTAGCTTTTGTTCCTAGTAATTGAGGAAGTGATATTCCAATATTTAAATCTCTATCAAAAGTGTATGTCATGCCGAAAGTAGCATCAAACTCCATTTTTAATGGAGCGCTTGTAAGAACAATATCACTCATGTCATCTGCTTGAATAGTACTTATATCCAAAGTTCCTTTCATAATTCCAGCAGAAAGCCCAAATCGAATTTTACTTTTGTTATCAATGAATAATTTGTAGGAATAACTTGCATTAGCATTTATTCTTTGAATGAAAGCAATTTTATCTAAGGAGACGTTTCCTCCAATTCCCATTTTAGAATTTAGCTGACGTTGCGCTGATAAAAAGGTGGTATTTGGACTACCTACAAAACCAACCCACTGCTGTCTGTGTCCTAATTGCACTTGAGTTCCTTTTTTCGTTCCAACCTCTGCAGGATTAATAAAAGAAGTATTGTAAGGATACATAGCACTAATTGGTACCTGTTGGGAAAATGCACTAAACGATATTAATATTATTATACCAAAAAATAGATTCTTCATAAAAATAAATTTATTATCTCATTAACAAAATACTTCCTTTATATTTTTCTTGAGCACATTCAATAAAATAAAAGTAAGTTCCCTCTGGTAGAGGCTCTCCTGATTTGTTCGTTCCATCAAAGTCGTTTTCATAAGAAGTGGATTCCCAAACTATTTTCCCCCATCTATTGTAGATGGCCAATGGACAACCTGAAATTATAGAGGGTTTGTTTACAGTCCATGTGTCATTTGAAAAATCACCATTAGGAGAAAGAAAATTATTTATTTCCAAGGAGTCAATTGTATTTACTAAAATTAGAACAGAATCAGTAGCAGAACAACCGTCTGCACTTGTCGTGTAAATAGTATAATAAGTTAAAGGTTCTGTTGGAGCTACGCTTGGGTTTAATATAGTGTCATTATCCATATTATAAAATGGAGTCCATAAAATGTTTCCTCCATTACTCAAAGTCGCATCAATAACGGTACTGTCTCCCTCATCAATTAATACACTTGTTCCAGCAAATAATACAACAGGTGCAAATACTTTTAAATCAAATGAACAAGTCGTTGTATTTCCTATATTGTCTGTTACGGTATATTCCAAAGTTGTAGTTCCTACTGGAAAAGAGTCACCTGAAGTCAAGCCAGTACTATCAGTTTGTAAGGTAATTGAACTACCACAATCATCTATACCGATTGGAGCAGTATATGTGATTACATCATTACATGTGGAATCATTATTAGGGCAAACAATAGTGGGAGCAACGGTATCGTTTGGAATAACATTAAAAGTACAAGTTGCACTATTTCCAGAGGAGTCTTGAACCGTCATTGTTATTGCATTAATACTGTCCATTGTTACCCCGACTCCTATGCTTTGGGATATGAAAGGAGTGGCGTCACAAGAATCACTTACCACTACTAATCCAGAGAAATCGGGTAAAGTATATTGACAAAGTCCGTTAATATCAAGTGTTTGATCTCCGGGACATGTTATTGTAGGTGCCAAAGTATCTATAACTGTTATGGTGAATGAGCAAGAATTCGAATTTCCTGCAGTATCTGTAACAAAAATGGAAATAACTTGCGTTGAAGATATTCCTGATAATATTGTTCCAGAAGCAATGGATTGAGAATAAGTAAAACTTGAACATTCATCTGTGATATTTAAAGTTGTGTCATACGATGGAATTAAATACTCACAATTTATATCTGCAGCAACACCTTGATTAATAGGACAATTTATTTCTGGAGCGATGTTGTCAACTACAGTAATGTTAAATGAGCAAGTTGCTGTATTGTTAAAATCATCTGTAATTGATAATATAACTGGGTAAGGTCCTCCCGCTGCAAATGTGGTTCCAATAGCAATGTCTTGGGCTTCTCCACCTACAGTGGAGCAATTGTCAATTGCTGTAATGAACCCTGTGAAATCTCCCATAATATATTCGCAATTAGCATCAGCCGATATTATAGTATCAGGAGGAGCGCATCCTGAGAGGATTGGAGCAATAGTGTCTGAAATATTTACATTAAAGTTACACGTGGATTGATTTCCCTGAGCATCTTCTGCCGTGTAAGAGATAACTATAGGTGAATTTGTTCCTGTAAATAGGGTGTTAACTGAAGGAGTTTGTTCAAAAAAGACTGATCCTCCACAATTATCAACACCAGTTACTAAAGTAGAGTAATCCAAAGCTCTGAACTCGCAACTTGCATCTAAAAAGTCAGTTTGATCTGCAGGGCAAGTTACTATTGGAGCAATAGTATCAACAAAGGTTAATGAGAAAGAACATGTAGATGAGTTTGAAGAAATATCAGTTACACTAAACGATACAAAGGATGATCCTGCTCCTGAGAATGTTGTTCCTGGCGCTGGAGCTTGCACAATTGTTGGATTGTTGTCACAATTATCAACTATAACTAGAGAGCTGGTATAATCAGGAAGAACATATTCACAATTTCCATCAAGGGAAACAGTATCATCAGAAGGGCATGTTATTGCTGGTGCAGTTGCGTCATCAACCGTAACGAGAAAAGTAGAAGTAGCTGTATTTCCACTAGCATCCGTTGCAGTTAATGTTACTACTTGAGATGTTGTAATAGTTGTACCAGAAACTGGGCTTTGACTGGCAATTGGATTAGAATCGCAGTTGTCTGTCATGATTGCTAAACCTGTATAGTCTCCTAATGTTGCTGTACAAGGTGTGGTAGCAGATATATTTTGATCTGGTGGATCAGTTATAATCGGAGAAATTGTATCTGTAATGTTAACTGTAAAAGGACATTCAGAAAAATTTCCGCTCGCATCTGTAGCTGTCAATGTAACTGTAGTAGCGGCATTTATAATAGTTCCGGGTGCAGGTAGTTGAGTAACTATTGGATTTGGATCGCAATTATCAGAAACAACTATAGTTGAAGTATAGTCACCTATAACTGCATCACAGTTTACATCAGCAAATTCACTTTGTGCACCAGCGCATGTAATATCTGGAACTTCATTGTCAACTACAATTATTTCTATTAAACAAGAAGAGGCCCCAGGGTTTCCAGCATCATCCGTTGCAGTGAACTCTTGGAATGTAGACCCGAACGGAAAAGTATCACCATTTACGAAACCAGATAGATCAATTTGAGCTAGTGTAGTATTCGTACAGTTATCTGCTCCAACTGGCATTATAAAGGATACCACGGCATCACAAGTTCCAATATCATTATTGAATGTTTGTGGAGTAATACAACTAGAAAAAGTAGGTAATTCCACGTCAGTAACGGTTACCGTAAAATTGCAAGTTGCTGTATTTCCTGCTGTATCTGTAGTAATCCAAATTTGATTCGTAACCCCAACTGGGAAAAAACTTCCTGCAGTCAAGCCTGTTCCATCTGTTTGAATAGTTTGTGGAATACCACAATTATCAATTCCTTTAGGTCTGGCATATGATGTAGAAGAACCGCATAACCCTGCATCAGCGTTTACCGAAATATTTCCTGGACAGGGCGGAGAGAATGTTGGATTTTCAGTATCTACAACTATTATCATAAATGAACAAGTAGATGATCCGCCTGCACTTGTAATAGTATATTCTAAAATTGTTGTGTCTAAAGGAAAAAAATCTCCTGAAGTTAGTCCGCTACCATCGGTTTGAGTTATTGTTTCTCCACCACAATTAGTAGCGCAAGTAGGAATAGTATAGGCAACGGTTTCTCCACAGAATCCAATTGCATTATTTACAGTAACATCTCCAGGGCAATTCATTGTAGGGGATTGCCCATAAAATGATTGGCTTATTACAAGCAAAGAAAAAATAAAGAAATAGAATGATTTCATAATTATTTAGAATAACAAGCTCCAAATATACTAAAATAGAATGCAAAAAAGAGATGTTTTACTTATGGTGTTATTTACTAATAAAAAAAGCTTTTAGTAAAGTTATTACCAAAAGCTTTAATTGTTGCTTATTAAATAGCGAAATCAATGGTTGCTACTTATATAGACTATACCCTATATGCCTTTTATTGATTTTAATCTTTTTACATAACTAGGGTCCGTAGCGAAACCTACTTTTTTTAAAAAAACGTAATAATCTCCACCCGAATAATGTCTGTCTTGCCATCTTTTATAGTAGGCAACACAATCTTTCCAGTTATCGAACTCAATGTATTTTTTCTTATACCAAAACCCGAAGATATTGTTTCTGCTGAGTGAGCACTTTGTACATTTAAACCACCCTGTTTCCAAAATTGCTTGTCTTAAAACAATATCAGCATGCTTTACACCCGCATTTTCTAATGCAATTTTTAGATTCTCCACAGTTAATGTAAATGGAGGGTATTCAGATGAAGGGTCTGTGTGCTCATATGAACCTGAAAATACAATCATCGGGTTAAGGTGCAGAGCAACTATTAAAATTAAACTTTTAAATGAAAAAGTATTTATAATGTCAATTATTTTTTTCATAATTCTTTAGTTTAAAGATTTTTAGAAAAGACGTGCAAAAATAAAGCTAAATATTCCCCCCCTTGAGATAAATAAGACAAACTGTTGATAATTACAGACGAAAAGAGAGTAATCTGCTTTTATTCAACTCTTTTTATTGATGAAACATCCTCTTTTTTCTTTAATATGGTTCTGGAAATATAGGTTTTGATTCAGTTCTTGGTTAAATTTATCACATATATAATTTAGTATGAAGACAAAAGCATTAATCTCATTAACCATTATTTATATTTAGCAGATAATTATGCGTAAGAAAAGATCATATAATGATTTCCCTCAATGGAAAGATTTTCAAATGTATTATCCCGAAGCGTTTAGGATAGTAGAAGGAGAAGAACCCGCTGAAGAATATTGGGAATGGGGAGATTATTCTGTTCATCTAGATCGGTACGTTCCAAAAGAAAATAATAAGCGATTAAAAGTTATTCTTGTGCATGGTGGTGGTGGGAATGGGAGGCTTTTGGCACCAATGGGAGCTTATTTAAGAGCAGAAGGATATGAGTGTGTAGCAGCTGACATGCCAGGTTTTGGATTGACAGAAATAAGAAAACCAAATAGTTATTCAACATGGGTAGAACTTTTAAATGATTTGATTAATAGGGAAAAGGAAATGTGTGGACGAAAAGTTTTGCTTTGTGGTATCAGCCTTGGAGGTATGTTGTCTTATCACGCTGCTTGTTTAAATGATAATGTTGTTGGCCTGATGGTTTCCAGCTTAGCAGACACTTCCCAAAAGGAAGTCCAACTTCAACTTGCTAAAAACAAAATAATAGGCAAATTAGGAGCGAAAAGTTTATCTATATTTAAAGGGATTACCGATAATATGAAGGTGCCAATAAAGTTAACTACAAAAATGTGGGCAATGGCGAATGATCCATCATTTGTAAAAAAATTGAAGAAAGATAAGGTAGGTTCCGGAAGTTGGGTTTACCTAAAGTTTTTAAGAACGCTATTTGAAGCGAAAGCTGCTATTGAGCCCGAAGATTTTACAAAGTGCCCTTTGTTGTTTTTTCAGCCCAAAGAAGATTATATAATTCCATGGAATATATCCGAGCCTTTCTATAACAGATTAGCGTTCAAGAAAGAGGTTGTTTTTTTAGATAATTGTGGTCATATCCCTATGGAAGAGCCTGGGATATTCCAGTTAAAAGAGCATGCATTAAAATTTATTGCCGATTTGGGAAAGACGTAGACTAACTATTTTTATTAATCTCATCTTGCAGTTTCCTCATTAATTCCTGCTCTTTAATTCTTGATTTGTTTCTAGTTTCATTAAGTTCCAATTCAAATTCTTTAAGTTTTTCTTTAGCGCCTTTTGTTATTTTGTTGCTAATTTGAAATTTAAAAAGAAAGAATAACAAGAAAGTCAATAGGCTAATAATAATAATCCAAACAACGGTCTTGTAAAAGCTTTTGGAGGTAAATGAGCCAAAAAGGCTAATGTTTTCTTTTTCAAATTCTTTTTCAACATTAACATTTATTAATTCTTTCTTTAACGCTGTAACAGATTCTAATGCATCTTTTGATATTTTTAATTCTTCTGAGTAAGCTTTCTCAAAATTAGAGCTCTCATATTTAGCTGATTCTAAAGAGTCTTTTACATTGGAGTAAAACTTTTCAATCCATTCAATTTTAATCACTTTATTGTTGACATAAGTTCTGGATTGCTCCATAATAAATTTATGTTGACTATTAAGAGTAGATTTCTCACTGTTTAGCGGGTTTTCAAGAATAATGTTTGGTGTTTGTCCTTGAAAAGGCAATGAGCAGCAAAGTAATAAGCTAATTGATAAAACTTTAAACATCATGAATTATTTACAAATAATATTACCTTTCTACGTTATTTGTCACTAAAAGTTATAGCATTTCATTAGCCAGATTTGCTAACTCAGATCTTTCACCTTTTTCTAATGTAATATGTGCAAATAAATTATTTCCTTTTAACCTGTCAATTATATAGGACATTCCATTACTTTGATCATCCAGGTAAGGAGTGTCTATTTGAAAAATATCTCCAGTAAAAATAATTTTAGTATTTTCTCCTGCTCGCGTAATAATTGTTTTAACTTCATGAGGAGTAAGATTCTGTGCTTCATCAACAATGAAAAGCATATTAGAAAAACTTCTACCTCTAATAAAAGCTAGTGCTGTAATTGAAAGCTTATCTGTTTCCTCCATTTCATCAATCTTTTTATGTTTCTTTTCATTTGGACCAAATTGGTTTTTGATGAATTTTAAATTGTCAAAAAGAGGTTGCATATAGGGGTTTATTTTGTCCTCAGCATTTCCAGGTAAATACCCGATGTCATTGTTGCTTAATGGAATAATAGGCCTAGCCAATACAATCTGATTGTAAGAATTGTGTTGCTCAATAGCACTTGCTAATGCAAGTAGCGTTTTACCTGTTCCTGCGACACCTTGCAATGTTACTAGTTTTATGTTCGGATCAAGTAAAGCTCTAATTGCTAATGTTTGCTCGGCATTCTTTGGCTTAATACCATATACATATTCTTTTTCCACTCTTTCTAGAACTTGCGAACCTCCATCAAAGAAAGAAAGAATAGAAGTTTT
>Ga0209630_10005932_pt1 | contig 10198 bp, 12 predicted proteins | sample COG_01_FD_184745 | JGI IMG/M metagenome (GOLD analysis project Ga0209630, IMG submission 184745) | Pelagic Microbial community sample from North Sea - COGITO 998_met_01 (SPAdes) (version 2) | ecosystem: Environmental > Aquatic > Marine > Neritic zone/Coastal water | place: Helgoland, sampling... | reverse complement strand
TGAAAGCGGAAACTGTCGGTTTGATACGAGCGCTTTTTACACGAGCAAGATGCGCGCTCATGTAGCCGCTGACGCGCGAGTAACGAGCGGTGCGCTGTATCTTTAGGGTCCGCACCGTGTCCTTAGGGGGTTGGGGTTGGGCTTTCAGGGTTTAGAGTTTAAACAGCCGCGAAGCGGCTCTTCGGCCACTCCCTCATGCCAGGTCCCCTCCATCATGAGATCTTCTTTCAAAATGCGCGATGCTTTCAACCATGAGGGGGCGAGGGCGCCTTCCTGCGGCGCAAAAACCCTATACGCTAACCCTCAAACCCCCCAACAGTGGTTTGCATGACCCTAAAGACCGAGCGCGCCGTTCGCACGTAGCGCGCGGGCACGCGCTCTTGCCGCGCGCTGACACATGCTGCGCGCTGGTCTTTCAAAACATAGACCGTCAAATCCCTGTTAAATCCCCCGTATAATAATGTTTCGTTACCAGAATTCACTTCACATCTTTATGATATCTTATTAATCTTATTATATGAAAAAAAATGATATAATAAATAAAGTCATCATGTTTTATAATAACCCAACGTGGACATAATCCTGTCACCAAGGAAGGGCTAACGAGCCTCAACTCACGAACAACCGACGCATGGGTTCTTTTCTCCAAAAAATGGAAGATCGAAAGCTGAAACTCGAGGGATGGCTGAAGACCCAGCCACCCGCGGTGAGAAACGATTGAATACTAACGTGGACTTCGTCGATCCCGCCGCGTTCCCCTGAAACTGCCCTTTCGTGATCGCTACGTTCCAACAGGTTGAAATTGGCATAACTTCGGCAACCGGCGCCATGCAAGGTCGGTCGCCCCCCCTTTTCACCAGTCTCGAGGGTATTGCGGTCATGTGTCTTGATCCATTTTGGGTCGGAAACGACATGTATTTATTGTCACTCATTCTTGGTTGCAACCATGTAGGGGGCGTTCTTGGCTACACGCTCGGCCTGGTGAACCAAAATCTAGAGAAGCAAGCGGCGAGCATGCCGAATAGGCCACCGACGATGGCGACTGGATCTTTTTCTGGACCACCAAAAGTTTTGGCGCTTAACCTCGCCGTTTTCACGGCAGTTCAGGCCGGTTTGACGCTAGCTGTAAAACGCTACAGAGGGGTTGAAGATATACAGACAAACATGATAGGAATGTTTGGTGCTGGTGCATCCTTATCTCTGACGACAAATATCTTCGGCGATCAGCCCGCGTCTCCCGGACAAGTCAAACCAACGACGACTTCCGGGTACATTATCGACGCGGTACGTACCGGAGCTCTATTTGCTGCTCTTAATGGTGCGTTTATGAAAGTTGGACAGAGGTTTGGTGGTAAAAACGACCCTCAAGATGTTTATTACTACCATACCTTTGGCATGCTTTCTACTCTTGGTCTCGAAAAATATGAAAAAAATTTCCGGAGAGGGCAGTTGATGGACGACTGTTTAGGTTTGCTGTCTGACAGTGCGCTGCAGGAGATCAAAATACCCCCAGGACCACGCCTGAAAATTCTGAACTACGTCGCTGCCAGCAAGGTGATTGTAACCGCCGAAACGAACAGGTATATCGGTACCCAAGAAACCAACACATCACAGGCCTGAATAAATACGGTACTCAATTGAGCATTGCCGACGAAAGCATTGACATGATTTTACGTAGCGCACTCGTGTGCAAGCTTAAAAAGAGTTTTTATCACCAACAAGAACACTTACAACACTTTGAACGAAAGAATTCCGTAATTTTTCGACCACACTTAATACGCTTCATCAGAGTTTACACAAATTAGCTGCTATGAATCAGTGAGCAAATGATGTCTGCATCTCCATCTGCTGTCAGGTCTCTATTGTGTGCCCCCGTTTTCGATCACATCTGTAGCACGTTTGTGAGTGTCATGGGCTTCGCCTGTGACACTCAATTTATCTCGCCGAGCCGTGGTAGTTCTCAACAAGAACACCTGTTGGTAGTGTCTTTCGGTTGTCCTCCCACTTCCTTAAGGATGAACGCATGATTTCAAAAAAACAGAAAAATATTGCAGAGTTTATGCCGTTTGAAAACGACCGCGGTCCCACCCCGGTGAAAAACGTTCTCACTCGGCCAAAACCAGGAACAGACTCATGCCAAACACTGGATATTGCCCCAGTAAACGAAGGTTGCTGTGATGCGTTACACATCATCCTCGTCTTGACAACATCCAAAGGGGTGGTTGCTGCAGCTGCCACAGCACCTGCAATGAGTCCCATTGAGATGTCAGCGACCGCAGCGGCCTCCTCTTGAGACCTCCCTGTTAATCGGCGATGCATCGTGCGCATTGTCTCATATGCGGCAAACTTGACAGCCATGTCTGGGACGTCTTCAAGAAGTGTTGGAAGGTATCCAGTAAAAAGTCCTCGAGGTCCAGCTGCAGATGTGATTTGCCTTGCAGCAACGACAACATTTGGATAAACGTTCGCCTGTACTGAACGTATGCAAACAGCGGCAGGGACTTTTACAATCGATGATCCAAGCGCACCGATACCACCCGCGAGGAACGCAATCGTCGACACGGAACAATCAGAATGGGCTTCGAGAAATTTCTTTGCTGCGCCATAAAATGCAAAATATGTTCCAATGGCAATTCCGGCACCGCCAGCTGCACCGAGTACCCCTTTGTAGAGGCTACCAAGTTCAGCTCCAAGTTTTCCCAAAAGAGCGCCAGTTGCGATTGCCACAGAACGAGGCGATGATCGCGCATTGTGCGTAGCTTGGCCGATGCCGATGCCGTACTTCCCTGTGCTGACAGCTGCGGTTGCGTTTGTCGCATTTTTTCCCCTCAGAGATCTTTTGTCTTTCAAGGTGGCTTGCATTCGGACTTTTATGGTATCGAGGGGATGTATAGTGCTCTGCGAAGCAGCACGCGCAGCGGCACCAGCGAAAACATCTGTCATTGGTAAGAAGCTCGAGATGCTGCCGAACACGCCCGTCTTAGGCGGCCTCGATGTTAAACTAGCCTCAACTCGCACGCGCAGGTCAAGTTCCATGTCACCTCGTCGCCGAGGTCGTGCGAACCTGCTATGGCGCACCGGTAGATGCAAATTGAGCTGTTCGAGAGAGCCAGCCATTGCTTCCTTGTGAATCTTAACACGACGTTTGGCAGGAGCGTACGGAAATGTGATTGGTTCGGAAGCAGCAGAAAACTTATAAGAGGAATAGGCTTGTTCCCTTGTCAGAGCTCTCGCCAGATGGACGGGCACAACTCTGCAAAAATGACAGCGAATTACACGGAAATCAATGAGGGCAGTAGGTTTGATGAAAACTCACAAAGATCGTGTACTTCTGAGCAGATGACGAGTCACAATGCAAAAGAGAGAGATATTGTGGGGCACTGGACAAGGAAATGAAACTCTGCTGCCAAGCTGTTTCTGCCTGCAATGAGAACATATGTATCAAGAGTCTATGGTGCGAATAGTTTGTGGGGATTCAATGTCGAAGGCACTTGCCTTCAGGGCCAGATTCAAGCAGCGGAAATCTATCGAAGGTACGGGTATTTGTACTGTTTGACCGGTTGTTGAACTCAAGTTGACCTGAGGCAAAAGAAAAGGTGAGGCGAGTATTTTATATTCCCCGCAAGAAGCCACACCGTCTCCCTAATGTAGTATGCTTGTGCTGCGCCTGACCAAGCAACGGAGCACTGACACTGAAACAAGCAAAATGACCAGAGAAGCACCTGCCAAGAAACAGTCACGAGCCGGGAAGTTAACGGAGAAGATCGGACGGCATTATTTGAACGGCCCCAAAGACAACAAAGACCGTCACGTGTAAAGAGAAAACAAGGATACGGACATATCACAGCGCAAGCAGTGCATGTTCAAATGACACGTCGTTTAGCAAACACGTTTAGAGTCCATTCACATCGCGTCGATCGTCAAAGTCGAGATTGTCGAAAAGAAGTTTCCGCGGGAACGAACCTCTAGGGCGCAGATAAACAGAAGGCTATAGAAGATGCGCACTGGGTTGCCGAGGACGCGGCTAACTCTACCCGACCCCGTATGCTGCTTCACCTGACCCATGTGCACGTCATTGCACAGTACGGGTGTGGAAATCCGGGAAATCAGATGGGGTTGCTGTGTGTGCGTAACCTTGCGCGCCGGTATCCCTCAACCACAGCTCGCAAAAATGTGATCAAATGTTTGCTTGATTGATAAAATTTAATAGAATTAATAATATCATAATGTCGTTATCCGAAATGTCGTTTGATATGGATAAGCTGATCACAAACACTGAAGTATCCGTGAACGCTAGATATGTCCATTCAGTGCTCCTTATCAAACACACGGTAAGCATCCAGCGCTGGATACTAGTTCAATCTCCATTTTTCTGAACCTGATCTGGTGTAAAATGCCGCTAACAACTGTTTCCTATTCAACGATATAGCTTTCCTCCCGGGCAACTTGCTGGGAAACACCGCGTGGCTGGCCTGAAACTTAGCGCAAACTGGTAACCACTTTCGTAAACACCGCTCATAACTGCTCATATGTTTACCCGTGATACTCTTTCATCAGTGCTAGGGTGTCTGCTGTGCGTTCTGTTCGCTTATACACCACGAAAGCAGTTGCTGCTCAAGCTGATGAAAACTCGACTTCAAGTGCTATCTTCAATTCCAAATCTGTGGCTGCAGTAATCCTCGGGGGCGGCGCAGGAACCCGACTGTATCCGTTGACAAAATCCCGCGCCAAGCCCGCAGTACCGATTGGAGGGGCGTATCGTCTTATTGATGTTCCTATGTCAAACTGTTTGAATTCAGGCATATCGAAAATGTACATCTTGACACAGTTCAACTCGGTCTCCCTTAATCGTCACCTTGCGCGGACTTATAATTTCGGCAACGGCATCATGTATGGTGGCAGTGGCTTCGTCGAAGTTCTGGCTGCAACGCAAACACCAGGTCTGGGTGGCAAGGAATGGTTTCAAGGCACAGCCGACGCTGTTAGGCAATATTCATGGCTCTTTGAGGATATTAAGAACAAAGATGTTCAAGATATCGTGATTCTTTCCGGCGATCACCTTTACCGAATGGTACGTGCAAACCGTGGTTTATGACCGCAGTTTAACTCACCTGTATCAACTTCACAGGACTATATGGCGTTCGTTGCTAGGCACCGTGAAGTAAATGCTGACATTACCATAGGGTGTCTTCCAATAGATGAAGAGCGCGCTTCAGACTTCGGGCTAATGAAGATTGAAAACACGGGTCGAATTACTGAATTTGCAGAGAAACCAGAAGGTGCAGCACTTAAAGCTATGGCAGTCGACACATCAATCCTTGGTCTATCGACCGAGGAAGCAAAAGCATCTCCATATATCGCTTCCATGGGCATTTATGTTTTCAAGAAATCTGCTCTTCTAGCGTTCCTGAACTCGGAATACCCAAAAGACAACGACTTTGGTGGAGAGATTATTCCAAAAGCCGCGGCCGATGGTTATCACGTTCAGGCATACCTGTTCAACGATTACTGGGAAGACATCGGAACCATCAAGTCCTTCTTTGAAGCTAATCTGGCTCTTGCTAAGAATCCACCCCAGTTCGAGTTTTACGATGCACGTGCACCAATCTATACCTCCCCGCGGTTCTTGCCGCCAGCCAAAGTCGAAAAATGTCATGTCAAAGATGCCATCATTTCGCATGGTTGTTCTCTTGCAGATTGCTCCGTAGAAGATGCCATTGTTGGACTTCGATCTCAAATCGGTAAAGGTTGTAACATCATGCACGCCATGATCATCGGAGCTGATTTCTATGAGACTGACGAGCAGAAGGCAGCGATTGTGGAATCAGGTGGAGTGCCCGTAGGCATTGGTGAAGGATGTACTATTTCAAATGCTATTATTGACAAGAACGCACGCATTGGCAAGAACTGCGTTATCACTAATGCTAGTGGAGTTGAGGAACTAGAAGATGAAGAGAACGGAATCTACATCCGATCAGGAATCGTAACTATCTTGCGCAATGCTACCATTCCAGATGGAACGGTCATATGAGGATCTTACTAAATCAAATGATTTTTTTGAGACTGTAACATTCTTCGCTTATGTTAACGATGTTCTCAATGTCACCTTTAAGTGATGAAACTCCGCTCGGAAACATGCGTGTGCACATTTCTAATAGTTACCTTCGTAAATTGTACCTTCGTACCTTCGAAGGTAGATATCGAACGAAAAACTATCTGCTTTTTGTCAGTTCTGATAAGTACCTTCGAAGGTAACAAATAATGGCACGGAAAAAGGCCTTCGTAGTGAGATGAATTATGTCCAATGTGGATATTTATATTTCATTCCGAACTTATTTTCACTATCGTGACCCAAGCATGGTTAAAATCCGATCAATTGCAAAACAAACATGGGCAATTAGTATGACACTGTACCACTTGAGATCATAGACCTATCATAGGAGGTACAAAAAATCACGCCTTGGTGATGAGAAGTTCGCTTTGAAATCACCAAAATTTGATAGCGACCAAAAAGATAATTCACGCCTATTTATTTAAACTCTCGAGTCTTAAAAATAAATACTGATCCCGCAACTCTCAATGATCTCTTGCTTGATTTTTTTTTCGGCAGCTCTTAAAACCCGGATCCTGCTTCGCACACCCCTTTCGGAACACTCGCTTGAACCTGCGGTGAAGTTGCCGCGATGGCTCGTCGACCAGCTAAATGTTACCGCGTGATCAAGAACAAGCCATATCCTAAGTCTAGATACTGCCGTGGCGTCCCTGATCCCAAAATCCGTATATATGACGCCGGAATGAAAAAGTATTCGGTGGACGCTTTCCCTACGTGTGTGCACCTTGTCAGGTCAGGAGTTCATCGTATTAGCGATCTTATTTTCTTCGGACATTGCATGCATCGCAATCTCGCGCAGCAGCATGACGCTTTGGTCGGCTGCTATCAGCTTGCGAGCAAGCTTTTCCAGACTTGTTACACTCTTGTTTTTAGGGCTTGTTTGAGATACGTCGAGGGTTCGGCAACCTCGCCTCGCACGCGCTCGTCACACCCGGCTGAAAATATGTTACGAAGTCGAACTTCAACTTCGCACACGTAATACGTTAGCAGTGCTTTTATCTGAGCTCGGTTTTGAAGTTTTCGAGGCTTACGGCCAGGCCGAGCCGCATCGCCCTACCAAGCCCTAGCTCTTTTCGGCCTCTTTACCACAGACGGTTTTTGACCTACGTTGCCCTCCTTTTGAACAGTTTCGAAAAAGAGCAGGTCTCATCAGAAGCAATGGAGGCTGGACGGATCGCGGCCAACAAGTACATGGTAAAGAACGCTGGCAAGGACCAATTTCACCTCCGCGTGCGGCTTCACCCCTTTCACTGCCTGCGCATCAACAAGATGCTTTCCTGTGCCGGCGCGGATCGTCTCCAAACTGGTATGCGCGGTGCATTTGGCAAGGTGCAGGGAACCGCGGCGCGTATCGCCATCGGCCAGATCATGCTTTCCATCCGAACCAAGGACGTGCATGGTGTGAAGGCTGTTGAGGCCTTCCGCCGCGCGAAGTTTAAGTTTCCTGGTCGTCAGAAGATTGTCACCTCCCGCCAGTGGGGGTTTACCAAGTTCACACGTGAAGATTATGTTGCATGGAAGCAAGAGGGTCGTATCCAGCCCGATGGTGTGAACGCAAAGCTTTATGAGAATCACGGTCGTCTTGAGGCACGCCCTCCCTCCACTCTTTTCTTGCAGCCGGCACGTGTGTACAAAGACCGAATCGGCTTGAAGAAGTAAAGGCCTGACACCTTCCTTGCTTGGCGGATTTGCGCTCATGAATGGAACTCTCGCACATGAATCAATTGCAAGTGCACAAGTAGTTAAGGTCGAGCGCAGCACTAGGCAGTGAGGATCTTGAAAACAGTTTATTCTCCTACTACAACTTCCCACCTTCACACTTCCAAGTAAATAATTATTAGTGTCAATGCATCAGTTGCTGAAATCAAAGTGCCTCGCAACATTATTTTCGCACCTGTTTTGATGACATTCGACTCGTCAAGGGGATCATTAAATGATTGCTGCGTGCCGTCAGCCCATCCAATACCTACTGATTTTTTCAGAGAGATCGTCGGTCGCCGTGCGGGCATATGAGGATTGTCATATATTTGACCTTGCTCCGTAACGCGTTACGTAACGTTACGTACAAAGACTTTGTCTGTTTGCTCTGTGCGCCATTATAAATAGACCGCCGAAAGTTTGAGTTAAATCCCCCATAGAAAACGAGGGTTTGAGTTGAATCCCCCATAGAAAACGAGGGTTTATTACCCCATCCTGCTCTCTGTAAGCCGAAGCGTCGCCTAACCATAGATATACGTGAACATAAGCGGAATCTTTATACTGTTTGCCCACTGGAGTGATTGTGTGGATCGTAAGTGTTAATGATAAATAAAGACTTTACGTTCATAATAGCATAAGCGTTTATGCATAAAAAATTGTCACATCCTTAATCTTATTACTTATTTATGAAAATCAGAATATTATTATAAGTTTCGAAGCCTGGGCGCAGCGGTGGGAACCGGCGCGGCTTCGCCGCGCACACAGCCACCCAGGAGCAGGAGTATCATCCACGGCCTCGCTCGGTATCGTTCGAACTTAAGTGATCAAACGGCCGGAGCATAACATGGGGGCGGGTAAGAATACCAGGGAGTGGTGGGCCGAAATGGAATAATAACTGATATATATAAGTTTCGAAGCTTAATTAATAATTATAAGGTACAAATAAATAAACAAAGTAAATTACTAATAAGAGATAGATTATTAGACGTACGATATATTAACGATATTAGAGATATTAATATTAAATAAGATATATATACCATAATAATTACTAATAATAATAATATCATATATGGAAAAGATTGAGGAAACTTCCCCGGTGGGGGAATAACGTACGAAGGGACCTTCGAAACTACTTACGAGTTTCGTACCTTTTAAAATTATCACCTCGTATAGAATACATATAAATAACGTTGATAATAATAATTATCTGTCCAGAATAATATATATTCTTTTTCCGGGCGGGCATCGAACGAAGCGAGAAATCCAAGATAAACGGTTGACATCAGCTATGCAAAATTCAAGTCAACACGCGACTCTAGAAGTTGACACCAACATTTGATGATGACGAGTCTTGTTGGAAAGCAGCATATTCATCCACCTCGCCTCATTGTACTGGACTTTGACCTGACAATTTTGTCGCTGCATTCATGGGCGGAAAAAATAAAAAATGAAGATGTTGCGTTGCGTGACGTTAGGGACGATGTAGCGGACCTCGATTTCTTTCAGGAATTCGTATGCCGCGCTATTTCCCGAGGCATTAAAATTGCGATTGCATCGTTCGGACGATATGACGTCATCCAGGCTTACCTCGATCGGGCAGTGGGTCCAGGCATCTTCACTCGTGAGAACATAGCTACACCGTCGCAATATGGACTCAGCGATGGACACGCGATCCATGGGGGGAAAGTTCCGATGCTCGAGGTAACCGAATCCTTTACCTCTCTACTTTCCTTGGAAACGTAACGTATGCCTTTCGACTGAAATCGTGTGCTTTACCTCAGGCATTGTCATATAAACTGCTAGGAGCAAATCCGAAGACGCTGCCGTCGCTTGCGAAAAGTGTTATTTTCTTTGATGATAGCAGGTACGGACCTTTGGACTGTTCTAGGCAAGCTTCCAGCTGCTCACCCCCCCCCCCCCCCCCCCCCCCCCCTCCCCCCTCCCCCCAGAGACAATATACGCGGAGCGGTCGAAAATGGATTCGTGCGCTCTGTTCACGTTGATCGTCGAGGGTTCTGTCGAGCACTGTGGAGTGATGTTAGCATCTCCCTTGGCTTGAAAGACTTTCTTGATTAAACAGTGACCAGTTCAGGATCGAGCAACAGCTTGACACGACAAAACATGCTGTCAAACATTTTTAAAATACAGGGTTTTCATCGCTGGTGTCTTATACGTGCAGGTTCGACAAAAACATCGCATGGTGGTCTCTCTGCATGCACAACAGCACTTGTCACAAAGGTAGCAGTGCCAAAAGAGTACTTGTTCCTAAAGGAGTCATCGAAAGGGCGGATGATACCGATCATTTCTCCGACTGTTGTCACGCTTTACTCATGCTTTACTTCATAGTGCTTCATAACAACAAAGTCAACACTTCTTTGTGTGCTT
>Ga0209630_10005930_pt1 | contig 10199 bp, 9 predicted proteins | sample COG_01_FD_184745 | JGI IMG/M metagenome (GOLD analysis project Ga0209630, IMG submission 184745) | Pelagic Microbial community sample from North Sea - COGITO 998_met_01 (SPAdes) (version 2) | ecosystem: Environmental > Aquatic > Marine > Neritic zone/Coastal water | place: Helgoland, sampling... | reverse complement strand
GCGGCGGCTGTTGAAAGTAATAATACTCGCCATGATTCGCGCGATGATGATGCTCGTTTTCACCCTCCTCCTGCTCGTAATAACCGCGTCGTCCGTCGTGTTGTTGTTGTTCTCGGTTAACCTCTTCTTCGTCTTCCTTCGTCTTCTTTGTCTTCTTTTTCTTTTCTTTCTTTAACTTCTTCTCTTCGTCTTCTTGTTGGCTTTCATCTGCATTTGGTGCCGCCAAATACTCTCCTCCTCCTTTCTTGCCTTCGGGTTTAACACTCGTCGTGAGACTCTTTTTATTGCGATAGCTCTTAATCGCGACGTTATACGCGTTCACCAAAGCGCTGTCGTTCCATTCGTCTCCGCTTCCTGCTCGAACTGATTGAGATTGAGATTGTTGTTGTTGCTTCTTCTTCGTTCTCGCGTTGTTAGTATTATTATTAATCCGAACACCAACCGTTAGAGAGCTCTCTTGGTCTGCTTCTTCCTCTTCTTGTTCTTCGTCGCCTGAAGACGTCCCGGTCGCTTTCATCGTCCGGTCGTCAAAAAGAAAAGTTGTTCGTTGTGAATTGGAAAAATGGAGCATTTTCGCCATTTTTTCCTCCCTTGCTTGTTGTTGTTTTTCCGTCTCTCGTCGTCGACTCTTTAATGTCGTCATAAAATGCTCGAACAACTGATCAAATCCTACCCAGAGGTGACGCGTGCACACGTTCTCTCGAAAATCGACCCGACTTCTCTGGTATTATTGCGAAGATGCAGCCGTTGCGTCCAACAGTTTGTGGATAGAAATTCGTCTTCTTTAACTTCTTCTTCCCCTGAATCGTCGTCGTCGGTAGCGTTGTCAACGACGCAAAATCATAAATTCAAACCGTCCGAGTTCGCGTCTTCGATCAATTTGATTGAATACGCCATCGAATGCGGATGTCCGATCGACCGCACGAGATTCGCGACGTTTGCGGCGAGATTTGGAAATATCGACGTGATTCGATATTTAGTCGTAGAGAAGGATTTGTGCGAGTGGGATTGGCGAACGACGCAAAAAGCGTGCGAGTTTGGACACGTCGAATTATTGAAATGGTTACTAGAGAAAGGGTGTCCGATTAACGATTTCGCTTCTATTGCAGCCGCACAGAACGGAAGAGTGAACGTGTTAGAGTTTTTGGAAGAGAGGGACATTGTGAAAATTGGGAGATGGTCGCCGAGAGCGCTCGCGCGCGCGTGTCGAAACTTGCACTTGAACGCCATCGATTTTCTCTTGCAGAGAGGATGTCAATGGGACGACGACTGTCTCTTCGAGGAAGTTTTAGTCGGGGCGGCACTCACTAAAGGTCGGTTGGACGCGTTAGAGTGGATATTAGAAAAAGAGGTGTGCGAGACGACGGATTTTTGGCCGCAACACTGCGAATACGCCGCGAGACTGGGACATTTGGACTGTTTGCGTTGGTTAAGAGAGGTGCCGAAGACGAAGTGGGACAGAGAGCAAGTCATTCGTTTGTGCCGAGAGGCGGGTACGGACGGTAGTTTGAAATGTTTAGAGTACGTGATGCAATCGGAAGAGGGAGAGAATGAGGTTCGACGAGAGTTAGATTAGAAAATGTTATAGCTATAAATACAACATACTATTCATACTAGTACTACTACCGACGCTTCCCTGGCGTCTCCGGTAATTTCGACACGCTCTCTTTGTTGCTCAAAAACTTCTCCTCCAGCATCTTCCCGAGTCTCTCCCCTTGCGTTTTCATATTCTCGCGAACTTTATATTTCTCGTCCAACTGTTTCGCTTTCTCCAACGCAATCTTCCCGTTCTCTTTCACTTTCTCGTCGATTTTATACTTCCGGTTGAGCGATTTCGCTCGTTCCATCGTGTTAATCACCGCGGAGCCGCTTATTTTTGATACGCTCGATGCGATTCCTTTTTTTCTCGTCGACGCGTACGCCATCGAAGACGCCCAGCCTATCGCACCGAAAGGGCCCATCGTCGCAAATCCAATCATCGCCCCGGCTGCTGCGGCACCGGCGACGATGTTCGTTTTCGTATCATCATCCTCACCTCCTCCTCCTCCTTTACTACGACTACTCAACGTCTCCGCTCTTTCTCTGTACTCCTTCACTTTCCTCTGCATCTGCTCGATGTCGTTTTCCTCCATCGAAGATGTCTCCCCATTCCTCGCGTGGGCGATGGCATCTTCCAAAGCTCGCGACGCGTCTTTGTACAGTTTGCACGCCAAAGCGTCGTCGCCGTCGAGATCGTGCTCTACCGCGCGCAAGGAAAGGTCGAGCGCGATTTCGCATCGCGTTTTGTTCATTTTTATTGTGTGTGTGCGATTAATATAAATAAGTGTGAGCTCTAAAACAATGACTACATTCAACAACATGTGTGTGAAGACTAAATCTCTCTACTATCGCGCTACTATCCAATGTTCATTTCCTCCCTCGTCCTCGTCCCCGTCCTCGTCCTCTCCCTGCACCAGCACCAGCACCTGCACCTCCTCCACTTCCGTCTTCTTTCGGCAATCGATTTAAACTTTTGTTCGTCGGCATGTCTTCGACGAGCAGAGCGTCTAAATTTAACGATTCCGGTAAAATGTAATACCGAATGGTGTTCCCTCGAATGGAGAGATGGTCGAGCGTTTGCGGGTTCCGGCCTTTGACGGTGAGCTTGACTGATTTTAAGTGCGTGTTCATGCTAATGTCTACGCCTGTTAAAGTTGTTTTTGTTGTTGTTTCGATGAATGCGTGAGTAAAGAAAAGAAGGTCAGCGGGTTTGTTGTTTAACTACCACGAGGAAGAAGAAGACAAAAGAGAAAGAAGAAGATCTTTCAAAGCGGCTGCAAGTTGTGATGAGACACACACATCAAAATTTGAATCGAAATGCACGCGTATTCTAACTTTCGCAAAGCGCACCTAAAATAGTCCCCGAACACGTGGTCCCGTTTTTTAATTCGATCGTCACCGTTTCGTTGTTTAACTTTTGGAGAAACTTGACCAGTTTCATCGTTCGCGTTTTATATTGTTTCTTTATTCGCAGTTCTTTTGCGCGTATGAATTTTGAGGAATGTGTCTGTCTTTTCCTTCTTGTTTTTCTTGTCCTTTTTTTCTTCATTTCTTGCAAGACTGTTTGTTATATAAAATGTTTTTTGTTGCATCATCGACACCTTCAGGAGCGTTTTTGTGTCGTCATCATCATCGGCATCGAAAAACAAGGAGGACGCAGCAGAATTATCATCAACTAAAAAAGAAGTTTCAGCGACCGAGAGAGCAGCTAAGAAGAAGAGCGATGATTGGAAACGACGACGAGGAAAAAGATGATGATTTTTTTGTTCCTCCTCTCGGAACTGTAAAGGAGGAAAAGAAAAAACAAAGAAGAGAACGAAAGTTTGAAGAAGATCCATCGATGACGAAAGCTTTGGTCAATTTGTACTTTATGATTACATTCCTTGGCGTTTCTGTGTTTAGTTCTTCATTTCTGGGTATTTTGGACGATCATAATAACGGTCGTAAAGAGATCTCTCTCGCGCGAGTCGTCGGCGCGCTCGCGGGAATGTTTATAACCAACACGAGCTCGAAGCGAGTCGGCCAAACGCGAGCAAGGAAAGTCGCGATGAAAGGTTTGTGCCCAGGATGCGACGAGGAAGTGTATACTTTTTTTGATAACGAAGAGAAAGGGGAGGGAAGAGGCTCGATCGTAGAGCACGAGTGTCACTGTTGCGGAGCGCAGTTGGTTTTCGAGAGCAAACGGGAGAGCAATCGAGAGGGACGAATCGTACTGATTGCGAACGGTCGATTAAACGCGAACGAGTAGTATGAAATAGAACAAAACAAGAGAAGGAGCATAATAGAGCATAATAGTCTCATGTATTAGTATATATGTAATTGTAGTACACTGAATAATCTTATTAGTAAATTATAATATTGTTTTTATGTGAAAAAATGTCTCTCGCTTCGCTGGTTTTTATTGTTTTTTTAAAAAGTTTTACACAGAAGGCGTCTCTCTTCTTTCCGTGCTTCCGTCGTGGCCGTCTGAACCTTTCTCCGATGAGTTATTGATGTTATTGATGTCGTTGTCCATACCATCTTTGCTTTCGTTGCTCGATCGTCCTCGGGATCCTTTCTCGTCCGAGGAGGTGAGATTATTGAGAGAGCCGCCGGAACCGTCGTCGTCGTCGGACGTCGTGTTCAACTCTTTCGAAGAGCTTTTACTTTTGTCGTTCGAACCGCCTTTTTCGTCGGAGGATTGCTTTTTGCTTGCGCTTTTATCGGCAACACCACCGGCGGCAACAGTCGCGGTTGATGTCGGTTTCGCGCCAGCTTTCTTTTCGCCCTCGCGTCTCATCTTTTCAATCACTTCTTGCTGTTGCTCTTTGCTCAAAGATTTGTCCAACTTTACAAACTGTCCTCTGACTCTCGGCCTAGACTCGGCCAACTTCTGACGACTCTCGTACCTAACCTTCTTTTCGAACTTTCGCTCTCTGCGCTTCTTCAAAAATCTCGCAATCGCTTGCGCCCGACGGTCCGCGCACGTCGACACGTTGTTGTTGTTATTGTTACTATCCTTCTTGTTCGTTCTTCCTCCGTTGTTTGTACCGGTAGCAGTATTATTCCCCGCACCATTCGCACCACCCATGTTATGACTCATATTCATATTTTGCATGTGGTTGTGCATTTGATGATGCGGATGTTGCGTTGCTACGGTGCTCGCTAAACCTTGGAAAAAATTATTCACGTATTCGCTTTGCGGCGGAAACGATTGCATCGGGAACATCATAAACGGATTGTGCTGACCGTGCGGCGGAGGGAACCCAAACGGTTGCATCGGCGGCATCGCACCCATTACTCCCATGTGTGCAGCGAGGTTCGGAAACTGTCCAGGAGCGGCGCCGGGTACACCGGGCGAGTTCGACATTTGGCGCATGAGATGCTGCTGCTGCGCAGCCATTTGCTGTTGCGTGTGAAACAAATACAACGCGTTTTGATGATGTTGCTGCATCGAATGCAACTCTCTCGCCTTGCGCATTTCTTCTGTTTCGATTGACCCAGTCGGTGCGGACATGGTTAATCCGACGTTACCAAAGTTGTTGTTATTATTATTATTATTATTATTATTATTCATCGTCATCATCATCTTGTCGTTCTTACCACCCGCGGTTGTCTTGGCGGCTCTCGTCGGTGTGCCGTTTCCTTTCTTTTGCGCCGACGTTGTTTTCTTACCTTTTGCCGCCGCGACTTTCTGAAACTGAGTTTGCATCTTCTGTTGCGTCTTTTCGATAATCCCGTGAAACGCCGAGCGCGACTGTGATCTACGTAAGGAGGCGTTCGAATCCATGGCGGAACCGGCGAGCGCGAGTTGCAAAAGCGCAGTCGGGCCGTCGTGTTCGTTCATAAGCTGGACGGCTAAACCTGGATGGTCTTTACCTTCGGCAGCTTTAGCACCAGCGGTGGTTACTTTCGTCGCGCCATCAATCGTTGCGAGTTTGCCTTCTAAACCGGCTTCGTCGGAACCAGAACCGCCGGAGACTTTCTTGGCGCCGGCGGAGGAGCCGCGCAACGAACGTTTCTTTCTCGTCACCGTCGGTGGTTTCAAATCAGATTCGGTCTTGTCGTCCTCCGCGGAAAAGCTTCTCGAGCGATTTCGTCCACCAGCACCCGAACCTTCGTCTGAACCGTCGCCGTCGTCGCGCGTGTGCGTTCGATTGTTTCTCCAACGCTTTTCGTCGTTTCGTCGTCGCTCGTTCCCAGCCGTAGCCGCCGCTCGTCGCACTTTCAAAACGTCCGCGTCTAACGGCGGACTGCTGTTCCCATCGACTTGTTTGTGTTGCAAATTGTTCTTTGCGAGTCCCCCGACGTCGTTTAATGGAAGAGCGGTGGTCACGCCGCCGGCGTCATCTTTCGTCTTGGTCTTCTCGTCCGAGGCGGTGGTCGTCGGCGCGACTGCAGCCCCGGTGGCGTTGTTCACACCATCGCTCGATTTCTTGCGTAAATCTTCTTCCGAAGATTCGTTGTTAATCAACTTGACGGTAGTTGGACCGGAGCCACCGGAACCGTTTCCGGATCCGCCTCCCGAACCGCCGGCGGAACCTTCTTTCGTTTCTCCCCCGTCAGCTTTTACCTCCCCGTTTGGATTGGCGAGAGTCTTCGCGGGATCGACTTCTGTCGCATCGTTTTCTTCCTGCTGCTGTTGTTGTTGCTGCTGCTGTTGCTGCTGCTGCTGCTTTTCGGCTTCAGAAGACGAAGAATTGTGCGAACGCAACAAGCGTTTGTGCGAATACACCACGTTTTCAACTCTTCGAAAGGACAACGGCTTTTGTAAAACTTCGTTTGAGTTTGTTTTTCCTTGAGGAGTGTTATCATTCGTCTTTAAGCGTTTGGAAGACCTCGTCGTCGTTGCCGCCATTTCTAAACTCCCACCGTATTCGTTCACTAAGTCGTTCCCGCTGCCGTTCCCGCTTCCGCCACCTTCTCTCCGCCCGGAATCGTTGTTCGAATCGTACTGCGCCACCGTGCTCATGACAATCACCGGCACTTCCTTCAACTTCTCGTTCTTTTTCAAAACCCGCTTCACCTCGTCAATCTTCACCTCTGGCATCATGATATCCGCGAAAATCAAATCGATATCCTTCTTCGAATCTCGATCTAAAAACTCCAGCGCTTTCTTCCCGCTCGACGCCGTGTGCACCTCCGTCGCGCCCGCTCGCAAAAGCATAGATTGCACCTCCAACAGCGTCGGAACGTCGTCTTCGATTAACATCACCGATAACTTTTCCTTCTTTTGTCCTCCTTCTCGGTTGACGTTCACGTCGTTGATGTTATTGTTGTTATCGGAGTTATCGTTATTCGTGTGCGTATGAGTGTTGTTATTGTTCTCGTTGGAGCCAGAGTTTGATTTTTGTTGCGACTGATGGCGCATCAGTTGTTGTTTTCCTCTTCCTTTGTTTGATAAAATATCTGCCGCCGGCGGCACCTCTTTTTTCACCAACGACGACGCTTTCGATCGTTGCGACGAGCGATGATTTCCTTTCTTTTCCACCGCGGTTACAGTATTCGCATTGGCTCTTCCTTCAAGATCGGTAGGTTTCACCGCGTCCGTGTCCTTGATCGCTGCGCGGGATGATCGCGTCGAGGGCATGTCTTCCTTCCTCTCTCGTTACGTTTAGGATGATTAGAAAATCAAACGGGCACTTTTCGGTTCCACAACCACGTGTAAAAGCGCTTCTTTTCAAACAAATTTTTACTACAATGATACGAATCGAATTCCGTTCCGTGTTTCAAGAACGCGAACTCGATTCGTCTGCCCTTCTTATATCAATCTATGGGGAGAAATATATATCGCGCGATTTGTTGTTCGAACTTTATATATATAGTATCTACTCCTTTTGATCGTTGTGATGTGTACTATAAGAGAGGGGGTGTGAGCCAGGTATGAGGCAAATGTTCCGCCTCCTCATTCTTCCCCTCTTTTCTCAATAAATATCTTGTGTCTTTTTTTTTCATTTTTGCGGCCGCTTTTTAAACTCGACAACTTTTGTGATTCTCTGAAAAAAGGCAGAACCACCAGAAATAATATAATAACTAATAACGTTGTATGCCTCTTTGTCTCTCTGCCTCTACACTTTCAAACGTCGCTTTGTTTTTTCTGGGGAGACCCCACACAAGAAGAAAACAAAGATATGGAGGAGTTGAGCTTCCATCCGTCGTCGTCGTCTGCGCAAACGCCTCCTTCGGGCGGGGCGGTTGATCAACAACAACAGGAGAACAACAACAACAACAATAACAACGGTTTCTTCAACGCGATGCCGCAAATGCACCACCAATACTTCCAACAGCCGTATCCTCAACACTTTAATCATCAGATGCACTACCCACAATCGCGATTCATGCATCATCCGCATCATCATCCGTTCGGGAACGTACAAAGAGGAACACAGTTTTCCCCGAGAGCTCGAGTCGGGGATTGGATGTGCCCGAACAGTTGCGGGTTGGTGTTTTCCAGCAAGACGAACTGTTTCAGGTGTGGAGTGTTGAAGCCTCCCGGGTCGGTACGTTTACTACCTTTACATCTATGCGTTCGTCGCGGGAGCGTCTCGATGAGTTTTCCTTATCCTTCTCACTCTTGGTTTTAAGATACGTTTTTGGTGTCGAAGAACACAACTCCCGAGAGAGAGAAAAATTTTAGTAGACGAAAACTGACGAACCTTTTTTTTTCTCTCCTCACTTCTACTTTACTCTACAAAACATTAGGAAATCCAAGCGTCTTCGTTACAAGAGAGCAACGGTGCCAACGGAGGGGGATTTAGCAACGGCGAAGAACAAAGAACGAGTGGAGCGGGCGGGTATAATAACCGACAATACGGCGGGGAAACGTCCTCGAACAGCGGGTCGAGCGGATTCGGGAGCAACGGGTTCGGGAGCAACAACAACATCGGAGGAGGTGGGAGACAATATAGCAACGGGCAAGCGAGTCATCATCACAACGGTGGTGGTTATAATAATGCGAACAATGGTATGCACCACCACCATCATAGAAACGCTCCGCGAGCCGGAGATTGGTTGTGTCCGAACGGGTGCGGGAACGTGTACGCGAGCAAGCCGCAGTGCTTTCGATGTGGCGTGCACAAGCCAGAGCAGGCGAAAGTGTTGTCCGATGCGGACGTTCCAAATAACGGACGAGGGAACGGGTTCAGACATAACTCTGGGTTTGGGTTTTTCAACGGGAACTCGCAGGAGTTTCCGACGATTGCCACGGCGTCGGCGCAGCAAACGTCCTCGCAACAACAATCGACGAACGGAGAAGGTGAGGAGACGGGAGACGAAGGAAACGACGGGACGATGGAAAATAACATTAACGGTACTAATACCGAAGGTGAACAATAATACTCGCTTTTTCATCATCGAAACGTAACGGTACGTAAGAAGGGTGGGGAGAGAAAGAGAGAGAGAGAGAGAGAGAGAGAGAGAGAGAGAGAGAGAGAGAGAGAGAGAGGAGGAAAGAGGAGGAAAGAGGAGGAAGGAGAGAAGAACAAACAACGTCATCGATTTTTTTTAGCAAAACAACAACATCATCATCATCATCAACAACATGCAAGCAATACACCATCCATCGCGACCAATATAATACATCATCAGATTGGAAACATAGAAGTCAAACTAAGACGGTAGTAGTATAGCGAGAGAGAAGAGAGACAAACAGAGAGACAATTTTTCAATCTAAAAGATGATATAAAGGTCCACGAAAAAATAGATTCAAAACTGTACACAACCTCTACATCTCTCGCTCGTATCGTATATATAACGCACTCGTATCAAAATCAACATTAACCGTTCAGTTTCTTGTATGCAACCGTGAGTATCGTGATAACCAACACAGTCACGACTCCGTAAAACAAAAGCTTATTTTGCTGTGCTCTTCGACTCATCGTTTGCAAAATCTTCCTCGACGTGCTCAACGTATCGTCCGCGCCTCTCAAACTCTCCCTCGATTCTACAATAGTCTCTCTTTGCCTGTGCAAATCCTGTAAGATCGCCGCACCCAAATCCTCCGTCTCAATTAATCTCCCTTTCGATTCCCGTATGCGTTCGCCCGTTTGTTCGATCCGCGCCGTGTTCTTCATCATCGAATCCAACGCCGAGTTTTGTTCTCGTCTTCTATCTTGTTCCCCGCCGCTATTACTACTGCTCAACATCGCCGGTCCCGTGCCTCCACCACCACCGCCACTCGAAGACGCGAACAACTGCGCTCTCGATTCCGTCTGCGCCCTTCGCTCTTTCGCCTCTCGCGCGTTCGCTTTCAACTCTTGCGCTTTCGCTTTACAATCTCTCAAAATTTTCATCTGTTTCGCGTCGTTCCCGCCCACGCTTCGCGCTTCTAAATCCATTCTCCTCACGAGTTGTTCCATCTCCGCCAACGAGTCCTCAATTTCTCCTTCGTTGTTCGTTTCTGTCGAAGCAGCTTTTAGAGTTTGCGCGAGCCCCCCTATCACGTGACCCTCCTCATCATCGATCGAAGACAAAGACAAAGAAGAGATCGCTGTTTCCAACGCCGTTTGCAACGAATAAAACTCCACTTTGTAGTTCTCGAATATCTGAGATTTCAAAAGAAGAAGTTTATTAGAGAAGAAGAAGACAACAATTTGTCAGAGAGAGAGAGAGAGAGAGAATACGAGAGATTTTGCAACAACAAAAGAGAGATTTAACGAGACGATTATTGTTCAGACGATTAA
>Ga0209630_10005924_pt1 | contig 10204 bp, 5 predicted proteins | sample COG_01_FD_184745 | JGI IMG/M metagenome (GOLD analysis project Ga0209630, IMG submission 184745) | Pelagic Microbial community sample from North Sea - COGITO 998_met_01 (SPAdes) (version 2) | ecosystem: Environmental > Aquatic > Marine > Neritic zone/Coastal water | place: Helgoland, sampling... | reverse complement strand
AGGACCCCTCCTCCTCGCATTGCCGTTCCGCTCTGATCTCTGCGGCGCTGGAACCCCGCTGGCGAGCCCGGGGTTTGAGCGTTAGAAACGACCGCCTGGACCGAAAGGAACACGCCGATGACCGGCAAGGACGTGCTCGACTATCTCAGCCAGCCGAGGGCCCGGTGGATCATCGCCGGGGTCGTCGTCGTCGCCGCCCTCGGTCTCGGCGGCTTGATGCTGGCCGGCGGCGATGACGAAGCCAGAGCCGGAAGCGGCGCGGACCTCAGCGTCGCCGTGGTGGCCCCGGTCGAGCCCGACGTGGCGCCCGGCGGCGTCATGGAGGTGGGTCAGCTGAACAACGGCTTCGACGGCAAGCTGCCGGAGGCGCAACCGGCCTCGACCGACGGCGCTCCCATCGACGACTACCACGCCGAACAGCCCGCCTACACCGAGACCGGCCCGGCCCCGATGCCGCCGCCCCGACCTGGTGAGGAGGTCCATCCTTATCTGGACCGCAACGCCGTCCCGCCGCCGGTGAAGACGCCCGCGCCGTCCAATTCGAACACCGGCCTGTTCTACTGAAGCCTCAGCGTTGATCGGGGCGCCAGATCGGGCCCTCGACGTCCAGCCCCTGGGCTTCCAGCTGGTCCAGCACCCCGCCGGGCTCGGCAAGGACGCGCAAGGGGGCCACCCCCATGGTCACGCCGGGCCGGGTCAGGGCCAGCTTGGCCGCATCGGCCCACTGGCCGCGCAGCACGGGCGCGATCTCGGGGTCGCCCCAGGGCCAGCACAGGCTGACCGCCTGATCCAACGGCGTCGCCAGCACCTCGGGGACCTTCAGCGAACGCCAGGCGTCCAGCCGCGCCGCGGCGCCCGCCGGCCCCGCCTCGGCCGCCCGGATCGAGGCCTGGAGACAGGGCAGATAGGTCTGGGGCGGCTGGGTGATCAGATTGTCGATCATCTCGTCGCCGCGCACGATCCCGACCGGCTCGCCGCCGATCCGGCCCTGCCGCGCGGCGCCCCGGACCGCGTCGACGGCGCCCCGGTTGCGGCCCCGCGCATAGCCGGCCTGTTCCATCAGGTCGAAGCTCAGGCCGACGAAGCTCTGGGTGCGCCATTTCTGATCGCGCTCACCGGCCTTGAGCGCCTCCAGCCGGGCCTGCCACTCCGGCGACAGATAGTCGGCCGTGGTCTTGCCCTCGGGCAGGCGGGCGATGGTGCGGATGCGCCAGATCAGCCGGAAGACGTCGCTGAGCGAGGCCCGGCCCTCCTGCGGATAGAGGATTCGCTGCGACCGCGCCGTCGCCGCCTCCAGCGCCTCGGGCCGCCATTCGAAATCGCGCGGCACCCCGCTGAGGGCGCCGATCAGAATGACCGTGCTCGCCCCGTCGGAAATCTCCCACATCGGCGCCCCGGCCCGGCGGGCGGTGACGACCACGTCCTCGACGCGATCCGCAGACTCGTCCTGAGACGGGGTCTGGGCCACGGCCATGGGCGCAACGGCAAGGCCGGCGCAGAGCGCGAACACTGAAATCAGGCGGCGGAATGTCATCATGTTCGAATAATGGCCTGACGATTACAGAACATCCACATGACTTTCCTGTAATGATGGAGGCGATTTAATCCACCTTTCAGCCTTGTAACTGGAGACAGACCGCCTGTCCCTCCAAAACCCTCATCACGAAAGAGGGGAACCCCAAGGCGATGACCAAGACAATCCTGCTGGCCTCCACGGCCCTGATCCTGAGCGCCGCCGGCGCTCCGACTCTGGCGTTCGCCGGAACCGATCCCCAGGTCGCCCAGGCTCCGGTTCCGACCGGCCCGACCCAGGCGGGTCCCGGCGTCGCCCCCCTGGCCGACGCGACCCAGCGCGGCGTTCTGGTCTTCACCCCCGACTTCTTCGCCGAACAGCGGCCCAATACGGCGCTGGACATGGTCAACCGCGTTCCAGGTTTCTCGGTCGAGGACGGCTCCGGCAGCCGGGGCTTCGAGGGCTCGGTCGGCAACGTCCTGATCAACAACGCCCGCCCGGCGTCCAAGAACGACACCGGCTCCAACGTCCTGTCGCGCACCCCGGCCAACCGGGTCGAGCGCATCGAACTGGTCCGCGGCGGCGCCGCCGGCATCGACATGCAGGGCTATTCAGTCGTCGTGAACGTGATCCTGAAGAGCGGGACCAGCCACCAGTCGATCCTGACCTGGAACTCGACCCTGTTCGAGGGCGGCCATGACATCTACGGCGGCAGCTACCAGTTCACCGCCACCAACGGCGACCGCAGCTGGGGCGTGACCCTCAGCGACGGCATGGGGATGAGCGATTCCAACGGCGTCGGCCGCGTGATCCGCCGCGACGCCAATGGCAACGTCACCCGCGACGAGCACGTCTTCACCGACGGCTACGGCGGCGGTAACGGCATTCGCGGCAACTATTCGGGGCCCTTCGCCGGCGGCAAGATCGACCTGACCGCACGCATCGGGATCAACGACTGGCACGGCATCCAGACCCAGACCTCCCCGACCGTCCTGCGCGACAGCCGCGACGAGCAGGACAGCACCTCGGGCGAGCTGGGCATCGTCTACACCCGCCCGCTGAACGCCCGCTGGACGGCCGAGGCCCGACTGATCCATCAGTACGAGGACTTCGACAACACCTCGACCAGCAACGCCCGATTCAATGGCGTCGCCGACCCGGAACAGGCCTTCAACGCCAGCGGCAACTCGTCCGAGAGCATCCTGCGCGGCCTGGTCCGCAACGAGCGCTCGCCCGCCCTGACCTTCGAGGCCGGAGCCGAGATCGCCTACAATATGCTGGAGGTCGAACAGGCCTTCACCATCGGCGGGACCAACATCCCCCTGCCCTCGGCCTCGGTGAAGGTCGAGGAGACGCGCGGCGAGGCCTTCGGCAAGGCGACCTGGCGCATCCACCCCGACCTGACCCTGGAGGGCGGCCTGCGCATGGAGGCCTCGACCATCAGCCAGTCGGGCGACGCCAATCAGGAGAAGAGCTTCTTCTTCGCCAAGCCGCGCTTCCTGGCGACCTGGACGCCCCGGCCCAACAACCAGTTGCGCTTCCGCTTCGAGCGCGAGCTGGGTCAGCTGGACTTCGGCGACTTCGCCGCCTCGGCCGACCTGAACGACGGCAATGTCTATGGCGGCAACGTCGATCTGGAGCCGGAACAGCGCTGGATCTCGGAACTGACCTATGAGCGCCGGTTCTGGGGCGAGGGCATCGTCTCCATCGGCTATCGCCACGACAAGATCATCGATGTGATCGACAGCCTGCCCCTGCCCGGCGGCCTGTCGGCGACCGGCAACATCGGCGACGGCACGCTCGATCAGCTGTCGCTGAACGTGGTGGTCCCGACCGACAAGCTGCACATTCCCGGCGGCCGCTTCACCTTCCGCAACGACTGGAACAAGACCGAGGTCACCGACCCGACCACCCACGAGACCCGTCCCATCTCGGGCGTGCGTCCGACCCAGGTCAATGTCGGCTTCTCCCAGGACATCCATTCGTGGAAGACCCAGTGGGGCATCAACATCCTGCCGCTGCTGGGCCAGAAGCAGTTTTACCCGGACCAGGTCTCGGGCTGGCGTGGTGCGGAGTATTACGAAGCCTTCGTCGAGTACAAACCGACCACGACCCTGTCGATCCGCGGCCAGCTGAACATCTGGAACGACTTCCAGATCCGCCGCACCGTCTATTCCGACCGCGCGGCCGGGGCGGTGTCCTTCACCGAGGACCGCCAGATCGACCCGCGCACCTTCTGGTCGTTCCGCGTAAGAAAAACCTTCTGATCAGCCTTCGTTCGAGGCCGCTCACACGGTCGATAACGAAAAAGGGCGGCGCCGACGGCGCCGCCCTTTCTTTTTGAGCCGGGGATCAGACGCTACTTCACGCCCTTCATCATCCACTTGAGCACCGGCGAACCGAGCAGCAGCAGAACGCCGAAGCCGACGCCCCAGATGCCGATCTCCTGGAACACCTTGGCATAGGTCGCCAGGGCCAATTCCGGGTTGGTGACCACGCCGCCGACCGTCTCGGTCGAGGTCGACTTGGCGACCAGGCCCGCGATGATGTGGGCCAGGGCCGAGGCCATGAACCAGGCGCCCATCATCATCCCGACCATCCGCGGCACGGACAGTTTGGTGATCATGGACAGGCCGACCGGCGACAGCATCAGCTCGGCGATCGAGTGGAGGAAATAGGCCAGGAACAGCCAGATCAACGGCACCTTGAAGGCGCTGTCGGCCTGGGTGTGGGCGGCCCACACCAGCAGCAGGAAGCCGGCGCCGACGCCGACCAGGGCCATGCCGAACTTGACCGGCACATTGGGCTCCAGGCCCTTCTTGCCCAGCCACACCCACAGACCGGCCATGATCGGGCCGAAGATGATGATGGTGCCGGGGTTGAAGGTCTGGGTCATGGCCGCGTTGAACCAGCCGGGGATCTCGGTGGACTGGTCGGCGAACAGGGTCAGGCTGGAGCCCGCCTGTTCGAACAGGGCCCAGAAGACCACCGAGAACATGGTCAGCAGCAGGGCCGCCAGCATCTTCCAGCGGCCGTCGCCCTTGATGAAGATCACCGAATAGCCCAGCAGGCCGATGAAGACGGCCGGCACGAGGTAAAGCAGCGAAGCCTCGACCGCATCGTGCTGCTGCACGATCAGCCACATCGGCACGACGAACAGGATGCCCAGGATATAGATCCAGGCCTCGCGCGGGATGCCGAAGGTCTTTTTGTCCAGCTTGGCCGAGGCCGGCGGATCGGCGCGGTTGCCGAGCCATTTCTGGCCCACCCAGAAGGTGATCAGACCGGCCAGCATGCCGATGCCGGCCAGGCCGAAGCCGTACTTCCAGCCGTATTTGATGCCCAGCCAGGCGCAGACCGCCGAGGCCAGGACCGAGCCCAGGTTGATGCCGACGTAGAAGATGGTGAAGCCGGCGTCGCGACGCGGATCGCCCTGTTCGTAGAGCGAGCCCACAACGGTCGAGATGTTCGGCTTCAGGAAGCCGACGCCGACGATGATCAGGGCCAGGGCGAAGAACAGGGTCGCCTGACCGGTCAGGTCCACCTGGGTCTTCTTCTCATAGGCGCCGTTGGCGATCTCATTGGGGAAGCCCGCAGCGGCGTTGTCGGCCTGGGCCCGGGCCACGGCCGCCTCGGGCGAGGTGGCGGCGGCGGCGGCCGGACCGTCGGCCGGAACCGCGGCCGCGGCCGGATCGGTCACGGTGGCGGTCGCCGGAACGGCTTCGGGCGAAGGCGAGGCGGCGACGGCCTGGGCGCTCTCGACCGCCGTCGGCAGGTTGAGAACCCGGATGCCTTCCGGCCCGATCTTGATCGGAACCCGCTTCTCGCCGTCCATGATGAACAGCTGGCGGTTGGTGTCGCGACCCTCGACCACGATCGGATATTCACGACCCTGGTACTGGATGAACTCCTTGCCGCCCGAGCCCTCGAACGCCATCAGGAAGTGACCGGCGACCAGCAGCAGCGCGCCGATGGTCACGGCCTTGCGCGAGCCCAGGAAGCGGTCGGCGATGGCCCCGCCGATGACCGGCATCAGATACACCAGGGCGGCGTAGGCCGCGTAAATGCCCTGGGCGTTGTTCGCGTCGAACAGGAAATGCTGGGTCAGATACAGGACCAGCAAGGCCCGCATGCCGTAGAAGGAGAACCGTTCCCACATCTCGGTGAAGAACAGGATCACCAACCCCCGTGGGTGTCCCAGAAACTGTTTCTGAGGCGCTTCAACAGCCCCTCCCCCATCCGTCATACTCAAGCGACTGCTCCTTCAGGTGCGCCCATCCGGCGCGATTGGGCGCATAAGCAGCACGCCGGGAAAGACCGGACAAGTCTTAAGGATGAATCCGGACCGTCGCCGCAGTGTCGCATGCGGCCTGTCGGAGCCCTTCGCCTCAGTGGAAATCCCGCGATCCGGGCAGGATGCGCACGTCGCGCGGATGGCGGCGACGGTTGGGGTTGCTGGGCGAATGGCCCGATCCCGGGGCCGGATCGGGCGTGATCCGGTCGTCCTCGCTGATGTGGCCCAGCATCGGGGTCCAGTCGATCAGGTCCTCGACCACCAGATGGCTGACGCCCTCGGCGCACTGGATGCGGCCCTTCGCCAGGATCATGCGCGCGCCCATGGCGACGGGACGCAAGCGTTCGAAGACGTCCGGCCAGACGACCAGATTGGCGACCCCGGTCTCGTCTTCCAGCGTCAGGAAGACCACCCCCTTGGCCGAGCCCGGCCTCTGGCGCACCAGAACCACGCCACCGACCGCGACCCGCCGCCCCGCCCGGGCCGACTGATAGTCCAGCGCCGTCAGGGCGCCCGCCTGCGTCAGCCGATCGCGCAGGAAGGACACCGGATGACCCTTCAGCGACAGGCGGATGGTCTGATAGTCGCCGACCACCTCCTCGCCGGGGCTGAGTTCCGGCAAGGCCTCGGGCGGGCGGCCGTCGGCCTCGTCCAGCCCCATGGCTTCGAACAGGGGCGCGCTCGCGGCCGGGGGCGCGCCCTTCGCCGCCCACAGCCCCTGGCGCCGCGACAGTTTCAGCGACCCGAAGGCGTCGGCCTCCGCCAATCGGTCGAGCGCCGCGGGCGGCAGCTTCGCCCTGAGCCGCAGGTCCTCCAGATCGGCGAAGGGGGCCAGCGCCCGCTCATCCGCGATCCGCTCCGCCCAGGCCTCCCGGAAGCCGTCGATGGCGCGAAGGCCGAGACGCAGAGCGCGGCGCGTCTGGTCGTCTCGCGTCTCAAGGGTCGCATCCCAGTCGCTGGCGTTCACATCCGGATGTCGTACCTCGACCCCATGCTCCCGGGCGTCCCGCACGATCTGGGCGGGCGCATAGAACCCCATCGGCTGGCTGTTCAGCAGACAGGCCGCGAACACCTCGGGATAGACGCATTTCACCCAGGCCGAGACATAGACGATGTGGGCGAAGGAACAGGCGTGGCTCTCCGGGAATCCGTACTCCCCGAACCCCTTGATCTGATCGAAGCATCGCTGGGCGAAATCGGGCTCATAGCCGCGCGCGATCATCCGCTCGACCATCATCTTCTCGTATTCACCGATCGTGCCCATGTGCCGGAAGGTCGCCATGGCCCGGCGCAGGCCGTTGGCCTCCCCGCCGGTGAACTCGGCCGCGACCATGGCGATCCGCATCGCCTGCTCCTGGAACAGGGGCACGCCCAGCGTCTTGCGCAGCACATTGGCCAGTTCCTGCGGGTCTTCCCGGGAGCCAGGCATTTCGAACCGGTAGCTGCCCTTGCCATGTTCCGTCTCGTGGAGCCGACGCTCCAGCCGGCGTTTCAGATAGGGATGGACCATCCCGCCCTGGATCGGTCCCGGCCGGACGATCGCCACCTGCACGACCAGATCGTAGAAGACGCGGGGCTGGAGGCGCGGCAGCATGGCCATCTGCGCCCGGCTCTCGACCTGAAAGACGCCGAGGGAATCCGCCTTGCACAGCATCTCATAGACCTCGGGCGCCTCCCTGGGGACCGTGTCCAGCGCCCATGCCTCGCCATAGCTGCCCTCGATCAAGGCGAAGGCGCGCTTCATGGCTGTCAGCATACCCAGCGCGAGGACATCGACCTTCATCAGCTTCAGATGATCGATGTCGTCCTTATCCCATTCAATGAACGTGCGTTTTTCCATCGCCGCATTGCCGATGGGAACGATCTCGACCAGCGGACCCTGACTGAGAACGAAGCCGCCGACGTGCTGTGACAGATGACGGGGGAATTTGATCAGTTCCGCCGTCAGCTGGAGCGCCAGCGCCATACGGGCGTCGTCGCGATTGAGACCCGTCTGATCGACATGGTCGTCCTTCACCGCGTCGCCCCATGAGCCCCAGACGGTGTCGGCCATCCGGGCGGTCACGTCCTCGGTCAGGCCCAGCGCCTTGCCGACGTCACGGATCGCCGAGCGGGGCCGATAGTGGATAATGGTCGCCACGATGCCGGCCCGGTCGCGACCGTAGCGGTCATAGACATACTGCATGACCAGCTCGCGCCGCTCATGCTCGAAATCGACGTCGATATCGGGCGGCTCCGATCGCTCCGAAGAGATGAAGCGCTCGATCAGCATGTCCTGACGGGTCGGATCGACATTGGTGATCCCCAGACAGAAGCAGATGACGGAATTGGCCGCCGATCCTCGGCCCTGGCACAGGATGTTCCGTTCCGGATCGCGCGCCCAGGCGACGACGTCATGGACCGTCAGGAAATAGGGGGCGTAGTCACGCTCGCGGACCAACCTGAGTTCCTTGCGGATGGTCTCCACGACCTTTGTCGGGACCGGCCCGTTCTCCCGGGGCCATTTCGCTCTTGCGCCCTTGCAGGTCAGGCGGATCAACCAGCCCTGCGGCGACCACCCCGGCGGCACCGGCTCGTCCGGATATTGATAGCTGAGCTCGCGCAGGGAGAATTTGCACGCGGCGACCACCTCCATCGTCCGTTCCAGCGCCGTCTCATGGCCCCGGAACAGGCGGGCCATGGCGGCGGGGCTGCGCAGGTGGCGCTCGGCGTTGGACTGGAGGCGAACCCCGGCGACGTCGATGGTGGTCCCCTCACGGATGCAGGTCAGGACGTCCTGCAGAGGGCGACGGTCAGGCTTGTGATAGAGGACGGCGTTGGTGGCGATCAGGGGTGCGCCGGTGCGCTCGGCCATGGCCGCCAGCCGGTTCAGCCGCGCCCGGTCGTCGCCGCGCCACAGGGGCTGGGCCGCCAGATAGAGGGTATCCGGCCAGCGCGTGCGCCAGTCCGTCAGCCGCGCCTCGAAGGCGGCGTCGGGGACGATGGGCGCGACGGCCAGGGCGATCATTCCCTCCCCGAAGACGACCGCCTGATCGAAGGTCAGCCGGGTCTCGCCCTTGATGGTTCGGTCGACGGGATCAGGATCCGGCGCGGGATCAGCGGCTTCCGGGCGGGCCTCGCCGCCGGGGAAGTCGACCACGTTCGAGGCCGGCGCTCCGCATTCCGCCACGGCCGGACCATCCAGGATCTCGCTCTTGCCGAGGGTCAGCAGGCGGCACAGCCGGCCATAGGCGGCGCGGTCGCGCGGGAAGACGATCAGCTCGGTCCCATCGAGGAAGCCCAGCCGGCAACCGACCACCAGAGGGATATCCTGATCCTCGGCGCCCATCAGGGCGCGCACCATTCCCGCCAGCGTATTGCGATCGGCGACGCCGACGGCGGCGAGGCCCAGGGCCTTGGCCTGCATCATCTGCTCGCCCGGATGCGACGCCCCCTCCAGAAAGCTGAAGTTGGTCATGACGCCTAGCTCGGCGTATTCGCCCGACCATTGGGAAGACTGGCTCACGGAAACATCCCGTGCATCCACCAGGACGGGGCGCGCTCATTGTCCGCGCCGGTGTATTCGCGGCCGTAGAGCCCCTCGCGGAACAGCCAGTAGCGCAGGCCCTGATCGTCTTCGACGCGGTAATAGTCGCGGGTGCGGGCCTCGCGGTCCGGGGCCGGCGGCCGCCACCATTCGGGCGAAAGACGCTCGGGCCCGTCGGCGCGGGCGACGCGGCGCGCCAGCCTGCGCCAGGTGAACAGGGCCGGCGCCCCGTCGGGCAGTTCGGCGATGGCCTCGACCGGCTCGGGCGGATCCAGAAGCAGGATGGGGCGATGACGCGGATCGGCCTCGGCGACATCAGCATCCGGCCGCACCGTCTTCTTCATACCGAGGGCGGGCCGCCAGCGTTCGGCGCGTTCGGGCAGCCAGGATCCTTGCGGCTCCGCGACCCGCACCGCCCCCTCGCCCAGACGCGCCGAGAGCCGGTCGATCAGGGCGGTCAGACTTTCGGCATGACGGGCCGCCGCCTCATCCTCCAGCGAGACCTGATGCGCCTTCAGCGGTTCGGTCAGGTCGGCCGAGAGCATCAGGGCGTCGACGCCGAAGCCGAGATCCAGCCGCTCCACCCCCCGCTCGCGGAACAGCCGCAGCCAGACGGAGACCTCACGGCCCGGCAGGCCTGACTTGATGGTCAGTGACGTGGTCCGGCCATCGGTGCGGAAGCCGGTCAGGGTCAGGACGCGCGCACCCTGCCCGTCCTTTTCCAGCGCCGCGGCGAGGACGGCGGCCAGTTCCGGCAACCGCCCCTCGACCCCGGCGATGTCGCACAGGGGTTCGGCATGGGCCTCCCACGCGCGATATTTCGGCGGCGGGCGCGTCGGGATCAGGGCCTCGGCGGCCAGACCCAGGGCCT
>Ga0209630_10005923_pt1 | contig 10206 bp, 7 predicted proteins | sample COG_01_FD_184745 | JGI IMG/M metagenome (GOLD analysis project Ga0209630, IMG submission 184745) | Pelagic Microbial community sample from North Sea - COGITO 998_met_01 (SPAdes) (version 2) | ecosystem: Environmental > Aquatic > Marine > Neritic zone/Coastal water | place: Helgoland, sampling... | reverse complement strand
ATGAGTATGGCCTTTATACAAGTTTCTTTTTCTTTACATTATCTGCTGTCCGCAGAGAGGGTTTAAATGGATAAAAAGTTTTAACAATACTTCCAAATTCGATTGCGAATAAAGAAGATTAACTATAAGTGGTTCGTGTGCTGAATGTTTATTGGCTCCTTAGCTCAACTGGATAGAGCACCAGACTTCGAATCTGGGGGTTGCAGGTTCGAGTCCTGCAGGGGTCACCATAATCAACAAAAATCTTATTTATTTTCTGAGAGAACGCATATCACCCAAATCAATTGATGAGTTGTTATCTAGTGTTTCAAGTATTTGAAAAGCATTTCTTTGTATGTCAGCTATTACAGTATATATGCCCAATTTCTGAAGCGTTGACTTGTTATCACCCAATTCCCACTCCCCTATACAGCGGCTTGATGGCATAATTTTCTTTAACCCGCCCCAGTCATTCTTTTTAAAACTAGTTCTAGCCGCCATAAATTTTGGTCCTGGATGATACTGAAAACAAATTGATGTTGCAAAATCAATATTGCCATATTTTATATGTAAGCGAACCTTTAACTGCCCATTATTAAGTCCTATAGCTTTTAAGTCTTTAAAACCGACCAACAAAGCACCTGAGTTATTAAGTGGAACCCCTACATCAAAATTAGTAAATTTATCAGCCCCTTCAAATACTACTATTCCATTCTTTTTGATACTTGATTCAAACTTTAATGAATCCTCGCTTTCTTTAGTCTCGGCTCTACTAGTGAAAACTTTTTTAGGTATTACTACACTGCTATTATAAAACTTTTTATATAAATTACCTGTCTTAGAAGGCTTAATTAAGGAGAAACTGAAATTACCGTTATTTAGCAAAACCATACCATCAGTCTTTTGTGACATAGAACTCGATAAATATAAATCGATATCCCCGTCTTTATCCAGGTCTCTAAATCGAATACTGTCAATAAAATCATTCCATTCATTTCCTTCGTGAGTAGGTATGTAGTCAGCTGGCGCTTTAACCAAAGGAAATATTCCGTGGTCTTTAAATTTTTTATTTCCCAGGTTTTCTATAATTTGTATTGCTGTACCCACATATAAAAACCCTACTCTGCTGTATACAATATCTAGATCGCCATCATTATCTAAATCAGCTGCTGAAGCTTCAGGTATATGCCCCCATTTCTTCTTATGTTGAGGCAAAGAGGTGGTGCTGTGTTTAGGAAAATTACTCTTGCCATTATTCCAAACAATACCAGTGAAATTTCTATTGTACGTATCAAACTCAGAAGCACCCACTAGTGCATCCAAATCACCATCACCATCGATATCTACCAGTTCTAATGCAGCAGCTCCAACTCCGCCACATGGACGCTTCTTAAGATAACCTGTGCCATCATTCATCAAACACCAAAACGCGGTCCCGCGCTCTTGTGAAGCTAGTTCGGTTATAACAACATCCATATCACCATCATTATCAATATCACCCGTAGCACCTCCATGGTCGAATACTACGAAATTGGAGTGGCTTAGGTGAGTTTTTGATGACTCCAACCAAGTGCCGTTCGGTTGGCTTAAAAAGTAGCTGTCCCTAACGCCGTTATGAGTACCAATTCCGTGGTCAGCCACATAAAAATCAAGTACTTTATCATTATTATAATCAGCAACAAGAAGCTGCCTTCCCAATGACATTCCACTATCTTTACGATTATCAATAAGGAGTTCAGGTGTGTAAGTAAGTTTGTGTTTTTCATCACCCAGGAACAGTGATGGCAATGGTTTTTTTCCTACGCAATCTCCACCACCACAAGATCCGCTAGTATCTTTCCCAGTTTCATTAATATTATCTGGTTTCATAGTACCTATGTAAAGTACATCGCTGTAACCATCTTTATTAAAATCGGCGATCTTCCACATGCGTCCAAAATAGTATAAATTACCTGTTGGATATGGTTTTTGTGGTGGTTTGAAAAAGTTAATATTAGGGTCATTTTCAATGCTAAGTCCAGATTTAGCAATTGGTCGTATGTCAAGACCTTGTACAGAATTTATCAGATTAAGCACTTTGACGTAATTTTTTTCTACGATGTAAGGTTTGCAATCTAAGTCATGTAACCGACAAAAAATTTTAAGTTTTGATAATGTTTTTTTTCCGACAGCCCCATCTATAGCACCAATATTATATCCCTGCGCTGTTAGTATTGACTGTATTTCAGATTCTGGACTAGCTTCTACTGTAACAGTCAAATTTAATGTAAAAAGGATTGATAATATTAATGCCTTAAATTGCTCAAAAATAAATTCATTCCTTTATTTAGTTACTAAAAAATTTCACGCTATAAAAGTATCTTATGGATGCAACTCTTTCAATGATAGTTTTATTTATTGAACTGTAACCCGAAATTTAAGCCAGCAGTTAAGTTAACTGTAACCCAAATAATACGGAACTATAACTCAACTCTATATAAAAGTTAATAAAACCATATGTTAAAGAAAAGCAGTTCCTCTCCTGCAAGGGTCACCAAAATTACTAAAACTCCTTAAATACGTGGTTTACTATATATAGGTGGCTAAAACACACTGCACTGCAATTACAAGTGTAATAAGTGGTATAATAGGTGAAAGGGTTTTCTTAGAGTATTAGCCTGACTTGGCTTGCACCCAAATAGTTTTTGTCTGAAGATATTGTTCAATGGCCTCAGTACCGTTGTCGCGTGCAAGAGACCCAGATTGTTTATATCCTCCAAATGGAGTTTTAATATCACCTTCAGAGAACCCATTGACCGAAACTGTACCGCAAGGAAGTGAGCGTGCCATATATAGGGCTTGATCAATATTTTGAGTAAAAACAGTAGCGTGTAATCCGTAATCTGTATTACTTGCTATCCTGAGGGCCTCTTCGGCATTTTTAACTGGCATAATACCTAACACTGGACCAAAGATTTCTTCTCGAGAAATCTTCATTTCAGGAGTAATATTTTCAAAAACAGTAGGTTTTATGAAGTACCCGGGGATATCACTCTCGCCACCCGTAAGCATATTAGCGCCTTCATCTACGCCAGATTGGATATAGCTCATCACCATTTCTTTATGATCTTTGGTGATCATTGATCCGATATCTGTTGCTGGATCCAAAGGATCACCAAGCTTGAATGCCTTTACGCGTTCCAAAATGAGTCCAGTAAACTCATCAACAAGAGGTGTAGCAATCAACTGACGCATATTAGCTGAGCAGTTTTGTCCACCATTCCAAAATGCTGACATCGCTGCGTGTTCGATCAGCTCATCATCCAACAAAGCATCCTCAAGTACAATAAATGGGCTTTTCCCACCCATTTCAAGGCCGACACCTTTTAGGTTACTATCACCTGAGTAGCGCATGAACATACGGCCAACTTCGCTGGAACCAGTAAAAGATACAGTGTCGATATCATTGTGCATCCCAATGGCCTGGCCGGCAGTTTCACCATACCCTGGTATGATATTGATGACCCCATCTGGTACGCCAGCCTCCTGCATGAGTTCTGCGAGACGGATAGTGCTAAGGGGCGTTTGTTCAGCTGGTTTAATAATTGCTGAGCACCCTACAGAAAGCGATGGTGCAATCTTCCAAGCCGCCATTACAAGTGGAAAATTCCAAGGCAAAACAGCCCCTGCAACTCCTGCTGGTTCCTTCACGATTAGTGCAAGGGCGCTAAGACCAGTTGGTGCAATCTTGCCAAAGCTTTTATCCGCTAGTTCTGCATACCACTGAAAGAAATTTACAACTTCACCACCGATTTCATCCATACAATCGTTTATAGTTTTTCCTGTATCCAAACTTTCAAGAACGGCTAACTCATGTGTATGCTTACGAACCAAAGTTGCAACCTTCAAAAGTACCTCTTTGCGTGCTTCAGGTTCTGCACGACTCCATGTTCCCGCATTAAAAACGCGTCTTGCTGCAATTACTGCGCGATCTACATCAACCGCCTTACAGTGTGCTACGCTGGCTAAAACTTGCCCCGTGGCTGGATTTGTTGTGTCAAATTTCTGACCATCAGCAGCATCACAAAATTTACCATCAATAAAAGCCTGCCCGTTTGGACGAATATTTGCAGCAATTTCTTGATATTCAGTATATGAAAGTGTCACTTATCTCTCCATGTTTTAAAAATGTTAAGTAATATTATCAGACATTCTTGCAGAATTCTTTTTGCGGATGTTGCGAGAAAATTTACGGATGTCTTCTAACAACATTTGTGGTTCTTCCATTGCTGCAAAATGACCACCGCGTGGCATTTCAGTCCAATGTTGTATATTGTAAATTCGTTCTGCATATGAGCGGGGTGGCCAATTCAGCATTTCTGCTGGGAATACTGCGCAGCCCGTTGGAACTTCAACTCTATGACCTTCAGGTGAGAGAATGCGGCCACCTTCTTCGCGCCTACCATAATAAATCCAAGATGCCGAATTAAATGTACGAGTGGTTATATAAATCATAATATTGGTAAGTAATTCATCCTTTGAAAAAGCACTTTCAATGCAACCAGTTTTGACATCTGACCAGTCATGAAACTTCTCGATCAGCCAGGCAGCAATACCAACTGGGCTATCAATCATAGCATAACTCAAAGTTTGAGGACGAGTTTCCTGTTGAGTGCGATATCCATTCTGCATTACCTGATCTTCATTGAATTGCTTTTCCCAGGTTTTTTCCTCGATTGTTTGAGGACCATCAGGATGACGCATTGTTAGTACATTGATATGAATTCCCGAACATGCTGTTGAATGGTCATAGCCAAGCCAAGAACAGATCGCTCCACCCCAATCCCCACCCTGAGCAAGGTAACTTTCGAACCCCAAAGTATTTGTCATAAGAGAATTCAGAACTGAAGCCATTTTGCGAGGTCCATAGGGTCGTGGGGGCCTTCCAGAAAAGCCAAAACCAGGGAGCGAAGGAACTATCACTGTGAAGGCATCTTCTATGTTTCCACCAAATCGCTCAGGATGAGCAAGTGGTTCGATAAGGTCAAAGAATTCAGCTACAGACCCTGGCCACCCATGGCTGATTATGAGAGGAGTTGGATTTTCACCACTTCCCTCTTCAAAGATGAAATGCAAATCAATTCCGTCAACTGTTGCTTTAAAATTTGAAAAAGAATTAATTTTGTTCTCTTGTGTGCGCCAATCAAACTTACCAACCCAATAGTTGCAGAGCTCTTTTAGATACTCCAAATTGGTGCCATAATCCCATCCACCATCGTCCGGCATCTCGTGCCAGGGGTAGTCTGTAACACGGCAAAGAATATTTTTCAAAATGTCTTCAGGGACTTTAAAGTGAAAAGGCGTCACATTTGGATTGATTTCAATACGGTCTTTCAAATGGTTAATTCCCTAGATTCGATTTTCAGCATAGATGCAGTAAAGGTCAAATAACTGAGAATTTGAGAAGACTGATAGTGACAGGTTCTGCATTTCGAAGGGACAGATGAATTTATAATTATTTTGTAAAGTCATAGCATTGATTGAACTTCTTCCGCAATTATCTTAACCCCATCCTCCAGCTTAGAAACTGGTACATATGCAAATCCAAGTCTGAAGTTTCGTTTCTCGGTAGAGTTTAAGTAGTAGTCCTGACCGCGATCAATCAATACACCTTTTGGCCGCAGTCGTATTGCGAGATCTGATGCGTCAAATCCTTTTGGACCCGTAAGCCAGAATGAGGTCCCACCCTTTGATTTGGTACGTTTTAGCATTGATAGATGTTTTGTTAACGCTTCCTCCATCGCCTGCCAGCGCTTCTGATAGCGCCTCTCAATTTTACGCAAATGGGCGTCGTAGTGCCCTAGCTGAAAAAATAATGCTACTATTTCTTGAATGATAGTAGGAGGATGGCGCATCATCACACCTCGAGCAACCCGTGCCTCGCGAATGATGTCTCTGTGCGCCACAATAAACCCTATACGAATGCCTGGTGAAACAGTTTTTGACAGACTTCCCACATAAATAACGCGTCCAGTAGTATCCATTGACATAATCGAGGGAGAAGATTGCGCAAAATAGTTCATTTCAGCTTCATAATCATCCTCAATAATAAGGAAATCTTTGGTAACTGCGGCTTCTAGTAACTCCTCGCGACGCGACTGCGTCATTGTTATAGTTGTTGGAAACTGGTGGCTCGGTGTCGTGAAGACTAACTGACATTCGTTTGGGATTTGGGATGGAATAATCCCATTGTCATCAATTGGAACGCCAACAAGTTTGCTTCCGGTGAGACGAAAAGCGTTGCGAGCGCCAAAGAATCCGGGATCTTCAATAGCAAAGGGTTTTCCAAAACGTGAAAAAATAGTCCCTAGTATAAATAGAGCATTCTGGGATCCCAAAGTAATAAGAATTTCATCATCCTCTGCATATATGCTTCGTGTATTCAACAGACGTTGTCGCAGCTGTTGTACTAGTTGTGGGCTATCACTTTCAACAGAATCACTAGTCCAGGTTGGCATTTTCTTACGTCCGAGTGCCTGTCTGGTACATTCGCGCCAGCTATCCACGGGAAATAGATCTGGGTCGATCTGATTATAAATAAAGGGATAAGGATAGGAGCTCCAGTCCAGCGGATTTACTATCGGCATCAGTTCATTTGATGGAAAGCTCACACTACAGGGAATTTCGTTTCGCACCATTTTATTTTGATCATCTTGGAGCTTCTCCAGTCCAGCCATTTGGGGATTTAAAAAATATCCTGACCGATCACGTGAGATAAGAAACTCTAGGTCAATCAACTTGTTGTAAGCGGCAAAAACTGTGTTTCGGGATACTCCAAACTGATTTGCCAACTCACGACAAGATGGGAGTGGTCGATCAATCGCTAATGCTTTTGAAATTATTGCTGAACTAATTACTTCGCAAATTTGGTCGCGTAAGCTAAGGTTCGAAGTCTTAGGAAGTTTCAGAAAACGTGGCGTAGTTGAACTCAACAGGAACCTCCTCATCGGTTACCAACATTAAAGTACTGATGTATATGGAAAAACTTTTCCAATTACTAATCAAAAAAACTGCATATTATTGGCAAAACCATCTGTCCTTTTCATTATAGTCATCTGTCTCTTTATTTGGCAAGGGTGTCGGTGAAAGGTATGCTTTAAGAAAAAACTCGTAGAGAAGAAACTTTTAAGTCTCACTAAGTGAGAGGTTACCATATTAAATTTATTTAAGGGAGATCAAAGATATGAGTACGAAACACACTTGCAAAGCGCTTATTATAGCATTTGCAACGGCTTTTTTTGCACAATCCGCCGCTGCAGACATAACACTTAAACTTGGAACTACTGGTAGATTGGGTATGCCGATTGGGGATGCTATCGATCAGGCCTTAATTCCAGCAATGGAGAAAGCATCTGGTGGAAAGATGACGGTTGAGCCGTTTTATCAAAAAAGCTTGTGCGCTGAACAAAAATGTGGCGAGCAAGCCAATCAAGGACTTATAGCTCTGTGGACTAGTTCTACAGCAAACTATGGTAATTTTGGATCAGAGTTAGCAATTTTTGATTTACCCTTCATCTTTAAATCACTCGAAGATGCTAAAAGAATATCAAATGAATGGCTGGCAGAAAGACAGTGTAAGCTGGCTCTTGAAAATGCGGGTCATATTTGCCTTTCAGTGTATTCAAGTGGTGGATTTAGGCAGCTTGGGAATGCGACTAAACCAGTCCACGTTCCTGATGATATGAAAGGTCTAAAGTGGCGCACTACGAAGAGTCCAGTTGAATTCATGCTTGTTAAAAATTGGGGTGCTGTTCCAACACCTTATGATTGGAGCCAATTATATCAAGGTCTTCAGTCGGGTGTAGTAGAGGGTCAGTATGTTGCTAGTCCTTGGCAACACGTTGCAAAGCTTCATGAAGTCGCTAAGTATTTCACTGAGATTGGTGGAATGTGGTCTGGTAATATTTTAGCAATGGATGCAGCTCAGTATAATGCTCTTTCTGATCAAGAGAGAGAGTGGTTACATACGGCCGCCGATGCTTATGGTGAAAAGGTTAACCAGTTGGACAATGATTGGATTAAGAATGGTGAGAATGCCATTAAAGCATCTGCGAAAGAGTGGTATGTTCCATCTGAGGCAGAGCTATCTAAGTGGAGAGAAGGAGCTATAGGCGCTTGGTTGGATGCAAAGGGTACTTATGAGCCTGCTGTAGCTAGAAGAGTGCTGCTGGAACAAGGAATGGATGGCTTTGTAGCTCAGTTAGAAGCAGCTGGGGCTCTATAAGCCGTTAATCTACAAAACTAGGAAAAGATCATTTAGACTGCAAAGTAGTTTAGATGATCTTTTCTTTTAAACTAAATCATTATATGTGAGTATCTATGGAAAGTATCCTTCTACTTGGACTATTACTAATTCTAATACTCTGTGGTGCTCCCATCGGTTTTACTTTAATCTTAATACCTTTCTTTTATATTTTGGTAACCGACGCAGTACCTTTGATCTTAATTCCTAGTCAAATGTTTAATGCCATTGATTCAGTCCCGTTGACTGCGATTGCTTTTTTTATGTTGACGGGTGAGTTAATGACAAGTGCAACTATTACTGACCGGCTTGTTGCATTGAGTAGAGCACTAATTGGTCGTCTACGTGGAGGTCTGGCTCAAGTAAATGTTCTCGTAAGTATGTTTTTTGCAGGGATGAATGGGTCTGTAGTAGCTGATACGGCAACGGTGGGCGCATTAGTGTTACCGGCTATGAAAAAAGCGGGTTATCCTCCTGCTTTTTCTGCAGCTGTTACGGGAGTTAGCTCCACTATAGGAGGTATCATTCCTCCTAGTATTATGATGATTGTCCTTGCTAACGCAACTGAGATTTCGATCGCTTCCTTATTTGCAGCCGGTATTATTCCAGGACTACTTATTGGCGTAGTGATCATGTTAATTAACCACTACTTTGCCGTAAAATACAACTTTGAACGAAGTGATGAACGTTTTTCGGTACGGAGAGCAGGTAAAGAGTTGTATCGATCCTCATTCGCTCTCTTAATACCTGTAGTTTTGGTTGGTTCAGTCATGGGCGGGGTCGCATCGGTCGTTGAGGCTGGCGCTATCACAGCAATGGTTGCTTTATTTACTGGCGTGTTCGTTTACCGAACTATTAAATGGAATGAATGCGCTGGGGCTTTCCGCAGAGCATTTCGTAATTCTGCTATGGTTTTTATTATCATAGCAGCGTCGGGACCATTTAGTTGGTTGCTTACTTCATTGGGAGCAATCAGTGATCTTGAGAGCTGGTTACTCAGTCTTACAGGGTCACCTATTATTTTTATTTTGGCACTCATTTTCTTCATTTTTCTGCTTGGAACAGTAATGGATTCAGCAGTAAATATTATAATTGTTGGTCCAGTTTTAGTTAACGTTATGGCTCAAGCGGGCTTCCCTGAAGTTCAGGCTGCGGTCGTGGTTATAGTTGGCTTTTTAATTGGTTCGGTAACACCACCAGTTGGCGTCGCCTACTTTACTTCTGCAACTATTGCTAAAGTACGATTGGAAGAGGTAGCCGTCGCCTTGATTCCTTATCTAGTGGGACTATTTTTACTTTTGTTTTTTATTATTGTTATCCCAGAGTTGACGATGTTTCTTCCACAGTTAATGAGTAATTAAAGGGTATGTTGCAATTCTTAGATAACTTTGATCGCTTTATCCACCGGATGCTAGAGTCGATTTGTTCACTGTTTTTGGCTTTGATGGTTGGCTTCACTCTCTATAATGTCATTATGAGATATGTGTTCGCAAACCCCCCTGTTTGGGGAGACCTTTTAACGGTATTAAGTAATATCTGGCTGATGTTTGTGGCTCTTTCGTTAACAGCCAGAGACAATGAACATATCGCTTTGAATTTAATTTACGAAAAATTACCTAATAGGGTGGCACTTTATATAAGGCAGTTCTGGAAACTTATGATAATGTTAGTCGGATTGGTCCTTATTATTTATGGAGCCGAGTTAGTTGAAGGCATGCGAGGCAAATATTGGGAAATGTGGTATTTTGAATTTTCTGCGAAAGGTATTGAGTTCAAAGAAAATTATATGCCAAAAAAATATGCTGTTGCGATCCTGCCGTTAGCTGGATTTTTAACTACGATTGGTGCTGCTATTTGTTTTATTAAAAAGATATAGATTTTTTAAAACCTGAGCTAGTAGTTTGTTTTGGTATTTCTAAAACCTACTTTTACTGACAGATGTTTAA
>Ga0209630_10005918_pt1 | contig 10210 bp, 10 predicted proteins | sample COG_01_FD_184745 | JGI IMG/M metagenome (GOLD analysis project Ga0209630, IMG submission 184745) | Pelagic Microbial community sample from North Sea - COGITO 998_met_01 (SPAdes) (version 2) | ecosystem: Environmental > Aquatic > Marine > Neritic zone/Coastal water | place: Helgoland, sampling... | reverse complement strand
TGCTTATAGAAAATTCATTAGATAACATTAATAATCCACAAAAAATTGTAGATAAAATTATAAATTTAACCAAAAAAGATGGAAATATCATTATGACTGTTGGTGATAATTATGGAATATTCTCAGAAAAACTAAGATTCGTTTATTCAATTATACTTTTAGATCAAAGGCCAAAAAAAAAAATTTCTGAAAAAGTCTATTTTCTGTCTAATATTTTTAAATACCACTTAAACACTTTAACTAAAAATTTAAGAAAGCCTGATAAATGGGTTCTTGACAATATATTGAATGAAAATTGGATAAAAAAAAAAAACTATTTTGGCGTAACACAATTAATAAAAAAGATTAAAGGTAAATTAATCATTCAAAATGTTTATCCATCATTTATGGAAAAAAAAAAATTTTATAAAAAAATTAATTTTCAAAATATCAATAAGAAATATTTGAATACACATATAAATAATCAATTAAATCTATTAGACGCAAATACTCAATTTGATAAATTTTGTAATATAGAAACAAATATTAAAAATATTTATGCAGTCATTAACAAATTAAGTATTGATAAGAAATTAGATAAAAAACTAATATTAAAGATAAAAATAGAGCTAGAAAACATGAGAAAAAAAATTCTTAAAAGATGCAATAAAAATAATGTCACATTGATGATTGAAGAATTTAATAATATTATTGATGATTTTATGAATGATAAAAAAGTCACAACTAAAACAAAACACTTGAGTAAGTTCTGGTCAGTTTATAATCAACATATACTTTTACACAAAATTTAGATTTTGAAAAAAATTTTCATATTAGGTAGCAACAGTTTTTCAGGAAATCATTTAGTTAGTTTCTTATTAAAAAAAAAATATAAAGTTTATGGGTGTTCTCAATCAAAAATATACCCTCCAAAATTTAATGCTTTGTCACAAATGCCAACTAATAAAAATTTTGTTTTTCATCAATTAGATATTAATAAAAATTTTGATAAACTCAAAAAAATGATTTTAGAAGTAAAGCCTGATATTATTATTGATTTTTTAGGTCAAGGGATGGTAGCTGAGAGTTGGTCTTATCCAGAACTTACATTTAATTCAAATTTAATTAGTAAAATAAAATTATATGAATTGCTAAAAAATAAAAAATTTTTAAAAAAATATATTAAAATTTCAACACCTGAAGTTTTTGGATCTGCTAATATAAATAAAGCAAACACTAATAAATATAATCCATCTACTCCATATGCATTGTCACATTCTTCAATAGAAACATATTTAAGATTAATAAAAAAAGAATATAATTTTCCAGTAATAATATCTAGATTCGCAAATTTTTATGGTCCGTACCAAAGACTTTATAGGGTTATACCCCTTGCGATTCATAAGGCTTTTCATAAAGAAAAATTTTATCTTCATGGAGGTGGTAAATCTAGACGATCGTTTATTTATAGCGAGGATTTTTGTAAAGGCTTATATAAAATGATTCTTGTTGGAAAGGTTGGGGAATTTTATCAATTTTCTTCAAAAGAATATTTTTCTATTAAGGAAGTTATAGAAAAAATTTACTTAAAATTTAAATTAGATCCTAAAAATTATATTGTCAATGTTAAAGATAGACCTGGTAAGGATAAAGACTACAAAATTAATGATAGTGATACTAGAAAAAAATTAAGATGGAAAAATGAATTTAATTTAAATAATGGTATTGATTATGTTATAAATTGGTATCTAGAAAATAACAAAAAATTTAATACAAAAGACAAAAAATTTTCCATAAAAACATGAAGTCAAACTTTTTAATTAAACAATATATTTCAGATAAAAAAATGAAGATAAAGCATAATTATTTATCTGAACAATTTCAAAACACAAAAAAAATATTTAAATTGATAAATGATATAGTAAAGTTTAATGATTTCACTCTTGGAAGATATGTGGATTTATTTGAAAAACAATTTTGCAAATATCAAAAAGTAAAATATGCTATTGGAGTAGGGTCTGGCACAGATGCTATTTTTCTTTCATTAAAAGCACTGGGTATTAAAGAGGGGGATGAAGTAATAACTCCTACCTATTCTTTTTACGCAACAGCTGGTGCTATAGCTACAACTGGAGCAAAGCCAGTTTTTGTAGATGTAAAACAAGATTTAAATATTGATGAAAATGAAATAGAGAAAAAAATTACAAAAAAAACTAAAGCAATAGTTCCTGTTCATTGGTCTGGTAGAATTTGTGACATGAAATTGATTACTAAAATTGCAAATAAACATAATCTTCATGTGGTTGAAGATGCATGTCATGCAATTCTAGCCCATGATGATAAAAAAAGATATGCAGGGAATTTTGGTATTACAGGGTGTTTTAGCATGCATCCTCTTAAAAATCTTAATGTATGGGGAGATGGTGGAATAATTACCACAAACAACAAAAAGATTTATCAAAAAATAAAGATGATGAGAAACCATGGTCTAGTAAGCAGAGATAATTGCAAATTGTATGGATACAATTCAAGATTAGATACTATTCAGGCAGCTGTAGGGTTAGAAATGATAAAAAAAATAAACCTAATTACTGATGCTAGAATTAAAAATGCAGAATATTTTAATAAACACTTAAAAAATACTAAACAAATTGAACTAATTAATGAAAAAAAAGACTACAAATCAGTATTTCACTTATATCAATTTTTCTGTGAAAAGAGAAATGCTCTCAATTCATACCTGAGAAAGTATAAAATTGATAGTAAGGTTCATTATCCTAAGCCTTTACATTTACATGATGCCGCTAAAAAGTTTAAATATAAAAAAGGTCAGTTTAAAAATGCAGAAAAGTTAGCTAAGAAAGTTATTTCAATCCCTGTTCATGAATTTATTACAACTAATCAACTAAATTTTATAATTAAAAAAATTAAAGATTTTTATAGATAAAGATAAATGAGAGTAAAATTTACAAACTTTCCTAGGGAATTTAAAATTCTAAAAAAGGATTTAAATAAAAAATTTAATAAAATTGGTGGTCAAGGTCAATATGTACTCGGAAAAGAATTGGAATTATTTGAGAAAAAAATTCAAAAGTACCTGAAAGTAAAGCATGTATTGGGTGTTGGAAATTGGACAGAGGGTACAATAATGCTTTTAAAAGCACTAGGCTATAGATCTGGTGATGAAATAATCACTGTATCAAATTCATTCATAGCTACGTGTGGGGCGGTTGCATATTCTGGACTAATACCAAAATTAGTAGATGTTGGGGAAGATTTAAACATCGATATAAAACTATTGCAGAAAAAAATAACAAAAAAAACTAAAGCAATAATGCCTGTACATCTCTCTGGCATTCCGTCTAATTTAGATGGTTTAAAAAAAATTTGTAAAAAAAATAATCTTCATTTAATTGAAGATGCGGCTCATGCATTTGGGGGTAAATATAAAAATAAATTTATAGGAACTATTGGAGATGTGGGGTTATTTAGCTTACATCCAAGAAAAAGCTTTCATATTTTGGGAGACGGAGGTTTGGTAACAACAAATAATACTGCATTGTATAAAAAAATACTTTTACTTAGAAATCATGGGTTAAAAAATAGAAATGAGTCTCTAATTTGGGGAACAAATTCTAGATTAGATAATTTACAAGCTGGTTTTGGAAATGTTATGCTTAAAAAAATCAAATCTTGGAATAATAAACAATTAAAAATTGCAATAAATTACACAAAAAACTTAAAAAAATATTTAAAAACACCTGTGTTTGATTTAAAGAATTCAAATCCAACATTTCATCAATATATAGTAAGAACAAAACACAGAAATGAACTTCAAAAATTTTTAAATTCCAATAAAATTGATACAGCTATTCACTATCCAATACCAATTCACAAACAAATCACTTATAAAAAACAATTTGGCAATATTTCCTTGCCTATGACCGAAAAATCTTGCAAAGAAATTTTAAGCTTACCAATTAATGCCTTTATGACTGACCGAGAAGTTTCTTATGTTATAAAGAAAGTTCAAAACTTTTTTGAAAAAAACTAAAATGAAAAATATTCTAATTACAGGTGGTGGAGGCTACATTGGAACAAATTTAACAAACACACTGCTATCTAAAAACTATCATGTTACTGTTCTCGATACTTTTTGGTTTGGTAATTACCTAAAAAAACACAATAGACTTAAAGTTTTTAAAAAAGATATTAGAGATATATTAAAAAAAGACTTAAATAAAATTGACTGTATAATTCATCTAGCATCAATTGCAAATGACCCTGCTGCGGAACTTGATGCAAGACTGACTTGGGATGTAAATGTTTTAGCAACCTACCGCTTAATCAATCTTGCAATAGATCAAAAAGTAAAAAAATTTATATTTGCATCGTCTGGAAGTGTTTATGGAATTAAGAAAGAAAAACATGTTACTGAAAATTTATCCTTAGAGCCCATTTCCGAATATAATAAATCAAAAATGATTGCCGAAAGAATACTTTTAAGTTACAAAAATGATATTGATTTAACCATTCTAAGACCAGCTACTGTTTGTGGTTATTCTCCAGCTATGAGGCTTGACGTTGCTATTAACGCATTGACTTTTGGTGCACTTAAAGAAAATAAAATTACAGTTTTTGGTGGGAAACAAATACGTCCAAATTTAACAATGCATGACATGGTTGCTTCATACATATTTTCAATTAATAGAAAATTAAAAAAAGGAAGATTAATTAAATCAACGATATTTAATCTAGGATTTGAAAACCTAAGTATAATAAATATGGCCAAAAGAATTCGAAAAAATTTAGGAACTGATTCGGAAATTGTTATTAAATCAGGTAATGACCCAAGATCTTACAGGCAAAATTCTGATAGAATATTAAGAGAAGGTTTTAAGCCAACAAAAAAAATTGAAGATTCAATTATGGAAATTAAGAATAAATTTGAAGAAAAAAAAATTACAAAACAAGATAGTTTTTATAGAATTAACACCCTCAAAATGATTAAAGCAAAATAAATTATTTTTTTAATTTTGCTATTACAGACTTCATCCATTCTCCATTATATTTATAATGTGGGGAAGTAATTAGATTGCCATCTTCTACACTTGGACTATCTACAAAAATTGCACCTGCATTAATTATATCTTGTTTCCACGCATAATAACCAGTTACTTTTTTATTTTTAACTATATCGGCTGAGATCAACATCATAGTTCCACTACAAATAGCTGCTATCAATTTTTCACTTTTGTGAAACATTCTAACAGTTTGAATTGCTTTATCATCTAGTCTAAGTATTTCCATAGATTTTACACCTCCTGGCAATACTAACAAATCATATTCCTCAATATCTAAGTTGTCTAAAGATACAATTTTATCATCTTTTTGTGGTGGAATTTTTGTTCCAAAAAAACCATTTACTATTATTTTCGTTTGATTGTACACATCAACTTCTATCCCCTCTTCTTTTAATCGATAAAAAGGATAAATAAACTCATGATCTTGAACTAATTGACTTGTAATTATTAAAGCTTTCATAATTTTATTTATACACTTTTATATTGAAATATTTCAACTTTAATTTGACATCTTTGAAGCTTTTAATAACAGTATTTTATCATTTATTTTAAAATAGTTTGTAAGTTGCTTAAGTGTATATGATTTAACTATTTCTCCAGTTGTGATTACAGTTTTTTTTTTATCAGAAACTATTTTACCATCTAGAATAATTGAAATACTTTTATCATCATATGAATTTAGATTTTTGAAATTTTCATAATAAGAGATTTCGATCTTTATATCATTTAGTTTGTATTTATTTTTATGATTTTTTTTAGGAATCTTAAATATCGAGTCGCTTTTATTAAATGCTCTAGTATTATTTAATTTTTCGTATCCTTTTTTACTCCTTCCATAATTGTCCTGCATTCGAATTAAATCATTTTTAAGATATGGATTTTCTACCTCTAATGCAAATAAGTCACTATTTTTGCTTGCTTTTATTCTGTGAAATAAACCTGGTCTTAAAACTAAAATAGACATTGGTGGATATTTTTTTATGTTTTTTTTGTATATACCTATTTGAACTTCTGCGGTTCCTTTTAAAATCAAGAATCCTGTTTTCTTTTTAGGGTGACAATGAAGTGAAGTTGCAAAACCTTTTTTCATTTTAAGGTAAGTGATAGCTATCTTTTTCTTATTACGAAATATATTATACTCTTCTCCCCATGGTTTGAGAACAACTCTATTATCGTAGTTGAATTTCATTTTAGTTTATATGTTGGAAAATATAGTCTTAATTTTTCTAATTATCTATTAAAATATATATAAATTATAAGATATTAAAATGATTAAAAAAAATGTTGCATGAATTATTATGAAAAACCAAAAAATACTTCTTTGGTTAAGAGATGGAAAAAAAGATATTATATTTCCTAACAGTTGGGGTTTTTTGGAGTGAGGTCAATACAAATGAAGATCACAATAAAGTTATAAAGAGAGAATCACACGAAGAACTACATATAAAAAAATTTAAATACATTTTTTTTATTTACACTTTAAAATTGAAGAAAATATTGGAAAAATTATAAAAATAAATATAGCAATTCCAACTACAAGTTTTGATAGATAGGATTTGAAACCTTTTTAATATTTTCATTAAATTTAAAAGAAATAAGAGCAACTTGACCAAAATAATAAAAGCCAGAAAGAAAAAGAATAGAAATGAACAGATACCATAATTGCATTAAATTAATCTATTTCTTTTAAACAATAAAAATAATAAATAAATAATAGAGACATTTATACTTGCAACTAAATGCTTAGATGTAGCCCAAGCAATTAGATGTGGAGCTAAATTAAGTCCCACAATAATTACAAAGTATAAATTTTCTTTTACAATAATTTTTTTTCTAAAATCATTAAATAAATTTAACAAAACTAAAACAATCGATATATTAAAAATTAATTTGTTAATAATTAAAGAAAATCTTAATCTGTTATCATAATTGCCATTTTCATCAGGATGAGAGCCATCGCGATGTATGCCAAAAAAAATAAATTTTAACTTTTTAACACAATCTTTTAAGTACAATCTTAAGTTATTTTTTAAATATATTTGATTCCTTTTATTATGATATTCATACCAATCCCACTCTGATTTGAAGGTTTCTTCTGGCTCTTTCTCTTTGGGTATTAAATCTATTGATTTTTCTGGATAATAATTGCTAAATTCTTTGTTTAAAACATGTGTTAATGCATATGAATTATTTGATGCACCAGAGCTAGCAAGCGGAAATTTTCCCGTATTTATAAAACCAAAATATCCCCAAATTAATATTGCCAACAAGGATGCCACCACGGGTGTTATTTTGATAATTAAAATACTCTTTTTTTCAAAAATCATAATTATTATAGGTATAATTAGAACAATTAAAAACATTGATGCTTTCGTAAAATATAAAACAAATAAAACAAATGATGTAACATAAAACCGATATTTGTTTTTTGAAATTAATGATAAAAATAATATAGGTAAAAAAATTGCAAGCAAACTATCCTCATAAACGTAATGTAAAGCAACTGAAAAATTATAAGGAATACAAATTGGTATAGCTAAAATAAAATAAAATAAAATAAAATTTTTAAAATCCTTAATTAAAAAATATGAAAACAAAAAATAAATTGAGAAAACAATTATATTTTTAAAGATTAAGATAAAAAAATAGTTTAGTGAAATTTTACTTACAAACAACAATAGAAAAGGTACTGCTGGAAGTTTTTGTAAATAATATTTTATTCCGTTTACTGTATGATAATAACCATTAGAGTTAAATAGGTTGTCAATCAATTCTCCAAATCCAAAAGAAATATTTTTCAAAATAATCTGATTATCTGCATCCATTACATCATGTTTATTTGAAAACAGGTGTGCAAATAAAAAAGAACAGAAAGCTATTAACGAAATATAAATTAGATAAATTAAAAAAATTTTTTTCCAACTATTGTTGGAATTATTAAAAAATTTAACACCATTAGATATATTCATTTTTGTCTAATAAGTTTTTTGTATGCTTTATAATATTGATTAGGTATTTATTTAATTTTTTTTTGTCTTACTATCAATATCATTAATTAATAAATAAACATCACAATTAGAATAATTTCTTAAACTTTTGATAAATAATTTTACACAATTCCAATTATAACCGATAGCTGTGCCTAAAATTAAATTTTTTTTCATTTCTTGTTATTTAACAATTATAGAAAATTTATAATTAAAAGATTATACCTAAAAAACCTGAGCATAATAACTGAAACAATTTAATGGTTTTATTTTTTTATAAATTAAACATATAATTTTTATATCAATATTATTATATATATCTAGAATTATTTTAATAATAATTAAAAAAAACTTGTATTGTAATTAGCGCAAATGCAACTGTCGGTTCCAACATTTGAAATTATTTTTTGAATAAAAATTGGAATTTTATAGTTTGGAAAAAAAAAAATAAAAAATTTCTCACTTTTGATTCTAAAAATAGTATTATTAACCATATGAATAAAATTTTAGTAACGGGTGGTCTGGAGTTTACAGGAAGCAATTTAATAAGATTACTTTTAAAAATAAAATGTATATAAATTAAAAATAAAAGTTTTATGAAAAAGATATCAATTTGTATTCCTGTATTAAATGAAGAAAAAAATATTATTAACATCTATAAAAAAATTAAAGATATTTTTGAAAAAGATTTAAATGACTATCAAAATGAATTTATTTTTACTGACAATAATAGTGACGATAGAACTCAAGAAATTATTACCGACTTATGTAAAAAAGATAAAAACGTTAAGTACATCAGATTTAAAAAAAATATAAATTACGATAATTCAATTTTAGAGGGCTATATACACGCTAATGGAGATGCTGCAATAGTAATTGACTGTGATTTACAAGATCCTCCAGAAATGTTTGGAAAATTTATTAATGAATGGGAAAATGGTTATGATTTAGTTTATGGAAAAGTAAAATCTAGGAATGAAAGCTTCATAATAAGTTCTCTAAGAAAATTATATTATAAATTGATTAACTTAAATTCGTATTATAATTATCCAGAAAATGCTCATGATTTTAGGTTAATTGATAAATCTATTATAGAAAAATTAAAAAACATAGATTATATTTTTCCATACGTAAGAGGTATAACATTTAATTTTTCAAAAAATCCAATAGGAATAATTTACGACAGAAATGAAAGATCTAAGGGTAAAAGTAAATTCGGTTTTTACAAAAGCGTTACTTACTCAGCAAATGCGTTTTATGAAGAGACATTCCTATTTACTAAGATTTTTAGAAGATTAACGCTTTTTATTACCACGATATTTATTTTATTTTCAACAATAAATATATTTACTAATTTTGCTTATTTAAAATTTTTTGATAATCTAATTTTATCAATATTAATATTATTGGCAATATTTCTTACAGTAATTACAGAATATCTAACAAGAATTTACTTGCAATTAAAAAAGATTAAAACAAATATATATGAATTCAAAATCAATTTTTAGCTTTATAATTACAAATATTTGAAATTGTTAAATAAATATAATTAAAGTATAAATTTAATGTTAAATTTTTTTTAGTGGTATGGTATTTTTCTAGAGTTTTTTTATTCACGGCTGCTTAAAATGTTATTCATAATAAAAAAGATTAATTTTTAACATTTCCTACTAAAACTTTGAAAAGGAAAAAATTGAGATTTTTTTTTAATGTAAAAAATTTTTTGAATAAATATTGCTCCTGTTTAGGAGATGTTTTTGTATCTTTATGAGGCCTCGGATGCCCAAGTATATAAGCAAAAATTTTGTTTATAATTGTTTGATTTGAAAAGCATGTAATTATTATAATTTTTTTAGATTTGTGAAAGTGCCTAAAAATTTTTCTAATGTCTTTGTTTTTAATATACATCAAGACATGACAAAATATCACAATATCAAATTTGAATTTTTTGTAATTTTTTATTTCAGTAAGTTCTTTCACAATATCATAGATTTTTACTCTACCTCCTTTTTGTAAAATTTTTTTCTTTAAAAAACCCAACCCCCCCCCAAAATCTAAAATTTCTTTATTTTTGAAATTACAAATATTTGAAATTATTAAATAAATAAAATTAAAGTATATACTAGAAATTAAATTGCCTTTTGTAACATGATATTTTTT
>Ga0209630_10005914_pt1 | contig 10214 bp, 7 predicted proteins | sample COG_01_FD_184745 | JGI IMG/M metagenome (GOLD analysis project Ga0209630, IMG submission 184745) | Pelagic Microbial community sample from North Sea - COGITO 998_met_01 (SPAdes) (version 2) | ecosystem: Environmental > Aquatic > Marine > Neritic zone/Coastal water | place: Helgoland, sampling... | reverse complement strand
CGCAACTTCAGGATTAGTTTTTACACTTTGTAAATCACCTTTATTAGAACCAACTACCTCTTGAGGTGAAGTTACTTCAGACGCAACTTCAGGATTAGTTTTTACACTTTGTAAATCATCTTTATCACTAGATTTATATATTTTAGATAATAACCTAATTACATCCTCATCAATAGATTTAATATTAACATCTTGATATGATAAGTCGTTAGATTGTTCACGGCTATCGGATATAGCCGTGAACATTTTTTTCATTAAAGCATTTTTTATCGATTCTGGTTTTACATTTTTTATCGCTTCTTCACCAGCTGATCCAAAATCTTTTTTACCCAATTCACGCTCTCGTAAAAACTTTTCATATTCACCAATTTTTTCATCAGGTAGATATTTATCAGATTTACTTGGTCGCTTTATGTTGCTCTTAGGTTTTTCTTGTGCTGCCATTTTAAATATTTATCGGCAGAGGTCGTTTTTTAATTAAACAACGATGAATTAATTTCAATTTCCTCACCCTTAATAAAATACATCCCATCATATAGCGATTTAACATCATTAATATAGTTATGAACTTTATCACATACTTGTTTACCCAATAAATCTACAATTTTTATGATATGAGTATATGAATGATTATTAAAATCAACGACCGCTTTATTTGAAACTAATTGAACCTTACTTATATGTTTAACTAATTCTAATATATAAGAATCCGCAATTATTGCCCTAATTTCATTTTCATCAGTTGGGTTCATAGAGAAATTAACAGTGTCACCATATCCTTTCAATAATCGAGCTTCTTGAGGTATAGTTGGTAACTGATATTGGATAGAAATACCATCAACCTCATCTATTTTTGGTGATAAATCTAATTTAATTTTTTTAATAAAATTAATTACAGGTGTCAAAGATTTCCCATTATATTTAGTAGACACGAAATGATACCTCAATTGTATAAGGATCGCATGTTTATCTACAATATTAAAATTATTAACTAAACCCTTTTCGGAACATAAGTCTTTTATAAGGTCATAACTTTTTTCATGAAAGATTAAATTTAAAATAGGGTTATCTAAAGCAGCATGAATAAACATCTTTTGATGTTTAGCGGTCATTGTATAAAATGTAACATCTCTTTCAAGGGATGGTACATATATATCCTTAGAATATACCTCTTTAGTGTGCGCCTTAAGTTGTTCAATAAAATTATTATTTTTTTCACTCATATATATTATTTATATAAAAATATCCAAAAAACAATATATTACATAGGATATTGACTAGTTTGTGATTGTTTACTTTTTAATTCTTCTTGTTTCTTATTAAACATATTGATATATATACCCATTTCAGATAACGTAATGTGTTTATGTTCATCAAAACCTATATTAACATGTTCCTTTAAATCTAAAAAATTCTTATATAATGATTTAAGATCATCTTTCAATATAATTTTACATATAGTATATATATAATTCTCATCTAAATCGAACTTAAATATAGTTTCATCACCATTCTTATCATTTATTTTGAATAATTCAACGTTACAAAATATATTAACAATAGGTATAACTTGTTCATCAATTTGTTTCTTTACAAATAATGGTATCAAGTTATCTATTTCATCACAACTATTATCGTAAATAACCTCACCCTTAACAAATCCAACTATCTTATTATTTTTAAAAACATCAATCAAAGCGTGATCAGCGAATTCAAAATCTTTTATCTCAATTTTTAAATGCCTATTGGATGAGTATAATAAATATATATCAAGTATTTTAGAAATTAAATCCAATATCTTTATTTTAACAACACATTGTCTGCCATTAATATACGTGTTGAATTCTTTCTCACCTGATATACTATATATCCTAATATATAACAAGATTACATATATATCTATCATATTTAGATCACTACAATCACCTTCGACACATAAATCCTTAATCATATTTAAGGAAAACCACTTAAATATCATTATATCAGATTCTATACAAATTTTCTGAAGGTTTTTATATTCTTGTAAATTTAATTCTCTAAAATATAAAGTTCTACCACCAGAAATATCTATTTTATAAGAATATTCCATTAAAATAAAAAAAATTAAACAACATTGATAGCATCACCTAAACTATCGATACCATTTTGAGTAAACCCAGCAATAAGTGGATTTATATGTTGATAATCAGTGTGATGAACTTGGTAATTAGTATACGCAAACTCCACGCCGCTACGTGTTTCGACAGAATCATTTTTATATCGATATGGCACTTTTGAAACACCTACACAACAAACATCAAAAAATGTCCATATTTTACGAGCTACAGGCGACCTATAAGCATCCGTTCTACCATACTGAACAAGAGTTAAATTAGTTTTAATACTCTCATCCCCAGGTCTAGCTACAAGCCCTTTATGAGCAGTTAAAGCTGCCCATGGGCGACATATACCATCAACAAAAGAAAGATTAGTTTCTAAGAATTCTAATTCTAAATTTTGATGAGGTTGTCTATCTTTACTAATTGGAGACCCTCTAAAACCACGTAAAGAATCTGGGTAAGTTAAATTAACCCGTTCTCTAGGTATTTCAGCTTTTTGTGCAAAAAAACAACCAATAGTTTTATGTAAAAAATAATCAGTGAGTTGATCATACGGTACATTCCAACCTTCTCCACGTGTATATTCTAACTCCCGCATAACAGATGTCTTCAACGTTTTAGGAAATGACTCAAATAATAATACCCACTGTGTTGAATTAGACGGAGATGTTATCCACGTCTCCATTTGTTGGAGAAAGAAATTCTGTGGACTTATTGAAGGTAATGATGGAATATTACCTATAACAGATTTCCTTGAACTAGACGGACCTGTAGCAACACCCTTAGATGACTGTAATGGGTTGTTTAAAGACATTATTTATTTCTTATATGGTTAAGCCCAGCTGTTTTAGATACTGATATCCATTTAGCCGCAGCAAAAGCAGCCGCTAAATTATCACTATTATAAATATATTTTGCAAGAATATCTCTATGATCTTTAGTATTTTCTAATTTAAATAAAAAGTCTTCACAAGCGTTTTTTACACCATACTTTTGTTTAAATTCTTTATTGAAGAATTTCATAAATTTACCACCAAAATAATTACGACTATTTGTTAAAAGGTCAATAGCAGTAAAAGGCTCAACTTGCCAATAACCCCTAGCTGGCCCATGTTTACCAGTTTCAGGATCTTTATTTTGTATTCTAGTTTTATATAATGATTCAACTTCACCAGTATAAGTTAATAAATCTGTTAATACATTTGGAGAAACACCTTCATCACCACCAAAAATATATACAGCATTATTAATAGAGTTTACCGCATTCCCAGGGATATTTATACCATCACTCAATTTTATACCACCTTCACGAACTTTTTTAACAGCATCAGCCTCTTTACCCTTAACTCTACCATCAGTTTGGTAGTATTTAATCCATAAATCGAGGAATGTATCAGCATCAAGAACATTCATATTTTCACTAGAATATTCTTGATTATATGTAGTATCACCCATAGTTGTCGTAGGGTTCCCCATCAAAGATGCTCCAGCAAATGCCCCAACTTTAGCTAAATCACCTAACCGACCTTCATTATAAAGGGTATAAATTTTTTCATCATCTACAGTTATCATTTTAAATATTTATAAAAAAACCCACTATTATTCAATAGTGGGTTTTTTAACTATCTAAAATTATATTTTAAATATTTACATTAATTTCTACTGATAGAGCTGGCGCTTTTTCTGTAGTATAGCGAGCATAATGATAACTGAAATTAGAAGTAAACTGTTGGATTTCACCAGCATCAGATATATCATACGAAAGAGCGGAAACTGATTTACAAGCTACACCCACAAGGGTTATAGTTTTGATAACATCCAAATTATTATCAACAACAGCCAATTTTATAGTAGCATTAGATTTTGGTACAAAATAATTACCTGTAGATGATTGATCATCAAAAATTTGCATAGTCCACTCAGTAAATTTATTCCACAAATCAAATCTTTGATCAGCAAAAAACTCAATAGCATAACTATCTGAACCAGAATATTTAACATTACCAGTCACATTAAAATCAAGCCCCATAAAAGATGCCTGAGATGTTTGAACTTGGCGTTCTGGTAATGCCGCAGTCTTAGCATAGACCAAATCATCAGCCGAAAAATCAATAGTTATACCACTACCTGATGTAATTGATACTACTCTAAGTTGATTTTTGCGACTGAAATCTTTATCTTGAGCTACACTATAAAAATCAGTGATTGTTGATATACCGTTTGATGCCATAATATTTTAAATAATTAAATTAATGTTTGAGTTGAAGTGTTTTAATTATTTATAACTTAGACACATTTTTAATTAAAAAAAAAAATGAGGAAAAGTTATAATAAGACACATTGAACTTAAAATATTAAACCCCAGCTCTAGGTAATCCGAATACACCACCCACAAATTGCTTAGTTATATCACCATCCGTTTGCAACAAGACATCTGATGCTCCAAATTGTAAAGTAGCTAAATATGGGAAATTAGTGAGGTTATGAGCACCTCTACCTTTAGTGGTGTTGGTACGAGCAGTATCCCAATTATCATCTACGAAATTACCATCCGAATTGTACTGGGAACCACAAAGTACCAGTGGTATACAATCAATTAAATCACCAAGTCCACCAGTATCCGCATAAATAATGAAAAAATGTCTGCGCTGATCATTTTCAATACTACCATCAAGAAGTGTAGGTATGGTTGCTGTAGAAGTGTACGTCGGATCCGAAATTATAATAATATCATCAGATACAAGCATATTTTCTTGAGCATGATAGCTCAAATTAGAAATTGAGTGACCTAACGATACTACAGAAAATCTACTATCACCATCCAAAGACCCTAATGTTTGGGAGTCTGCAATATTAATATGAGTATGTCTATACACCCAATAGTTTTTATAATCTGTATTAGTACTATAACCACCAACAGTAGGCCAAGCATTAACATCATCTTCCACAATTGGAGGCAAATTACCAAAAACTAATGACATTGGGAGTTGTGGTCCACTTTTAACATCAGACGTGGATGCTTCAACATAATTGTATTCAAGATCACCGCTACTAATATCACCAGTGTACTTAACAACAGCTATTTTTAAATCGTTCTTTAAATTTATTGTTTTTGAACCTCCAAAAAACTTTAAATTTTTTACCATATTTCTATAAAACACAAAATTCGAATACGCTGGTGTAGTAGTTACGTCACTATATACTGTAAAAGGACCATGGTATGTATCTTTTACATCTACTGTGTTACCAAATGATTCACTTTCAGAAAAACCTATCCCATTGTTTTCATCCTGATAGGATAGTAAAAACGGTGCAGCCGAATTAATTAATTTTCCTGTAAAATTACTAGAAAATGCATTAATATACCCAATAACAACCTCGTTACTATCAACTAAGAAACCTCTAGCATCTAAATCTATTTCATTAAACCCACCCTGATCTACGCTAACATCACAACAAAGGGAAAATCTTACCTTTGGTGTATTTTTATTAGTATTAGTAAGTGTGTGTATAAAATTATTAATAGAATTTTTTACATTCACATTAGTTAAAGAGAACAATGGAGAGTTTGTATTAAGTTCAGATCTTTTTGCAGCAATTGTTGCTGCATTATTAGCGAGTATTTCACCAAATTCGATGTCAGTTAAAGGAGACGTGAAAAAGATCTTTACACCTGTAGTAAAGTCCAAAGTCCCTTCTATAAATTGTCCTGCTTGTGTGAGTGGTATCATTTTAGTTTAAGTTTAAGTTTAAGTTTAAGTTTAAGTTGGAATTATTAGCGGTTCAGTTTCTGGTTGAAATTTAATTCGTATTATAGTTACAGTATGGTCAGAACTATTTAGTTTAAATAAAATCCACCCATAATAAACGACCCCATCTAAAATTAATTTAAATCCAACATATTCATTTTGATCAGAACTAAATCCATTGTAAAAAGTATCCTCATTTGCAACAATTACGTGAGTTGTTGAAATTAAATCATATTGAGTATTACCATCTATAGTATCCCCACCAATAAATCGAGCAGCTTTGTTGAGACCTTGGTCCAAGTTATAAAAGAATAATAATTCTTGAGTAGTAAACCCATTAACATTAACAAGACTATTACCCTCAAAATGTAAAGTAGAAGTATTTGATGTAGGAGAGCCGACACGAATCAAGTGTTTGGCAACATCTAAGGTATCTTGCGGTTGTATAATAAATTCACCTAACGGTACCATTTCAATATAGATATCATTATTAAAATCAACATTTAAATTTAAATTCCAACTGGCAACTTGAATATCACTATTTGAATCTATATACATCTGAGACATTATACCAAATTCTTGTTTTATACTCGGAATTATAAACCCAATTTGACTCAGATTAGCATCTACACCAAACTCTTGATCCATATCAACATATCTATACCCAGTTGGGTTGATTTGTGCAGCTATACCAAACTCTTGTTTTAGATCTGAATAACTAGAGTATTTAGATTGGTTAACCTGTATACCAAATTCTTGTTTTAATTGCGGAACCCAATCAGGGTATTTGTTAGAAGTATCATCTATAGTAATTGTTATAGATTCTACCCCATTATCTAACGATAATATAAACGTTTCTGAACCTTCTTCAGTCCAATCATCAGAAACATTAAACGTCACTTCAGAGGTACCATCAATAATGTAGAATTCACCATTAAAATCTTCAGTAATATCACCCTCCGATATAGTCCCACTAATTGTATATGGTACAGGTCCATTTGGATAATTGGCTGTAGTTAAAGTTACAGTAAAGGGTCCATTTTCTGAAACTATAAGTGGCGCACTTAATTCAAATGTAGCATCCTTCGATGTATCATTAATCACCACGGAAATATTTTTATCCGTATAGTCAGTCAAAGATAATGTGAAAGTTTCAGACCCTTCTGAAACATAATCATTAGACACATTAAACTCAATCTCAGCGTGACCATCGAAGAGATTAAATACACCAACCATAGGTTCTTCAATATCGGCTGAATTTATAGAACCACCAACAGTATACGCAACTTGTTGATTAGGTATACCAACTGCATCTAAATAAATACTAAAACTACTACCCTCATCTACTGAACTAACTGAACTAACTGAACTAGTTAAGACGAAATCAGGATCTAATGAAGTATCATTAATAGTCACCAAAATTCTTGAATCTGGATAGTCATCTAAATATAATTCAAAAATTTCAGAACCAAGTTCAGTTAAATAATCATTTTTAACATTAAATGTAACGACACCAACATTATCAATAGTTTCAAAATACCCGTTAAGAGGTTGTTCGATATCAGCTTCATCGATACCGATAATAGTATAACTAATAGACGCATTTGGGGTGTAAGACTGAGTTCTTAAAAGGATTGATATATTTGAACCCTCATCAACTGATTCACCAACTAAGGAAGTTAGAGTGAATACAGGTTCACTATTAGATGTATCATTAATAGTTACAACTTTACTCACACCAATATCAGTTAAAGTTATTGTAAACGTTTCATTACCTTCAGATAATTGATCAGCGGTTACATTAAATAATCTAAAATTAGTTACACCTACAATAAACTCACCAGTCAATGAGGTATTGTTTACATCACTAGATGAAATACCTGTTATCTCATACGGTATACTTGTATCATTATCAATATTTTCAGTAGTTAATGTGATTGTAAAACTATCACCTTCATCAACTTCACTTGGACCAGATAAAGTATAAGATTTTGTTTTAGAAGAATCAATTATAGTTATAATATCAGTAACAGCTTTTCCGTTGTTTAACGAGATAGAGAATGTCTCATAACCTTCAGTTGTAACATCTTCAGTTATAGTAAATGTGATAGAATCAGTATTATTATATATAATGAACTCACCTTCAAAACCACTTAAACCTAAATCATCAGGTGTTATATTTGCACCATCGATAACATATGGAACAATTACACCATCACCAACACCTTGCGTATCTATAGTAACTGTTAATTGATCACCTTCATTAACTGAAGTTTTATCAGTTTTTAGATCATATGTTTCAACTGATGTGTCATTAATAGTTACATTAATAAATTCATTTAATGGAGTATCAAGAACCAATTTAAATGTTTCATTACCTTCAGATAATTGATCAGCGGTTACATTAAATTGAACTTGAGCTGTATTATTATTATCAATAACGAAACTACCACCCAATGATTCTCCCATATCACTAGATGAAATACCTTCAACGGTATAATTAACTAAATCACCTTCATCGAGACCCGTAGTCATTAGATTTATTGTAAAACTATCACCTTCATCAACTTCACTTGGACCAGATAAAGTATAAGTTGTATTGGATGTATCTTGAATATCAACTGATATTGAATCATATCCATTATCCAATGATAAAATAAAAGCCTCAAGACCTTCGGTTACAAAATCTTCAGATATATTAAATGTGATCGAATCAACATCACCTACAATGAATTCCCCCGTTAACGATACCTCACTAATATCACGACTAGTTACACCCGTTATAGTATAAAGAACATTTTCACCCACAGTAACATTTTGAGTATTCAATGTTACTGTAAATTGATTATCAGTTGTTTCGTCAACTATAAGTTTATCAACAGATAAATCATAACCAACTCCTATAGATGTATCTTGAATATCAACTGATATTGAATCATATCCACCATCCAATGATAAATTAAAAGTCTCAAGACCTTCGGTTAACTCATCAGCCATAATATTAAATGTAACAGATTCAACATCACCTACAATAAATTGACCGTTTAATGGTGCGCCACTGATATCACCACTTGTTACACCTGTTATAGTATAAGGAATATTTTTACCTATATCAACATATTCGGCTGTTAATGTTACAGTAAACGATTGACCCTCATCAATTTCACTTGGACCAGATAAAGTATAAGTTTCTTCAACTATAGTTACAGATTTACCAATACTGCTACCATTTAATGATAAAGTGAATGTTTTATAATCATCAGTTATCACATCATAACCTATTGATAAATTAACTGATGATGTTCCATTATAAATATAAAATGAACCTGTTAAATCGGGTAAATTTAAATCATCAGCTGTTATATCAGACCCACCAATAGTGTATGGTATTTGTGTACCATCTTCTAACCCATATGTAGTTAGAGTAAATGTCACATCACCACCATCTTTAACAGTTGTTTTATCAACAGTTAATTCAGATGATAATAATAACGTAGAGACTGAAGATCTCCCATTATCTAACGATAATACGAATTGTGTTAACTGATCAAGTTCAATATTATCACTAACTGTAAATGAAATTGAAGTTATACCACTGTCATTTACGACGAAATTACCCTTTAATTCATCATCAGAATTTAACTCATCAATATAATCTAATTCAACACCACTAATTGTGTAAGGTATTAGTGTACCAACATTAACTTTTTCAGTTTCTAATGTGATAGTAAACATATCACCAATATCAACAATAGTTTGATCTATAGATAAATTATAAACCGTCTCATATAAAGAGTATTCAGCAAATTTTGTGCGTCCTAATTTATAATTTTTAGGCTTCTGAGTCTGGTTAATTCTACGATAAGTTTTTTTACTTACATTAAACTTTCTATTAGATAGTGACATTTTAATTATTTATAAAAAAATATATTTAATACCAGTTGTGTATCATTATTTTAGAAGAATTTCATCAAGGGTTAACTGATGTGTCATTTATTATAACATCGATATTATCTTCATTATTATCTAATGTAAGAGTGAGAGTTTCTTCACCTTCAGTTATAAAATCTTCTGTTATATTAAAAGTAATTTCACCACCAGAAGTACCTAAAGGTACAGGGAATGAATATGGAAAGTCACCAGTCTCACTTACAACAAAGTTACCAGTTAATGGCGCTCCATCAATGTCATCTGAGGATACACCAGTTATAGTATAAGGAACAACTGTACCAGTATTAACATTTTCTGTTAATAGTGATATAGTGAGAACTTGACCCTCATTAACCACCGAAGCGGTACTTTCTAATGTATAAGTAGGTACTGGGGTAGTTGAATATATTTGTGTATAACCTGGACCATCGCCATA
>Ga0209630_10005912_pt1 | contig 10218 bp, 9 predicted proteins | sample COG_01_FD_184745 | JGI IMG/M metagenome (GOLD analysis project Ga0209630, IMG submission 184745) | Pelagic Microbial community sample from North Sea - COGITO 998_met_01 (SPAdes) (version 2) | ecosystem: Environmental > Aquatic > Marine > Neritic zone/Coastal water | place: Helgoland, sampling... | reverse complement strand
CGCAGGCGATTTTATCAGATCAAAAATGAAAATTAATCCTGAACGAATAAGTTTCATAAAATCTCATCACTTAGCACATGCATACACTGCGTTTTATCCGTCAGGTTTTGAAGACGCAACGGTAATCATAGTAGATGGCCTTGGGTCGGACAACCAAACGCATTCGATTTACAGCGCCAATAGGCATAACGGCATAAAGCTTCTGCATCAACAGAGTGGAACAGGCATAGGTTCTATCTACAGCATGGTAACCAAAAAACTTGGTTTTGCGAGCGGAGAAGAGGGAAAGACTATGGGGCTTGCGCCTTATGGAGCCGGGGCTGACGAAATCGACAATATGCTCCCAAGCTTCGAGGGTGATTATGACGGATTGACAGTAGATTACAGCCTACAAATGAGACGCTCGCCAGATAAGGCTTTGAGGATAAGTCTTAATACTTGTACTGATAAACAGCAAATCTATGATCCTTACTTTACGCGCATGGCATATAATCTTCAGAAGGAGACTGAAAGATGCCTTGTGCATTTGGTGAAAGAAGCAGTTCAAAGAACAGGTATTTCCAATGTTTGCCTCGCAGGAGGGGTAGCACTAAACTGTGTAGCAAATGGTATTATCCAGAATTTAGACAGTGTTAATCAGCTATTTGTGTATCCTGCCTCAGGGGACACAGGAATACCGATAGGCTTAGCACTATATGGTGCAGAGCAAGATACATGCGAGTGGGCACAAGTTATTTCAAGTAAGGAATCGATTGAAAAACTTTCGAAGCCTTTTTCGGAGGATGGTGCTCCTCTTTTTAGTCGCGTTGTCTCTCCTTACGAAAAAATCTTGGCTGATCATGCAGTCAATCCTCAAGAGTTCTCAGCAAAAGTTATTGCTCAAAGAATTGCTGATGGAGAAATAGTGAGTTTCTATCAGGATGGTATTGAGCTTGGCCCTAGAGCACTTGGTCATCGCAGCTTTCTGGCAGACCCTCGATCAGCCAAAATGAAAGAGATAATGAATGAGAAAATTAAGCATCGGGAGGGTTACCGTCCCTTTGCGCCAATGATTCTTAAGGAACACTTCAACGAATATTTTATCCATCCAACGGACAATCACCCTTACATGCTGCAGGCTCCTATGTGCCGTGATAAAGCAAAAAATGAAGCGCCTGCGATAGTTCATGTCGATGGAACAGCTCGGGTTCAGACGGTAACGCAAGACAACGGGCGTGTGCATGAGGTCCTAACTGAATTTTATAAGATCACTGGAGTACCGATTTTAATTAACACGTCATTTAATGATAACAATGAGCCAATTGTATTTACTTGCCTTGATGCCTTGTGTTGCTTCGGCAGAACTAATGCTGATATTTTGGTTGTAAATGATTCTTGGTTTAAGCGCGCTGACATTTCAAGTATTAAATTATTTATAAACGATAGTGAGGTGGCTCAACAAAAAATTAGGGATGAATATTTCGAAACGGCAATAAAGAGCAACACCACGATTAATTCATCGACACAATCTAAAGTGTTGACGCATTTTTTTGATTACAACGCTCAGCTAACATCCGCGAATAGAAGTGAGGGTTTGCATTTAAGATTGGTGAAATTTCTATATTCGAGAGATATTAAAAGGACATTGTATTTAGACCAATATCATTTCGATTTTTTAAATTCCATGTTTGAAAATATCAGCGGTACTTTTCAAGCGCAAATACCGAATTTCAAAATTGTCAACGACACCCTACAAGCGGTAGACGATATCACTGACAACTCAGACGTATTGCTCTATAACTTCAGTCAATTTGATCATGGCAAACAAGATTTAAAGGTGTTTTACGACACTGGGGATCGAATGCTTGCACCTTTGCAATACAGATCAACAACTGACATCGACAAAAATGCTTTACAAGTATTGATGGAAAGTTACGAAAACGACAGGTCAAAAACTATTGAGGAATTTTTTGAAACCAATATTAAAGGCATGGCATGAAAGCTATAACGTATCACTATGTTAGAAGCTTTGATCCTAGCTTGCCAAACTTTCGATTTCTTGATGTTGAAAATTTTGAAAAGCAATTAGATTATTTCCAAGATAAATTTGGATTTGCATCTAAGGATGAATGGCTTAATGCTTTAAGGGAAAAAAAACTAGGGAGTGCTGAGGGTAAAGTTATATTGACATTTGATGATGCAATGTCATGTCAATACGATTATGTTTATAAGATTCTAACTAAGCGAAACTTATGGGGTATTTTTTATGTTCCGACGCAACCTTATCAGAAGGAAAAAGTACTTGATGTTCACCGCATACACTTGCTGTGCGGCGCTTATAGCGGAATAGAGCTTTTATCTACTCTTAAGGCATTTCTAAAGGAAGAAATGATACCCGACGAAAAGCGTGAGGAGTTTCGCAAACAAACATATACAAATCAAGATAATTACGAAGGGATATCCGAATTCAAGAGAATTCTAAACTACTTCGTAAGGTATGATTTTCTCGAACATTTAATTGATAAAGTTGCGCATGAATTGAATTATGTATTCCACACCTCTGAGTTTTATGTTCCAGTTGAGAAGTTGATTAAAATGCAGCAGAGTGGGAATTTAATAGGTTCTCATACCGTATCTCACCCTGTTATGAGCAAGCTTAATAAAAGAGAGCAGATCGAGGAAATTGAAAATTCATTTAACTTTTTAGATTCAAACCTTCAGCTTAATGTGAAAACTTACTGCCATCCATATGGTGGTTTTCACACGTTCAATGATGAAACAGTAAATACTTTGACTAAGAATGAGGTGGTATTCTCTTTCAATGTCGAATCCCGAGATATCTGTGATGAAGATTTAACTTCATCAATACAGTTTTTACCTCGATATGACTGTAATGAATTTCCTTTTGGCAAAGCGTCTTAATAAACTATTTGGTAAAAGTAGATTAACCAGGGTTCTTAAGTGAGCGAGTGGTTCGACAATCAAAAGAAAGGAAGTGGTAACTTCCATAAGTTACCGGAAGAACGAATTGAAAAATCTAATCCACGTCGTCAACTGACTGTTGAAGAAACAAAGCGCCTTGCTAAGTTAGAGGGAATAGCTAACAAACTTAAACATTGACGACTAATCTTCGGATGACAGCCTTCGAATTATGAAAGCACAATGCTTTTAGCTAACAAGGAGGCTATTATTATGATTAACTCCCGCCTCAGTAATTATAAAAACCTTATTTTTTATTATGCTTGATAAATTTTTCCAGAAAAGCCTAAATCAAGATATTGATCTCTAATGCTATTAAAGTATGCGGTTGGAACAATAACTACACAATCATAATCAGTTAAATTCAAGTCATTAATGCTTTTAACCTTTTGACCAAAGAAGAACTGGTTAAGCTTTACCTCATCATTGTCTACCAATGTAAATGAATATTTATCTTCTGACCAGCCTATGATGTTATTTAGTTTGTTTGTTGCGCCATGAATAATAATGTTGTTATGACTCATCATAATTTCTCTTAATTTAGCCAATCCAGTGCTTAGCAAATTTGAATAATTGCTGTACATATTAATTGGATTTAATGGTAAGGATATTTTTTCATCTATAATTGCACTCACATAGATTACATCAAGTTCTTGAACAATCGACTTGGATTTAAAGCCATTTTTTGCCAAAAGATAATTGATACTATTTTTAGTATAATAATGAACATGCTCATGAATAAAAAGTGCAGCATCGCCAGTCTCTAATTGAGCTTCGGCATTAGGAACTGCAAAAAAAAGTTCACCTGTTGGTTTTAAATTATTTTTAACAAATTGTAAAACTGAGTTAATATCTTCAATGTGCTCAAAAACTGCGTTTGCAAAAATTAAATCTACTCTTTCTAGAATAGTGTCAGGACTTGCAAAAGCCTTAATAAATTCTATATTACCTATTTTGCTGCTTTTTGGTATTGATGGCTCAACCCCTATAAGCTTTTTATAACCTTGTTTCTCTAAAAATCTTAGCAAATAGCCATCTGCGCAACCAATCTCAATTGCTGAACTATAATCAATATAATTAATTCGATCTAAAAAAGCCTTTGCCCTTTCAAAGCCCCAGCTCTGGTCACTTGGAGGTGTGCTTACAAAAGCATGCCCAAAACTATATATATCAGATAATTTTATTGATAATTCTTCTGATATATTTTCATACACATGCCCACATTCAGTACATTGGCTAATTTTACAAGGGAATCTTGCTGCTTCCATTTCACTTGAGCCGGTCCAAATAGGTACAGAAACTTTATTAAGTATATTGAAATAATTTGTAGCGTTACATATATTACAGACCATGTTGCTGCTCAGTTTTTTTCAATTTTTCACTATTAATTATAACTTTTGATGAAACGCCACTATCTATATAGTTAATACTGGATTTTTGATCGCCATATTCACTTATTAGATTTGATGCTAAATCTTTATATGACAAATTATATTCACTAGTGTTATATATACCTTTTATATCATTTTCTAAAAAGAAATTAATTTTTTTTATGAGTGTGTTAATTCCTATAAAACCACTAATCCTATTGCCATTTCCATAGACTGTAATTTTATTATTTTCAAAAAGTTCTTTTTTCATTACTTCAAAAACCCTATCACTTCTGTTATTTTCAGCAACTTGTGATACTCGTAAATGAGCAATATCGATCTCCTCACAAAGACTATCAAGAATATTCTCTCCACAGAATTTAGCTAAGCCATATAAACAATCATTGTTAATAGATGGCCTTATTTCTGAACTCTCTAAATATTCACCATCAATATTAGGATAAACAGCAGTCGATGAAAAATTAATTACTTTTTTTGGCCTAACTTGATTGATGATTAATACTAAATTTTCATAAATTTTAATATTTTCATTCAATAAAGAAAAATCTTTATTATTATTTGTAGTACACATTTTTGCAGCCAAGTGAATTACTACGTCTATTTTAAGTTCTTCTTTTAAAAGAAATTTAATATGATTGATATTTAATAAATTTGCAGTAATTTTATTATTATGTAAGTTATATTTTTTACCATTTATAAGCTGATAGAGTTTATATCTATTTTTTATTTCTTTAACTAAATGCTGACCTATAAAGCCATTCGAACCGGTAACTAATATATTCATTCTTCATATTCTACAAAAAACTCATCAAAATATCTTTTAACCATACCTTCCTGTATTTTAAAATCGATTTCTCTTTTATGTAATAAATACTCCAATATATACTCTATTTCATTAAAGCCATAAATAGACCTAATATATGTTGTCCCAGAGTGTCTAGCATTTATTTCAAATATTTTTGGAATTCCCTCATCAATTCTGAGCTGAAAATTGCAAACACCGAAATGATTTAATTTCTTTGACACATTCTCTATGTAATCTTTAATTACTATTGGAAATTTATGACTTAAATATGTTGTAATTGTATTTCCGTCTTTCAAGCTTCTCTTTAATGCGATACTTTGCTTAACATTGCCATTAAAAGCAATCACTCCACAGGTATATTCAGTCTGCTCATTCCCAATATATTCCTGGATTATGGGATTTTCTATGCTGTTCATCCTATTATGTAATTCTGCCCTATCATTAACAAGATAAACATCTACACTTCTAAAACCCTTTCTTGGTTTAACAATCAAAGGGAAATGGATTTTTTTTGCATCAAGCGCATCATCGATTTCTGACTTTAAGAAAGTTAAAGGATGACTGAAATCATTACTTTCCAAAAATTTGTAAGTTAGGTATTTGTCATCTGCAATGCTAACTGTTTTTTCATCACTAACAATCACTATGCAAGAGGTTGTGCTTTCAATATAATTTTTATACTTAGCAAATAAAGGTAATTCAAAATCAACTCCTATAAATATAACTTCAACTTTATTTTCTTGGATTATTGATAATATATTATCCAGCCACATAGAATCGGTTATATTGTCATCCAGAATATCTGGCAATACAAAGTTAACGTCTACCCAATACGACCCAACTGTGTCACTAAAATAATCTATTCCTACCAGCGTATTATTTTTAAAAGGTGAGCTTTTGATTGATTTAATAATGGCCTGACCAAACAACGATCCAGTCCCAGTAACAGCAATAACACTCATAACAAATCTTCTTTTAGTCGTTTATTCCAGTTACCAATAGGTCTTATATTATGTGAATCTGATCCAATAGAGATAAAAGGATTGTGCTTTTTTAATAATGGATAAAGCACATCAAGTGTTTTTATGTGATATCTACCACTCAGATCAAACGCAATTTCATTCTGAAGACATTTTGTTATAATTTCTTCATAAAAATTAGGTGGAAATTCTCTAAAGTGAGCCATTGACATACCTCCAGCATGTCCAAGTACATTAAAGCCACCTTTATTCAATGCTGCCAAACTTAATTCAAGCTCTATTTCTTGGGCAACTTCTTTTTTAAAATCCGATGCTGCGTATAATCTATTTCCTAATGGGAATCTGTGTACACTAGCTATAGCAATATCGGCTCTTTTAACTAAATCATCTTTAACATCGATATTTCCAATAAAGTCTGCAATCTTAGCTTCAAAGCCAACGTAAATATTTAACTCACATTCACTATTTAAAGATTTTATTTCGCTCTCATAATTATTAAAATATACGGACTCTTTACGAACATGATCAGTAATTGCAATTGAATTTATTCGATTATTTTGAGCACCATTTATAATTTCTGAAATAGTATTCACTCCATCAGACCAGGTAGAATGCAAATGAAAATCAACATTTAATGACTCACAAGATAAATTATTGAATCTTGGGAAAAAATTAATTGGTTTCATGAGCGAACTATAGGAGAACTTGGTAAGTTTGTAAATATGAGACTATTGAGTGGGAATGCAATGATGCAAACTAGATGCAAACTTTTTGTTATTATATGAGCTGATAAAGCAATAAAAAATTTTATGAATCATACGCACTCTGTAATGTTCCATCATTTTCATAATGAAGATCAAAATAAAGAATATATGCTTAATTATAATTATCTCTCAAAGCTTCTTGGAAATATAGTCTCGATGTCTCATCCTTGTGGAGATTACAATAACGAGACTCTTTCAATTTTATCAAAGCTGGGCATTTAAATTGGATTTAGATCAAGTTTTAATCCTAGAACTATTAAAATTAAGTTAGAGATACCTAGAGAGGATCACATTAACATATTCAAACAAATGAAATCATAGAAATTATTATGCTTCAAAGTAAATATTTAACAGAAAAAAGGATCTTCTTAAGTTAGAAAAAGAATTCTTAGATTCGATTGTTGAGGGATAGGTTTTCTATACAAAACTCCCTAAGAAATCGATTGATTTTATTTAAACTTTATTAGAATATAATCATCTTTAATTAACTAATTTAAACTTACATTTCAATTTAAAAATATATGTATAGACCAGAAATAGATGGCCTAAGAGCTCTAGCCGTTCTACCAGTTCTCCTATTTCATGCAGGATTCCAGTTTTTCCAGGGTGGATTTGTTGGAGTAGATATATTTTTTGTAATCAGCGGGTATTTAATTGCAAATATTATAATTAATGAGCTTTCTATTGAGAGATTTTCACTCCTAACATTCTACGAGCGAAGAGCTAGAAGGATTTTACCAGCATTATTTTGTGTCATGTTTTTTTCTATTCCTTTTGCTTGGTTATGGTTAGTTCCATTTAACTTAAATAACTTTGGTCAAAGTTTAATATCTGTCACATTTTTTCTTTCTAATGTTCTTTTTTGGTGGGAAGGGGGTTACTTTGATACCTCGGCTGAATTAAAACCTCTTCTTCATACTTGGAGCTTGGCCATTGAGGAGCAATTTTATGTTTTGTTCCCTATTTTTCTGATAGTTTTTTGGAGATTTGGTAAAAGTAAAATAATTATCACTTTATCATTTGTTTTTCTAGGAAGTTTACTTTTTGCAGAATGGGGATCAAGAAACATGCCAAGCGCATCTTTTTATTTATTACCAATGAGGGGTTGGGAATTACTGTTAGGTGTTTTTACAGCCTTTTATCTTAAATATAATATTGTCCCTCAACAAAGTTATATAAATAATTTTCTAAGCCTCTTTGGAGTGGCGATAATTTTTTTTGCTATTTTATTTTTCAACGAGACTACTCCTTTTCCAAGCTTGATTTCACTATTGCCAACACTTGGCGTTGTGCTAATAATCGTTTTTGCAACTAAAGATACTCTCACAAATAAATTTCTAAGTAGCAAACCATTAGTAAGTATAGGCTTGATTTCTTACAGTTTATATCTATGGCATCAACCGATCCTAGTTTTTGCTAGACATCAATTAAATGATGAACTATCACTACTATTAAAAATAATTTTGTTAATCAGCGTATTTCCTCTGTCATTTCTAACTTGGAAATATATTGAAAAACCATTTAGAGATAAAGAATTAATATCCAGACGCAAAATTTTTGTTTTTTCATTATCAGGACTCTTATTCTTTACTGGAATGGGCTTAATGGCAATGAAATTTAATGAAGCTTTTACAAAGGTAAACCCACAAATATTGAACGGAACTGTTGGGCAAGAAGATTTTTTTTCAGCCATGAATCAGAACTTCTTAAAATGTGAAGAAAAATCTATTTTGGCTATATCAGAAATTTTTGATTCCCAGCCTAGATGCTATCAATCTCTAGCTGGGAAGCCTAAAGTTGCTTTGTTTGGTGATAGTCATGCAGAACATCTATTTGTTGGATTGGCCAATAACCTTAAAGGCAACTTGGTCTCTCCAAATATTAGTGGGGATGCCTTTAAAGGTGAAGAAAAATTTGATGATTATATTGATTATCTTAAAAATAATAATGATATAGACACAATAATTTATTCAGCATTTTGGGCTTACAGATACAAAGATCTCGGCCCAGAAATGCTATATATGAAGGTTGAGGAAACTATAGATGAGTTAGAATCTTCAGGTAAAAAAATTATTATTATTACTGACATACCCTATTTTCATATTGATGCATCAAATTGCTTTTATATAAAAGAATCTATTCCGAATGTTTGCTCAATTGGAGTTGAAAAATTTACACCACAACTAAAATACTTAGATGTTTTAAAGAAGATTTCCAATAAACGTAATATTGAGATAGTGAATCCTTCAAATTTATTTTGTAACGAATCGCAATGTCGCATGATAATTGACGGGACAATTATGTATCGTGATAAAAATCATTTAAATTTTGAAGGCTCAAATTTTGTAGGAAAATATATATTTCAAAATTCATCTTTAAAAAATAGGTAATTTTTTAATTTAAATTTTTAGAAAATATTGAGCCATAATTCAAAAAGTCTAAATACAGTCTTTGATTTTAATGTAAAATTTATTCATGAACGTCAGTGAAGCTGTTAAATCAAGGAACTCAACTCGATCATTTTTACCTAGAGAAGTTTCAAATGATTTAATCGGTAAGTTGCTTGAAAAATCATCACGAGCTGCATCTGGGGGCAACCTCCAGCCTTGGAAAGTATTTATTATCAATAACTCTTCAATGAAAGATTTTCTTCAGTTTCAAGAAAACTGGACTGAGCCTGAAGTTCCGGCTTATGAAATTTATCCTCCAAAGCTAAAAGAGCCATATAGAACTTCTAGATTTGAATTAGGTGAGCAAATGTACGAACTGTTGGGTATAGGAAGAGAGGACAAAGATGCTAGGATTGCACAAGTTATGGAGAACTTTAGATTCTTTGGAGCGCCCTGTGCTTTTTTTTGTTATGTAGATCGTCAAATGGGACCGCCCCAATGGTCTGATTTAGGAATGTTCTTGCAAACTTTTATGTTACTAGCAAAAGAAGCTGGTTTAGATACTTGCGCTCAAGAGGCTTGGTCAATAAAACATGATAGTGTTTCAAAATTCGTAAAAGCGGAAGAAAGCGATATATTGTTTTGTGGAATGGCAATAGGATATGGGGATGACACTGCTGCAGTTAACTCTTTAAAATCAGAAAGAAGACCGCTTAACGAATGGGCAAAATTTCTATAAAAAATCTAATTAAAATTTGTCTGTAGATAATAATTATATTAATCATTTTATGATTGAAGCCATGAATATGGCTAAACTGGCATTTGACAATGATGAGGTCCCGGTAGGCGCAATAGTTGTAAATAATGGAGAAATTATCGGTCGGGGTTTCAACCAAGTAATAACAAAAAATTCAGTTTCCTCTCACGCAG
>Ga0209630_10005911_pt1 | contig 10220 bp, 7 predicted proteins | sample COG_01_FD_184745 | JGI IMG/M metagenome (GOLD analysis project Ga0209630, IMG submission 184745) | Pelagic Microbial community sample from North Sea - COGITO 998_met_01 (SPAdes) (version 2) | ecosystem: Environmental > Aquatic > Marine > Neritic zone/Coastal water | place: Helgoland, sampling... | reverse complement strand
TTAAACAAAACACGTTAGCGATGAGACGACAAATGCATTACGATAAACAACATATTAACTAACCCGATGAACAGAACTGTCTCTTAGCTTATACAGCTCTTTGTCCAAAAGGTTTTGACGACGTACAGGGATATGCGTATTCTGCTTAAAGACTATAATAAAAAAATATAGACAGGGATAAATGTCAAAATTATCAAAATCAGAGGCTGCCGAAGTAGTTGCAAGTGTTCTAGGTACTGACGCATCAACTTTATCGGGAAATTGGGTAGAGTTTGATTCAAAGTCATCGAAACAAGCCATTTACTTTAGCCAATGCAAACCTTCTGCGGCAAGCAAAGGCCATTGGAAATATGACTTTTTCCACACACTCAGTTTTAGCACGGTGCAAGAAATCGGTGAACGCTCTGGTTTTCTCATTCTAATTAACTATGTTGATCGAACCTACGCACTATTAAATACTGGTGACTTATTATGGGTTGCACGTAATTCATCCCGTACTAAGAGTAACGAGGGAGTTGTATGTGATTTTGTTATCGAACGTAATAATAACGGGGCATATGATTTAAGACCTTATGATAGACAACGACAAGAGCGACATGCTGTAGAGGTTATGAGATGGAAAATGACATAGAAGCCAAGATAGATGTAACTCCAAACCCTCGTATATTGCAAATGCTTGGTGAAATTGCTTTTGAACCTTGGCAATGTATTGCTGAGCTAGTCGACAATTCTTTGGATGCTTACATTTCTGCAACTGAAGCCAATAAAAATTGGCTGTCCGATATGGGGATGGAAAATTATTCAATAGATATAACTTTGCCGACACAACACGAATATGAAGCTGGGTTAGCGATATTATCTGTGCAGGATAGTGGACCAGGTTTGACCTTGGAAGAGTTGAAAAATGCGGTTACAGCTGGGTTTTCTGGTAATGACCCTCTTGGTAAACTTGGGTTGTTTGGTATGGGGTTTAATATTGCAACGGCTAGGCTTGGAAGAAAAACAAGAATTAGAACAACTAGAGTAGATGACACATCTTGGTTAGTCATGGAGCTTGATCTTGATGAAATGCAAAACACTGGTAAATTTCATGCTCAATTAGCCCGGGAACCAAAAGAAGATGATGGTTATCACGGTACGATAGTGGAAATATTGCGACTGAAGCATGAGTTTAAAGGAAATTTAACTGCGGGTGCCGGAATAGGCGGGATAAAGAAACAACTTTCCAGGATTTATTCTGCGATATTAAATGAACAACTGGTGACAATGAGATTATCTGAAAATGACATAATTCCCTGGAGTCATTGTATATGGAATATAAATAGAGAAGCTATTTTAGGATCAGGCACATCAGTCCCCGCATATTTACAAATCGATTATTTGTTACCTGACTATTATTTTTGCAAGGTTTGTTGGCATTGGTCCTCCTCTGAATCTGTTAAAGAAAATACTTGTCCTGCCTGTGGAGAAAAAAACAATATAGAGTTAAAAAACAGAAGAATACACGGTTGGCTGGGTATTCAACGTTATTTTGATCAAAGTCACTATGGTATTGATTTCATTAGAAACGGGAGAATTATTGAGCCACTTAGTAAGGAGTGCTTCTACTGGAATGAAGATGGAGAAATAGAACTCGAGTATCCAATTGATACTACTCATTGGGGTGGCAGGATAGTGGGCCAAATAAATATTGATTTTGCTCAGGTGGATTATCAGAAAACTAGTTTTGCAAAAAACAAACGAGAATGGAGCGAGGTCGTAGATTATCTGCGGGGCACTTCACCGTTTCGACCGAGAATCGCAGAAGAAAGGGGATACGCAGAGAACGTGTCACCCTTGGCTAAATTGTTTAACACATTTCGCAGTGGTAACCGTTCAGGTCTAAGGATGCTCGTGCCTGGTGGGTCAGATAATCCACTGAAGGGTGACAATGCTGACGCCCTAGCATGGGCAGAGAGATATTATAGTGGTGATCCCGATTTTCAGACGGATGAGAAATGGTGGGAAAGGGTGATGCGGGCCGAGAGAACAAGACGCGGTGAGGAAATAGATGATTCGGATGATGATGACGAAGAAATTGATATCGATGACCCATTCGGTGAAGGTGACCAAGATGATGGTGAAGATGCCGAAAATGATGGAGAAGAAGATACCACTGAGTACTTAATATTGGATAAAGAATTAAGTCAGCGCTACGATTTTCCTGCCCCACATTCAACAGTATCACCGATAGAGATAACTGTTTTCCGAGATTCCCGCCCCCTGCGAATTCGGGATCTAAGGAATACTCCGCCATTAGCTATCGATACAAGGCAAGCACCATCGCGATATTCGATTTCGTATCACCCTCATCATCCAGCATTCCTAGAGTTCGCTGAAACGCCCTTTGATTATCTACTAATTGAGCTTGCTACCTGGTTCAGTGTTCGTTTAGGGGGAGGGGATTGGAATGCAGGCAGGGTTTATCAAAACTTAAAAGAGGAATACCAGAAAAGCAAAAAACTTGACGTACAGTCACTTGGTCAAACTGCAACCCAAATACTCGAAGAGATGAAGGAACACTTATCCGAATGCAAGGTAACTGTTCCAGAAAAAGAAGTCACAGAGGATCTCAGGAGAGAATTAACAAGGGATGTAATGAGTACTAGTGGGAATGCAGACGAAGTGGATACCTTGCTTGAATCCGGTCAATGGATCGAACGAGTATCTGATGAATACATGATCCCTATCATAATGGGTGACCCGGGATTGATCATGGATGGCAAGTTTTTTTCTACTTCCTACGAGAAAATTACAATGGATGATATCAAGCAAGAGACAGTCGATCGTATTATTAGTTGTTTAAAAGATGCCATCATGATCAAGAAAACGGCAAGCCGATCAACCTACCCTGATAAATCGTTATTGTTAAGAGCTGATGCCGCGTTAAATTACCTTATTACACAGAGAGTGTAGCTTGAAGCCGTTTATATCTGATGAATCATTAGTAAGGTTCAGCTGGTACGAGTTCGAGAGGGCTATTTTTAGACTGTTACAGCATACGGGCTGGGAAAGCCTGATGTTTACAAGCAAGAGTCATGATCACGGTGCCGATATTATTGGTAAACCACCAAAAGGCGATGAGCATGTAGTTGTTCAATGTAAGCACACTGGTTCAAGTTCCATCGGTGTAAAAGGTATTGATGATCTCGTACGCGCATGTGATTTTTATAAAACATCAAAGGGAATTCTTGCCACGAATACTAAGTTATCAAGGGTTGCAAAAGAACGACTAAAAGAATTAGAAAATCAATACGGTATTAAAGTTTGGAACTACTCTGCGTTGGTAAAGATTGGATTGAATCTAAAAGCTGTTTCAAAAAGTAGAAAAGAGCCACGGGAGTACCAACAAGAAGCCATTGATGCTGTTCTTTCTACGTTTAACGAGAGTATTAACCGGGCGCTTGTGGTTTTCGCGACCGGACTGGGAAAAAGTATAATCCTTGCTGAGGTGTGTGCCGAGTTTGCCGAGAACAGAGAACTTCCGGTCCTCGTGCTCGCTGATAAGCTTCCCTTAATAGAACAATTAGAGGCAAGTATCTGGCCACAAGTGGGGGCGAGTGTTCAAACACGTTTATGGGATGGACTTAGAAAACCACGTGATTTTGACGGAGTAACCGTTGCATCTCAACTATCGGTACTCAGCGCGATAAACAATGGTTTGGAATTACCAAAGTTTGGAGCGGTATTGGTTGATGAATGTCACCATGCAGCTGCACCAACCTACAGGCAGACTCTAACATCACTCGACACAGATTATCTACTTGGTGTAACTGCCACGCCTTGGAGAGGTGATGAACAAAGAGTATCAGATGTTTTCGGTGATCCTGTTGCCACGATGGGTATCGTTGAGGGAATTTATAAAGGTTTCCTATCTGATGTCGACTATACAATGTTCCTTGATAATATTGACTGGAATTTAGTGCAAAAGAATACTGAATCGAAGTTGACCATGAAAGATTTAAATGCCCGTTTATTTCTTCCATCAAGAGATGAGGACATGTGTAAACAGGTCATAGAGGTATGGAACGATATTGAAAGACCGCCTGTAATTACGTTCTGTCGTTCCATAGACCATGCAAACCGCCTAGCAGAGTTATTCACTAGTATGGGTTTGCCTTCAAGGGCAATACATTCAAGAGATATGTCACAAGCCGAGAAAGCACTGAACTTAATTCAATTCAAGAACGGGGATTATGCAAACTTAATTGGTGTAGATATTCTCAACGAGGGTGTCGACGTGCCAGATGTAGGTATGATCGTGTTTGCTCGTGTGACACACTCCCGGCGTATCTTCGTGCAACAATTGGGTAGAGGGCTCAGGGTAACCGATGAAAAAGATAAGGTAAATGTTCTCGATTTTGTTGCAGATATCAAAAGAGCTGCGGAAGGTATCAGGTTAAATAATGAGTCAGAGGCAATGGAGAAAAAAACGGAAATATATAGGGGCGATGGTGCAAAAATTGTTAAATTTAATTACCGCAGTGAAACAAGGTTTGTTGAAGAGTACTTGGCTGATATTGCAGATCTCGAAGAAAGTGATCAGGTGCACCTCAACTTTCTCCCTGGAAGTTAACAGCGATATATATATAATAGTATCTATCTCTAGATATCTACAATCCAAAAGTTTATTCAGCGGATAAGTCTTGTTAAATATTTAATATTATGAAAAATAAAAAACGCAAATCAAGTTTAATAACACATGTCGATTTATTCGCCGGTTGTGGCGGTTTATCCCTTGGTATGGAACAGGCGGGGTTCACTCCGGTATTTGTAAACGAACTTGATTATGACGCATTAAATACTTACAAGGTAAACCGGGATCATTCACTTGGCGGGTTACCGTTTAATGAAAACGAGTTACTTCATAATAGGAATATACGTTCATTAGATAAGAATAAGTTAAATGATCTGAAATCGAACTTATTATCACTCGGTATAGGAATTCATTTCGAACGAAATGGTAGAAGTAACATCGATCTGGTTTCGGGTGGACCACCTTGCCAAGGGTATTCCGGCATTGGTCATAGGCGATCTTATTCGGTTGAAAAAAATAAAATTTCCTCTAACCGCCTCTATTCTCACATGGTGAGGGTAATAAGATTCTTAAAACCAAGAATCTTCATGTTTGAAAATGTACGGGGGCTCTTGACATCAAGATGGACCTCCTCAGGTAATAAAGGAGAAATTTGGAACTCGGTATGGAAATGTTTTAACGACCTAGCCAAAAAAGAAGGTTACGCACTTCGGTATACACTTTTGTACTCGAAGAATTACGGTGTCCCACAAAATCGTCCACGGGTCATCATGGTCGGTATTCGTGAGGATATCGTGAATAGTTCATCACTTTTATACCCGGACACTCACGTTGAGGACGCAGTTGCATGTAACTTCTTACCAATGTCTAAACCGAATAGTTTTCCTCACATTGAAGAGGTGCTTGGCGATCTTGTTGACCCGGATATTCTCGAGGTTTTAAACACAGGGGAATACCAACCTGGACCATTTCAAACAACGGAATACGCGAACAGTATTAAAAAAGGATCGATTCAAAACTACTTTCGGAAAACCAAGGATGGCACACGGGTGATGGAGATAGGAGAGCTCGTTACAGATCATCTATACAGTAAACATAAAAAAAACGTGGTCGAGAAGTTTAATTACATGTTAAATAACAATGGACATATTCCCGAGAAGTACAAAACCAAGAAATTTTCACAACGGGTTTTACCAAGTCAGTGGAACGGCAGGGGACCAACCATAACGATTGCCTCGTTACCCGATGACTATATTCATTTCTCACAACCGAGATCATTAACCGTACGCGAATGGGCAAGGTTACAAATGTTCCCCGATTGGTACCAGTTCAAGGGAAACAGAACCACGGGTGGATTGAGACGCGCGGGCAACCCAAGAGAAAAAATTACTGATAGGGAGTTGCCGAAGTACACACAGATCGGTAACGCAGTGCCCGTGGCTTTGGCAAAAGCAATTGGTGACCACTTTCGTGAAATCTTATCTGACTCAATTGCTTAAAACACGTCTAATGAAACGTGTTGTTGTCGGGAAAAATACCAACGACCATCTATAAAATCTATTGCTCATGTGTCTACAATTTCTTGGGTATTGTTGGCACGTAGGATTTCAACCTACACTTAATCAATTTTGGGGATGTGATTCTTTGTGATCATAGGCTGGATGTTTAGGTTTTCTTCCTGGTATCAAACATTTAATTAAGATCTAAATAAACTCCTACCTTATTTAGAGTAGAACATATACTAAGCAAAATACCTCAGAAGGGTGATTTATAATACTGATATCTAGCAGGAGTATAAAACCAAAGTTAACTTTCTAAAGTCGTTCAATTTATTTTTTTATTTAAAACATACTCCCAAATATAATTTATAGTATATTGAGAGTTGTCTTTTAAAAAAACTTAAAACAAATGGTTAATGCTACTGTAGATCCAATAATAGATGGATATAAAAGCCTTTTTTATATTGAAAATATTTTAAGAGAACTGATGATTGAACAGTTGAGTAATCTTGCTGGCCATAAATGGTACAAAACAAGATTGTCAGCTGATGCTCTAAAAAGCTATAAATTAGGAATTGAATACGAAAAAAAACATGATTGGAGAGGCTTTATATCCTTTCATCCTATTTATTATATTGATTTTCCTTGTCTTCGTTCAGCAATAATACAAAAAAATAATTGGACAGAAGTCTTTTCTAAAATATTTGAAAACAAAGAACATATTAATAGTGAGCTTTCTTCAATAGAGCCAATACGTAATGCCATAGCACATAATAGAATTATTGGGGAATATGATCATTCAATAGTCAAAAACGTTAAGAATTATATTGCAAACTCAATTGGTGAAAAACATGCGAGCATTCTTACTGCAAAGACAACAAGTGTTGTATCAATCGATGAAAAAATTCAATCCTTAAAAATGGCTATTGAACACACAAATAAAATTCTTGATGAAAGTAAAAAAATAAACGAAACCGACACCGACACTATTGATAGTATAGTTTCTGATTGGTGGTTTGATGAAGATTACCTTGGGTTCAACTTATCAAATATATTTGAATATCATGAAATTGTACGATGGTATAGTAGTTTAGTACGTGAAGTAGGTGATGGATATAAAATAGAAAGATTGCTAATTAATAAAAGTTATAATGAAATATTTAATAAAAGCATAGATGATCTAACAACAGTACTGGATACATAGAATGGTTGATTACACAAAATACCCAAACCCTTATGACTTTGCAAACCCTGTTTCGAGCAAGGACCTGTTTGCTGGTCGTGATTCTATTAAGAATGAGATAGATTATTATCTAGATCAGGCAAGCAGAGTTCTTCACCCAATTAATTTAGCATTATTAGGAGATCGAGCATCTGGAAAAACAAGCGTATTAAATATCATCGATATTAAAACAATTGAAAAATCCATGCTGCCAGTAAGGATAAATCTTGATGAGGGAGATGGAGAAAATCAATTTGCATTCTTTAATAAAGTATTTAACACAATATTAGAGAAAGCATGTAAAGAAGGTGCGTTCGGCGGTTTAACTTCTAAAACATATCAAACATATCTTGAATTAAAAAACACATTGTCTATACCTGAAGATCAAACATATTTGAGTTTTCAATTTCCTGTTCAATATGCACATGTATTAAAATCCGGAAATCAAAATATAGTTAATATCCAAGATAGTTCTCTTCAACACGATCTTGATGTTTTACAAAAAGAAGTTAGTAAGACAATTGTCATTACTATGGATGAATGTAATGTTCTTAAAAAGAATAAAATAATATTACAAAAACTTCGTAATATATTTATGAATCAAGCTGGTTACATGATAATAATGGCTGGCACTAAGAATTTATTCCCTGTTTTAGATGATGTCTTTTCACCGATAATTCGGCAATTTAAAAAAATAGAAATTGAAGAATTTAAAGATATTGATGAGACAGAGTCATGTATTTTAAAACCACTAAAAAATGCAGAATTTGAATACAATAAACTGTTCAAAAATAGAAGACTCGGTATGTTGCTGCGTGAAATACACACTCTTACACACGGTAAACCTTATGAAATACAATTATTATGTTATTCAATGTTTAGAAGGATTCAATTAAAACAAACTAAACATATGGCCCTAGATATTCCGGTTCTTGAGGAGGTTCGATCTGAACTTAGAAGAAGTCAACAAGCGGATGAAACAAGTATTACTGATAGCATCGAAAGTCTTAGTAAAGAAGATTTAAAAGCGTTAGCGGTTTTTTTGGATGCTGGAGTTAAAGTGTCTTTAGATTTAGTTAAATACTATGAGTATGTTTTAAGAGATAATAAAAGAATCGAGATAAGTAAATTTAATGATTATTTTGATAAATTTACAAAATTAAATATATTAAAACAAACTGACTCTGGTTTTGAATTTAATGGTGATGATTTTGATAGTATATACGCAAAATATTACGCCAAGAAAAAAGATATACTTCTGCTTTATTTAGATTGGCCTTTTGAAATTGGAATCATACATAAATTAGCGACAATAATAGGAACAAAAATAAAGGGTTTAAAGACATATCTTTTAAGATCTGAATTTGCAGAAAATTATAATGAAACACCGAGCTTAATCACAAGAGTTAATGAGATTGTTGAATGTATTAATGACTCTCAAAAGGATCTATTTAGTCAGCATGAAGAGAGTATGGAAGAAATATTTGACATCGTGGCAGAAAGAGAAAGATTGGAATCAAGCATCATTCTTTATTCATTTACACTACCTGCAGGCCAGTATATTTTATCTCTTGAATATTATTCTGATATTTCTAATCAGGATGAAAATAAGAGCAAAATAGAGCAGATCATCGCCCCAATAATTCAGCGTGGAGGAGAATACGATATAAAAATAGTTTCAAGTACTTATAATGTTGAACTTCCTGCATTAGATTCAGTTTTAACTATATTGAACGAGAGTGAAAATGAAAAAGCTAGAAAAATGATAGCATCAAAATATTTGTCCAAGTTTACAGACGCATATATTGAAGATAAAGATCGCATTAAATCTAAATTTTATTCATCATTAATTGAATCGATTGAATCTGATATAGATTGTGGTGATCTAAATAATCTCGCCTATTTCCATTTAGTCGAAAAAGAATACAAAATAGCAGAAAATTATTTGAATCGTGCCTTTGATAAATACGTTGCTGATGACCATATAGACGCAGCTGATGATAAATATGATAGTAAATTATGGTATTACAACTTAGCCTGTATTTATGTTGGTATGAATGAGTTAGGAAAAGCTAAGGAATCTTTAATTATCGCAAATGAGATTAAAATAGAAAAACCAGAGAAAAGCAGTATTGGATGTTTATTAAAAATGGATGAGAAAAATGGTGAAATAGTATTGTCAGAAGAATTTGAAATTGAGGATATATCTAGTTATATCGAAAATTCAATTGAGATAATTGATAATATGAATATTCAATGAGCCATCAATCCTGATGATAATTATGTATTCCTATTTAATTCTGATAAACGTTCTGAATCTAATTGGGACATTATTAAATAATTAAAAATTAGTATTATTTATTTATCAACTGTTTGCCTCTTTTTTTCGAGTCCCCCCTGTCTCAGAATTCATCATCAGTTACAAAATCAAAATTTATGCTGGGATCGTCATTAACTAGTATCTGTTTTGCCCAATTAAGCCATTCCTTCATATCAATATTTTTATCATTTACGAAATACTTATTATCTATATTCTTTTCTACACTGTGGATGTATTGTTTGATTAACGATATGTCATTGTACTTTTTAGCATCTGTAATCAGACGACTGAATTTTGCCTTTTCAAATAATCGTTTATTTTCAATTTTAATATTCTTCTGACGTTGTTCTTCTCTCGCTATATCGTCTAATTCCTTTTTCCGGTCAATCGGTATAAATTCAGCAGCGACTCGACCGAGGCCAATAATGAAGTCATTTGAAGACTCTTCGAGAGGGGAGTTAATTTTATCCACCCATTGTACCCCGTCAGCCCCATGTGGACCAATTAGCCTAATTGCCTAAGAGATAGTTTTCGTTCATCGTTAACCGAAGAGGAAACGATGATGACAAATAAAAGAAGTGTAGAACAGTCAGTACGTGATAT
>Ga0209630_10005909_pt1 | contig 10223 bp, 8 predicted proteins | sample COG_01_FD_184745 | JGI IMG/M metagenome (GOLD analysis project Ga0209630, IMG submission 184745) | Pelagic Microbial community sample from North Sea - COGITO 998_met_01 (SPAdes) (version 2) | ecosystem: Environmental > Aquatic > Marine > Neritic zone/Coastal water | place: Helgoland, sampling... | reverse complement strand
CTGATCTGCATGATTTCCCTAAAAGCAATGAAATTGTAGGAGCAAATCCTGGTCGAAAAAAAAGAACCGCCCCAGCTTGCAATGAGCCCTTGGAAGTCGCTGATCCAAAAGCAGTAGAATTAGATATGGTAAATTTAACAAACGCAGCAAAAAAATTTGATGCACCATTTATGTTTTCAAGCTCAGCTTCCCCAGGAGTCATATCCTTATTTTTTAAAAACACATTTTATAAAACTGATGAAGAGTATGTTTTTGCAATAGCAGATGCAATGCAACACGAGTACGAGGCCATTGCAGCAACAGGAGCATTTGTTCAGCTTGATTGCCCAGATTTAGCGATGGGACGTCATACAGAGTATGCTGAATTAGATGAAAAAGCATTTCAAAAACGTGCCGCCATGAACATCGAGGCTCTGAATCATTCAGTTAGAAATATACCCTCTGAACAATTAAGAATGCATTTGTGCTGGGGCAATTATCCAGGCCCTCATCATTGTGATATTTCAATCGAAAAAATTATTGATTTGGTGTGGAAAGCAAAGCCAAACACAATTTTATTTGAAGCAGCAAACCCTAGGCATGCACACGAATGGGAGTTATTCAAAAATCATAAGTTACCAGATGATAAGGTTATTTGTCCCGGGGTAATTGAGCCCCAATCTAACTACATTGAGCATCCTCAATTAGTTGCTCAGCGCATAGAGCGATATGCAAATCTAGTAGGCAAGGAGAGAGTTATGGCAGGAGTAGACTGCGGTTTCAGCATCCATGTTGGGATGCAAGGAATTGATCCAGATGTAGCATTTGCAAAGCTTAACGCTCTAGCTGAAGGAGCGGCAATTGCTACAGATCGATTGTGGAGGTAGAGGTAGATATAGTTCCAAGATTAAATTTTAATATACAACGCTGCAATTTTCGTATCTATAAGCCTGGACAATCTCTTCATTGAAATTTTTCAATTCACTAATCATGGTAGTCAACATTTTTTTGAGCACCTTCCCATAGCGCGGAAGCTGCTGGAGTATTTAATTCTTCCATCAAATGACCAACCAAACCAGCACATCTTGCCGTTAAAACAACTCCTCTCATCATATTGGAGGGAATGGATGCTTCTGCTAACGCAGCTCCAATTGCAGCAGAGACATTTGTAACAATTTTTTTACCCAGTTCCTCTGAAAGACAAGACTCCATTAAATGCATCGCCTCAATAAATCTTCCATCAACCCCTGTCTCTTGGCAAATTTCTAATAAGCGATTTACTCTTAAATCTTTTGATTTATGAATTGGATGCCCAAATCCTGGAACCGGTTTTTTGCTAGAGCGATATTCTTTTATAATAATTTTTGCTTCTATTTGCATATCTTCAGAATTACAAATTCGCTCAAAAATTGCTCCACACTCACTTGCAGTTCCAGCATACCTATCGCCAACACCTAACAACCCAGCTGCGATGGCGCCTTGAAAGGACTCAGGTGCCCCATGAATAGTGAGCCGTGTCGCTATTGCAGAGGGAACTAATCCGTGCTCCATAATTGTAACTAGCACAGCATCTACAATTGTTAGTTGCAGCTCTGAAGGATCTTTCCCTAGGGCTTGGAGTAACCATGCTTGGGTAAAACTGTATTTTCCAACTAAATCTTGAACTAAATTTTTATCCCTAATTAAAATATGGTCCTCATCAAAATCACATATACTTGTCTGTCCCTTTTTTGTAGTATCTTTATTCATTTACCTTATAATCATAAGTTATATTATCCATGCTAATATTATAAGCTATATTCTGAATGTTAATTCATTTCAGAAAGGGGGAACCAATACAAATGAAAAATTTAAATCAATACATAAAACCTATCTTTGCTTTGACAAGTATATTTTTTCTAGCAGATCTCTCATCTCAGGAAAGATCTTCTGCAAATACAGTTCGTGGATACGAAGAAGTAGTTGTAACCGCTAGAAAAAAAGATGAATCACTCTCAGAGGCTCCTGTTTCTGTTAAAGCCTTCACCTCAGAAGAAATAAGATCTGCAGGTATAGAATCTGCGCAAGATTTCATCAACTTAACCCCAAACGTAACTCTTGTCCAAACTCAAAATGCAGGGAATTCTTTTTTAACCCTTCGCGGTGTATCGCAAGCTAGAAACAGTGATATGTCTGCTGCTGTGTTAGTTGATGGGGTGTTGATGTCAAATCCTACTCAATTAAATCAAGTTCTATTTGACATAGATCAAGTTGAAGTTCTTAGAGGCCCCCAAGGAGCTTTATATGGTCGAAATGCTATTGGTGGGGCTATAACAATCACAACCAAGGAACCGGGTGAAGAAACGGATGGAAGATTTACTGTAGGCGTTGATAGCGGAAATGGTTATGCTCTTAAAGGTGCTGTCAGTGGAGCTTTAAACGAAGATGCATCTATGAGATATAGATTATCAGGCTCATTTAAGGAAACCGATGGATTTCTTGATAACGTTTATTTAAACACAGAGGCAGATCCTGTTGAGGACCTTTCAACAAGATTAAGAGTTATATGGGATGCTTCAGATACTTTTTCTGCTGACGCTAGAATTTCAACATCAAAATTAAAAACCACTGCACTGTATTTTGTAATTGGTGCAGAGGCTGATAATACTTCTATCGATATTATGACTAATAATCTTGGTTACAATGAAAGGAACTTCACAAGCGCTAGCTTGAAGTTAGATTGGGATTTAGGAGATAGAGTTTTTACATCCATCACTGCATATGATGATGTAGATGAGATCTTATACGGCGATCAATTTAATTTCTTGCCGCTAGAACATCCTTTCAATTATTTTAATAATGATCCATTTGGAGATTTTATTAAGTTCTTAACTGGAGATGATTATGTTGACTTAAGTCAAAATCAATATCTTGAAGTAGAATCCATAAGTCAGGAGTTTAGATTATCCTCGAATACTCAAGATGGCCCTCAATGGATTGTAGGGGCGTATTTTATTTCTACAGATCGTTATATCTCAACTGGTAATCAGATAGATAGAGGCTTAGGAGTCTATCCAGTCAAGAAACAATTTAGGCCATCAGTATTTGTTGACCCTGGAAACATTAGCCCTCAATTAAATATTTTAGCTGACGCTCAGGACAATTTTGCTTGGGCAATCTTTGGTCAAATTTCATATGATATTTCTGAAGCTATAGAAGCTAGTTTCTCTTTACGTTACGATGATGATGAGCGCGAAAACACCACCATGACCCCAGCTCTCTATAATACATCTGGCCTTGATTTAGTGCTTGGAGAAAAGAGAAAAGAAAGTTGGGATGAACTTCAGCCAAAATTTACTTTGCGTTATCAACCGAATGAAAATACAACTACATATTTTGATATCAGTCGTGGTTTCAGATCAGGTGGATTCAATCAGACAGGTGTAGGGCAAGCTGTCCCAACACCAGGCGTGAGTGATATTTTTGATGCGCAAGTTGCTGATACCATCGAAGTTGGACTGAAAAATGTTTCAGAAGATCGACGTTACACCACATCTATAGCCTTGTATCAAACTAACTTTGACAATGCATATTTCTTTGTATTTGATCCAGGCACTAGTACACAAAACCTTGGAACTGTTGATGAAGTGACATACTCAGGCGCTGAGCTTGAGCTTAGCGCTCTACTTAATGACTACACAAGTCTTTATTTTGGTCTAGGCTTAACTGATAGCGAGATTGATAAAGCTCCGAATCCAGCACATGTTGGAAATCAAGCTCCATTAGTATCTGAATCTACAATGAATATCGGTGCAAATTATCGTTACCCAATTGGAAATGGCGAGCTTGACCTAGTAATGAGAGCTGATTTTGCTAGAACAGGAGATACATGGTGGGATCCTGCAAATACTTCAAAAAGAAGTGAAATTGATATTCTCGACTTAAGAGTAAGTATTGAAAAGAATGATTCTTGGGCCCTAACTCTTTGGGGTAAAAATGCTCTAGATGAGAAGTATAATGCTGAATGGTCACCTGGTCCTGCTGCAGGCTTTAATTTTCTGTGGCCTGCTTTACCTGCTAGATTTGGTCTAGACTTTACAATGCAATTTTAAATATTAAGGAGAAATATTATGTCAGAAGCATTAAAAATAAATACCAAACTTCATCACAATGCCTATGTTACAAGAGACATGGAAGCAGTAAGAAATTTTTATGAAAATGTCATTGGCTTTCCGCTTGTTGCAACCTGGGCTGAGCAAACTGATCTTTTCGGCAAAGTTAGAACATACATGCATTGTTTTTTTGAAATGGGCAATGGTGAATGCTTAGCCTTTTTTCAATTTGCTGATGAAGACGATGCAAATGAATTCGGGCCTGAATTACCACCTTCTGGATTCCGACATCTTGCAATGAAGGTTGATCAAGCAACTCAAGATGGCATTCGAGATAGGCTTGCTAGCGCTGGAATTACTGAGCCTCAGACCTATATACTTAATCATGGTTATTGTTATTCCTTGTATTGCTCAGATCCTTCAGGACTATTAATTGAATTTACAGTTGATCATGATGAGATAGATGAAATTAATAATGACAAAGCGTTAACTGCTCATGCAGATTTAAAGAAATGGTTAGACGGTGATCACACCCCTAACAATGAGCAATTTCATAGATAAACCTCACCTAGCAATGTCAAAAATTATTAGTATTGTTTTCCATAGCGGCTATGGTCATACTCAAAAGCAAGCAGAGGCAATAGCATCTGGAGCTTCGGAGCACGAAACATCCAAAGTTAATACAATTAGTACCGATGAACTAAAAGATTTAGACTCACCTCATTGGTCTGTGTTAGATGGATCAGATGCCATAGTAATGGGCGCTCCTACATACATGGGCTCTGTCTCTGCGGAATTTAAAGTTTTTATGGAATTATCTTCTTCTAGGTGGCAAGAAATGAAATGGTCAGGAAAACTAGCTGCTGGATTTACTAATTCAGGATCTCAGAATGGAGATAAGCAGAACTCCCTTATACAACTACTCACCTTTGCAGCTCAACATGGGATGCTTTGGGTTAGCTTGGGTCAGATGCCAGGTAATAATAGCAGTACTGGATCTATTGATGATGTAAATAGACTTGGAGCATCTCTTGGTGCCATGGCACAGTCCGATATTGATGTGGGGCCTGAAGATGGTCCTTCAAAAGCAGATTTAGAAAGCGCTCGAATCTTCGGTCTTCACATTTCACAAACTGCACACAGAATAAGTTAAGAGGTGATCTTTGATCCAGAAGTAGAAACTAGGTCTGTTGATGAGCAATACGCCATTGATTCTAAGAGGTTTCCGGAACAAATAAAATATCTTTTCAAAAACTCACCTTTTTACAATGAGAAACTGATAGATGCTGGATTCTCAAGTTTTAAGGATATTCAATCCCTTGATCAAATTAAAAATCTTCCCTTCACTGAAAAAGATGAAATAAGAGCAACTCAAGCTAGCGTACCTCCATTTGGAGCGCATCTTGCAGCTTCAGAAGATTCTATTAGAAGAGTCTATAGCACTAGTGGTACAACAGGAGTTCCTTGTTACCTAGCCTTGACTCAAAAAGATATAGAGGTTTATGCGACTAATGTCGCACGTGGTTATACTGCAGCTGGTTTCACGAAAGGTCAAAAAGTAGTTGTTGGTTTTAATGCTGGTCCCTTTGTTGCTGGTGCCGTTTACTATGGGTTTGATAAGATTGGATGTAATGTTATTCCAGTTGGTACTGGCAATACCGAAAGAATGGTAACCGCTATTCAGCGTACAGGAGCAACAGGAGTAAGCTGCACACCTTCATACGGACTCTACTTGATTGATTGGTGTCAAGCTCACAATATTGACACGAGATCACTGGGCCTCAAAAATATGATTACAGCTGGTGAACCAGGTGGTGGCGATCCTTTGATTCGAAATAAAATAGAGAATGCTTTTGGATGTAAAGTTAGAGAATCTATGGGGATTGGAGATATTACATTATCTGCATGGGCAGAGGATGAGGATGCGCAAGGCATGCATTTTATGCCAAGGGGGTATGTGCATGTAGAATTAATTAACCCTGAAACTGAAGAGCCAATATCTTGGAATGATGGCGCACAAGGAGAGTTGGTTTACACTGCGCTGTATCGAGAAGCAATGCCATTACTTCGTTTTCGAAGCAGAGACCATGTGATAGTGAAGCAGTCCATTAATCCTACAGGAAGAACTGGACCAAGAATAAGATGCATTGGCCGAACAGATGATATGTTAATTGTTCGAGGTGTAAACTTTTTCCCTACTTCTCTTGGAAGCATACTTAACAAATATACAAACCATCTCTCTGGTATGTATCAAATTAAGCCAACTGAAAAAGCTATTTCTCAAACACCTCCCTTGCCAGTGCAAATTGAGCTCAATAATGAAACTAAACTCGCCCCTGAAGGATTGGGAGATCAGATTCAAAATGAAATTAGAGAACGTCTTTTAATTACTACCAAGATCGAGTTTGTCGTTTTTAATACTTTGCCAAGAGAAACTTATAAATCGAAGCTTGTCACATTTCCAGAAAACTAAAAGATAATAAATTTTATAGGAGAGAAAAATGTCATTACCACTATTTCCTTGTACCATTGTTGGAAGTTATCCTCAGCCTGAATGGTTGATTGATCGTGATAAATTAAAAGGTCGTTTCCCGCCTAGAACTAGAGCTAAAGAGCTCTGGCGTGTGAAAGAAGAATACCTGGAAGAAGCAAAGAAAGATGCAACTTTGTTGGCAATTCATGAGATGGAAGCAGCAGGCTTGGATATCATCACTGATGGTGAAATTTGCAGAGAGAGTTACTCTAACCATTTTGCAGCTTCATTAGACGGGATTGATCTTGATAATCCTGGTGAAGCATTGGATAGAAGTGGCGAACCAGTTTTTGTTCCAAGAATTGTAGGCGAACTTAAGCGAACAAAATCTGCGACACTTGAAGACTTAAAATTTCTTAAAGCAAACACTAATAGACATATAAAAATAACAGTTCCTGGCCCATTTACCATGGCGCAACAAGCTCAAAACGAGTTTTATGTAACTCCTAGAGAGGCTGCTATTGCTTATGCAAGAGTTGTGAATGAAGAAATTAAAGATTTATTTAAAGCTGGGGCTGATGTTGTGCAGCTAGACGAACCATACATGCAAGCCAGACCAGAGGCAGCAAGAGAGTTTGGGGTTGAAGCCTTAAACTTAGCATTGGATGGAGTGGGTGGTAAAACTTGCGTTCATATCTGCTTTGGTTATGCGGCTCTAATTCATGAACGACCCGAAGGCTATTCTTTTTTGCCTGAATTTGCTGAAACTTGTTGTGATCAAGTATCCATTGAAACTGCCCAAAGCGACCTTGATTGCAGTATTTTAAAATCCTTAAAATCTAAAGATATTTTGTTAGGTGTTATTGATTTATCAAATTCTGAAATTGAATCAGTTGAAGTTATAAAGCAAAGAGTGAAGAAAGCCTTAAAATTTGTAGACCCACAGAATATTATTTTAGCGCCTGACTGTGGGATGAAATATCTTTCTAGAAAGTCCTCATTTGGTAAATTAAAGAATATGGTTCAAGCTGCAACTGAACTGAGAAAGGAGTTTGAGTAAAAGTCAATATTTAAAAAATAGATGACTAAATACACAATCGCCTCTAAGTGCCTAGATCGAGCTGCCAAAGTATTAGATTCAGCTACAAAAAACCATGACCTTCAAAATGTTATTGGGCTTGTTAGCTCAAGCAAGGAAACTCTCCTCAGTCATGCTAGTGGAGCAAGTTTCGAAGATTCAACTGTAAAAATTAATTCTAACTCAATCTTTGCGATCGCATCCATGACTAAATTAGTAACAACTATTGCAGCACTTCAATTGGTTGAAAACAATCAAATAGGCCTTTTAGATGAAATTGAGAGTTATATTCCAGAGCTTAAAAATTTAAATATTTTGCAAAGTATAGATCAGGGAGGGCATGCTAACTACCTCAAGCCTGAAAGAAGCCCATTAATAAAAGAGCTCATTACCCATACTTCTGGTTATGCATATTCTATGTGGAATGAAAAGATTTTTATCTCAGACAATTTAAAAATAACTTCATCAAATATCGATTATCTTGAAACCCCTTTAACTTTTGAACCTGGAACTAGATGGGAATATGGAATAGGTATTGATATTTTAGGAATATTAATTGAGAGGGTGACTAACTTGCCATTAGAAGAATATTTTATTAAAAATATTTTCTTTCCATTAAGCATGAATGATACTAGCTTCAGTATTGAAGAAGGCAAAAGGGATAGGGTTTTATCCATGATGAAAAGAGACTCAAAGGGTTTGATTAAATCAGATTTATTTCAGCCTGAATTTAATAATCTTGATTCTCCTATGGTGCATGGCGGGGGAGGGCTTTACTCTACAGTGATTGATTTTGCTCAATTATTGAGAACATTGCTTAATCAAGGAAGCTTTAATGAGCATCAAATACTTTTGCCTGAGACTGTTTCACAGATGTTTATTAACCAAATAAATTCATATCAATTGCGACCTCATATATCTCAAATGCCAGATCTAACAAAAAATCTAGACCTTACTTTTGGCAAGGAGGCTGAATGGGGATTAGGATTTATGATACATCCTAAGGGTACAAAAAATGGAAGGTCGCCTGGCTCTGCTTCATGGGCAGGATTTTTTAATACATACTTCTGGTTGGATCCTTTGCAGGATATATTTGGTATTTTTTCAACACAAGTTTTGCCATTCCTTGATCCAGTCACATTCAATACTTTTCAAGAGTTTGAACGTGCTATTTATGGAGTAGAGCAATAAGTTTGATCAGCCCAATGAAAAAATTTGCTAAGCCCAGCAAAATTCATGGATTTAATGGAGCTATTCAACATACATTTTTAAACCCAAGTCAAAGGGTTATCTCTAAAACCAATCTTCATTTTTACTAATGATGAAGTTATTTGATAGAATCCATTAACTACTTTTGATCAAAAAGTAAATTTTTAGGGGAAAATTTTGTTTAAAAAAGTTATAGAATTTTTTAGAGTCTTGGGCGAGCTAAGATATCTGATTCCAGTCTTGCGATATAAGTTCCCAGATCCTGAGGATAAAGCTTCATTAGCTCATACTTTTCAAGCCACCACAGAAAAATTTTCTGATAGACCTTTTTTATATTTCGAGGATGAGACATGGACATATGGTCATACAAACAAAGCCGCTAATAGCTTAGCCAGATATCTTGTTTCAACTGGGATAAAGCGCGGTGATAGAGTAGTGATGTTCATGGAGAATCGTCCTAGCTTCGTTATATCTTTACTGGCGTTAAATAAAATCGGTGCAATTGGTGTTCTGATTAATACTAGTCTTACCGGTGAACCATTAGTGCATTGCATTAATTCTTCTGATTCTGTGAAGTGTATTGTGGGAGCTGAGCGCGCAGATGTCTTAGAGGATGTATTAGATCAAATCAATATTACTGAGCAAGAAGATTTTTTATGGGCTGAGGATACTGAGCATTTCTCTTTGCCAGATTGGGCTATAGATCTTAAAGCTCAATTAGATCTTACTGATGATCAAAATTTAGAAGAGACTGATGAGGTGCGAGCAAAAGATGTGGCTTGTTTCATTTTTACATCAGGCACTACAGGAGTTCCAAAGGCTGCAATTTGTCCTAATCAGAAGCTTATGGCGGCTTCAATCAATATCAAAATGGCTGGCTATCGAATTGATGAGACGGATTGTATGCACAATAGCCTGCCTCTGTATCACTCTACCGGCTTAATGCTTGGTCTTTGTGCAGTTGTGCAAGCTGGGGCTTCAACCTTTATTAAAAGGAAGTTTTCAGCCTCTTCATTCTGGGATGAAGTTCAACAATACAATACAACTGCCTTGGTTTATATCGGCGAACTTTGCAGGTATTTGGCTAATCAAGAACCAATACCAGCTGAGCAGAATAATCCCCTGAAGGTTATGGTGGGTAACGGCTTAAGGCCCGATGTCTGGGACATTTTTAAAGGTAGATTTGGTGTTGGCAGAATTGTTGAAATTTATGGTGCAAGCGAGGGCAACGCTCTTTTTATGAACCTATTAAACAAGGATAAAACTATTGGCATGACAAATGCGGATGTATCTCTCATTGAATATGACGTTGCTGAAGATGAAATCTTAAAAGGGGATGATGGTTTTTGTAAGAAGGTATCAACACATGAACCAGGTCTATTGATTGTGAGGA
>Ga0209630_10005908_pt1 | contig 10224 bp, 9 predicted proteins | sample COG_01_FD_184745 | JGI IMG/M metagenome (GOLD analysis project Ga0209630, IMG submission 184745) | Pelagic Microbial community sample from North Sea - COGITO 998_met_01 (SPAdes) (version 2) | ecosystem: Environmental > Aquatic > Marine > Neritic zone/Coastal water | place: Helgoland, sampling... | reverse complement strand
CCTGATGAGGCGAGTCTTAGTTGAATCTTATCGGCTGCAATAGTTTGTCCAGAAAGACCAAGCACAAGAGCTGATGATAGAAGTGCAGTCAAAGCACCTGATTTAGATAAAAGTTTCATTTTTTTTCTCTCCGTTTTTAAAGTAAATATTGATGTAACCCCCAGAATAACTTCTTGTCACACCAAAAATTTATTGTAATATCAACAACTACAATAATCCCAGTATATCATCTTTTTTAATTAATATCATATATTTTATTAAAATCTATGTAATTTTAAAAGTTTCTCCTGATTCTGCTGATTCATAGATTCCCTCCAATACCTTTAAGTTTTTAAATCCCTCTTCAGCTGAAATTAAGGGAGGCTTGTTGCCTTTAATAACCGAGCAAAAATGATCTATTTGATTCATTAATGGATCAGTCGTTATTATTGAATGTTTGGCAGAGTCAATTGGCTCCCACCAGCCACGTTTATCCTTGTTTTTCCATATTGTGAGATCAGGGACAGATAATGAGCCATGATCCCCACCAAATAGATAACAGCTCTCAGAGGTAGGAGGGTAGGCGGGATTTTCTTTAGCGGTTAACTCCCAGCTCCAGGGAGAAACAATAGTATCTGAAACACTAATAGTACCAACGATGTCACTATCAAACTTCAGCAAAACAGAGGCAACATCTTCATTTTCATGGCCTCTTCTAGATTTAATAGTTTGGGCTTGAACACTTACTACCTCACCACATATGTATCTCAATAAATCTATATCATGAACTAAATTAACTGAGACTGGCCCAGCACCCTTTTTTGTTCTCCAAATCGATTCATCAAAATATTCATCAGGCTTAAACAACCAGCAATTCGCATGAAATGATCTCACATCACCAATCTCACCGGAAGCAACAATTTTCTTTGCCGCTGTAATAATTGGATTATGTCTTCTATGATGACCAACAAGAACCGCTACTCCATTCTCATGAGCTGCCCTAGATATAATTTCGGCATCATTTGCTGAGGAAGCTAATGGTTTTTCAATTAATGAAGGAATCCCTTTTTGAATACATTCAAGGCCATGCTCAACATGTAAGTTATTTGGTGTGGCTATAATCACCCCATCCAAAGAAGATGAGCTAATCATTTCTGAAAGATTGCTAAAGTAATCTACACCAATTTTATTTGCATACTTTTCAGCAGATTGATCTGGATCAGCAACAGCAGTGAGTTTTGCGTTTTTAGATTGAAGAATAATTTCAGCGTGTCTCTTACCAATAAGTCCAACACCCAATAATCCAAGTTTAACTAATTTTTTCAAAATTTACCTTATTCGATTGACAAGCATAATAAGAATATAAAAATAATATATGCTTTGTATAAAAATATAATATAAAAACGATTATATATGCTTTTATTTTAGAAAAAATAACAATTTTTTATTTTTTAAAGGCCCATGGTAAACTTTTCAAATATCATATAAAATCAGTTTTTAACTATATTTATTTATTCAAGCATTTTGGAAAATAATTCATCAACAGTTGGTCAAAGCACCTTTCATACAATAAAGGAAGACATTATATTTGGTGTTTTGAAGCCTGGTTTAAAGCTCAAACTTGCTGTACTAAAGGATCAGTACAATGCTAGCGTTTCTATTTTAAGAGAAACCTTAAATAGGCTTGCTTCAGAAGGGTTTGTAGAGGCCAAAGATCAGAGGGGTTTTTATGTAGCTACCACCTCAAAAGAAGATTTTATGGAAATTGCAAATCTGAGAATACTTCTTGAATCTTACGCTCTAGAGTTATCAATCAATAATGGTGATTCGGAGTGGGAAGGTAATTTAGTTGCTGCTCACCATAAACTTAGTATTGCAGAGAAAGCTATTCAGACAGATCATTATTTTGAAAAAAATATATGGAAAAAATGTGATCATGATTTTCATGAGGCCTTAATTCAAGCTTGTGATTCAAAAAACTTGCTGAAGCTTCATTCGACTTTGTATGACAAGTATTTTAGATATGAAATGTTGTTGTTAACCTTTCAAGGCAAGGAAGATACTGAGCATCAGGACTTACTCAATGCAGCATTGAATAGAGATGTAAAGCTTGCACAGAAATTGTTAAAAAACCATATTGAAAGTGCTGAAACTTATTTAATGCATGCATACTAGTGAGATCTAAAATATGAAAAAAAAGTTGTTAATTCTTAATGGCCCAGGCTTATCTGATTTAAGTGTTTATGATGAGTTTTATGGGAAACTCTCTCTTCAAAAGATTGAAGAGAAGTCTCAAGCAGTATGTGATGAACTCAATTTAGATCTAGATTTTCGTCAAACTGATGATGAGGATGAGCTATTTGGATTTTTGCTTAAGGACTCTGAAAAATTTGATGCTGTAATTATTAATCCTGTTGGATATTCACATGCCCTTAATGCAGAGTTTGCTAGATATAGACTGGCCATTAAAACTTTGACACTTCAAAAAAAACCAGTAACAGAAGTCCATATTGCTAATATTTTTAAGCAAGGTTCAGATATTACAAAGCCACTTCAGGTTCCTGAAGGAGAGATGGGTTTTGTGAGCGGACTTGGTGTTTATAGTTATGTGATTGCTATTAATGCTATTTCAAAAAAACTTAATAAATTAGCGTAAATGATATGAAAGTATATGTAATTAATGGTCCAAATATAAATTTATTGGGTACTCGAGAGCCTGAAATCTATGGCTATGAAACACTAGATGATATTTCAGAAAAGTGCATAGAAATAGGAAAGACAAAAGGGATTGATGTGAAGTTTATGCAGTCTAATTATGAGGGTGATTTAGTAAGTTGGATTCAAGATGCGATTAAAAATAAAATTGATGCTATTGTAATTAATGCTGCTGCTTATACTCATACTTCTATCGCAATCCATGACGCTTTCAAATCCTTTTCTGGTTTCAAAGTAGAGCTTCATATCTCAAACCCTCATTTAAGAGAATCCTTTAGACATGTAACCTATGTGGCTCCTGCTGCAGATGCCGTTGTTGCCGGCCTTGGAGCAGATGGCTACAGTCATGTAATTGACCTCCTATCAGATTTACCAATCAAAGTTAATTAGGTCAGTTAAATAGATTTTTGTGCATTAAGTCAATATGTTCAGGGTGGACACCACAGCAACCACCAATGAAACTTACGCCTTTTTTCTTCCATTGCGCAGAATATTCACAGTAGTCTTGAGTTGAAATGACGTTATTAAATGTCCATTCTCCATTCACCGATTTACCTGAATGAGCATATACCCCAATCAAGCCACTCCATTGACTTTGAAGAATCTCTAAACACCGGTCAACGAACTCAACCTCAGTATGCATGATGCTAACTACATCAGGATTGTAGGGTTTGATTGCATTAATAACAGTTTCAAGTCTGTCTCCATCACGCAAACACATCCCATTTGATTTATTAGGCTCGCAGGTCAGTCCAACCCAAACAGGAAGACCTGAAGATTGTGCAGCCTCAATTGTTGTAATCATCTGCTCTATGTCAATCATCATTTCCAGCATAATAAGGTCTGCTCCGGCATCTCTCATGATTTGTGCTTGCTCAGAAACTGATAATCTCAGTTCTTCCAGTGAGGGCTTATTGCCAGTCCAAGTCCAATATGAGATTCCTCCGGCGACAAGAATATTGTTACTATCTAGATCCTCTCTTGCCTGAAAGGCAAGCTCTACACCTCGCCTATTTAAAGCTTCAAAGTTATGTTCTTGATTAGCATCTCTGAGGGCATGCTTGGTCGTTGCAAAGGTATTACTGATGATAATTTCAGCACCTGATTCGATATAGTCTTTATGAATTTGTTTGACAATTTCGGGGTGACTTAAAGCGCCTCCTCCATTCCATGCATTGTCGAGTTGTGGGACGCCTCTTCTTTCAACTTCTGTTCCAGTTGCGCCATCTATCAAGATACATTCACCTTGCTGAGCTCTGTTTATTAAATCACTATAACGACTCATTGCCAACTCTCTATTTAAATTTTTACAGAATTATAGGATAGGATTCTCTAATTGAATTGTCAATATCTTTGGTTAAATATTCTGGGTAATGCTTTAGTAGTTCTTTGGCTTTAGTTTTTGCTCGATTAAGGTGATCCAGTGATCCACGTTCCTGCCATACAATTGGCTCCTCACGATCTGCTATGGATGGATAAAAATAATCCCTTTCCATAGATAGCATTGTTTCAGGTTGACCTAAAAAATGACCCGTATCAGAAACAACTGATTGAATTGATTCAAACTCCAAGCTCTGCTTATTGACTTCAATTCCTCTGATCATTCTATAGACAAGTGAGAGCATCTCATCATCCATAACAAATGCTTCAAATGATGCCCCCAATAAACTTGCCATCATTCCAGAGGATTCATAGACCATGTTTCCACCAGCTAAACCACAAGCCAAGGCGGTCAGTGCTTTTTCCATTCCCATTTGAGCATCGGGTGCTTTGGCATCACTCATGCTTGAAGCGCAACCCGATGGCAACCCAAGAGAGTTCGACAGCTGTGCCGATGCTGCGTTGAGTAATGCCATCTCGCCACTTCCTCCTCTGAAAGCGCCAGTTCTTAAATCGATAGCAAGAGGCCAATTGCCAAAAATCATTGGGTATCCAGGCTCAAAAACATTCGTCATTATTAGAGTCGAAAGAGTTTCAGCTAAGGTCAGTGAGAGTGACCCTGCGATTGGTCCAGGTGAGGTGGCTCCAGGCATGGCTGCAATAATATTATTAATTGGTACACCTCTTTTCATACAGGCTATGGCAACCATGACCGCATCTTCACCAAATTTAAGAGGCGATATGACAGGACTGATATGAGCTTTGCAAAAAGGCTTTTCAGAAAACTTCCCTTTCCCACCAAGAGCCATATCAAACATGTCAATTATGGGATCAACATGCTCGTCAATATGAAAGCTCATTCCTACCGGCTTGGTTGTTCCTTTGAGGAGGGCGAAGGCGGTATTGACATCAAGTTCATAGTTATCATGAACATCGGTTGCAATGCAGCAGCGTGTAAACCAACTTACATTTGGTAACTGGTCTATCAGACGAGTAAAGTCATATAAGTCTGCTAAGGTCGAAGGACGATACTCTTCAGTGTCAATATCTAAAGTCTGAACTGCTGCGCCTCCTGTACCGAAATATACTTTATCACCACCAACGACTATGTCATGCTTTGATTCTCGACCGTAGAATGTAAATTCTTTGCAGGCAGACGAGATGATGCTTTCAACCATTGTTGCTGGGAAACATAATCTATTCTGAGAGTTAATTTTTGCTCCATGCGCTAAGGCTTGCTTTTCAAGAACTTTTGGAACATCGGTCATTCCAATTTGCTCTAGTATTCGTAATGACTCGTTGTAAATTGTTTTGACTTGAGAGTCTGAGAGTGGCTTATATTGACCTCCAGACTGACCAGGGGGGCATGGGTTGATTTCAGGAGCCTTGGCTCTCTGGGCTTGTTTGGCTGCTCGTGCTGATTGTCTTCTTGCCATCGATTATTCCTAGGTTACGCTAGTATTCTACTATAGCTTTCATCGTAGGGTCCAAATGGAATGACCTCAACAGAGACCAATTCTCCTAATAAATCTAGATGCATTTGTGTCCCCTCTTTTGATTTTTCAATGTTTACAAATGCATAGGCAAGGTTGAGATTAACTCTGTGACCCCACTCGCCAGATGTAATTGTTCCAACTACTTTTCCATCCTCCATAAGCGAGGCTCCGCCGTATGCTGGGGCATGTTTGCAAGCTACCTTTAGACAGACAAGTTTTTGATTAGGGGTTTGTTTAATTCGATTTTTTAATGCCTCTTTGCCAATAAAGTTATCTTTCTTTAGATTCACAAAGCGGTCAAGGCCAGTTTCAAAAGGATCAAACTCAGTGATTAAATCGGACTTCCATCCCAGAAACCCTTTTTCCATTCTCATAGACTCTACCGCTCTAGACCCAAAGAGTTTTATTCCAAACTCTTCTCCTGCTTCAGTGAGTGCTAGGTATGCGGCATACAGAGATTCATTGGGTACATGCACTTCATAAGCGAGCTCACCAGAGAAACTCACTGACATTACGGTGGCCGGAGAAAAGCCAATGAAACATTCTCTTACACTGAGCCATGGAAATGACTCCTTGCTCCAATCTTCGCGACTGCATTTGGAGAGGACTTCTCTCGCTTTTGGTCCAGCTAAAAGGAGTATTGTTTGGTCATTTGTTAGGCTTTTGATTGAAGCATCTTCATCATCTTTTAAGTGCTGAACTAGCCAATCCATATCGTGAAACTCAGAGGCCGCAGCTGAGCCATACCACATTCTTTTTGGGCCACGGTCTGAAGCTGGAATGTTGGATATAGTGGCTTCACTTTTTATCATTCCAAACTCATTAAGAAGGTAACCTAAACCAACTCGGCCTGATTTCTGGGTAATGTTGCCGCAAAACATTCGGTCAACAAAACTGTTGGCATCTGAGCCAGTAATTTCAAATCGATTAAAGCCATTCACCTCGGTAAGTCCTACATTATTTTGGACATTTTTTACTTCGTTTGCGACAACATCAAATGCTTCATCAAAGTGAAACGAGAGAGAAGGGTGGAAGTCTTTTGAGGGCTTAATATATTCAACACGCTCCCATCCATTAATCACAGTAAATTCAGCATTTTTATTCGCCATGACTAATGTTAGAGGAGTGGTTTTGGCAGGTCGAGCTGCCGGACGGTGCTCGTGTGGAAAGTGAAAACGAAATTCGTTTTGATAGTCTTCGATAGCCTTTAAAGAAGTCATTTCAACATTTGTGTGTGAAGTAAATCTTCGAGGATCCAGGCACCATGTGTCATAACACGCTTCACCATGAACAATCTGCTGAGCAAGGAGCCAGCCATGCCCGCCACCTTCACCAAGGCCTGCTCTTAGACCTATGATGCAGAATGCGTTTTCTTTTCCAGGAATTTTTCCAACCAGCGGGGCTCCATCAATTGTATAAGTAATTGGGCCATTAATGACACTTCTTATTCCAGCATTCATTAACGCAGGCATTCGATCAAATGCTCCCTCTAATACATCTGTAACTCTCTCTAAATCATCTGGACAAAGAGCATTGACAAAGTTTGGATCAATTCCATCCATTCCCCATGGTTTACAATTCTGTTCATAGAATCCAATTAAAAGTCCATTCTTATCTTGTCGACAATAATAGTCAGATATTGGGCACCGTAAAAGAGGCATTCGGCGACCTGAATCTATAATTTCTTGAATATCTTCGGTCAGAAAATACTGATGCTCCATTGAGGCTACTGGATGATGGACACCCATCATTGCGCCAACCTCGTTAACCCTATATCCGCATGCATTTACAACAACATCACAATCAATCCCACCATTTTCGGTGGTGACTTTCCAGGTCCCATCCTGGTATTGCTCTAGAGCAGTTACTGGAGTATTTGTGTAGACCTCAGCGCCAGCCTGTCGAGCTTTTCGCGTCAAAGAGTGACATAACTGATATGGGTCTATATCACCATCTAGTGGATCCCACAACCCACCAATTAAGTTATTTGTTGAAATTAATGGGTGACGTCGATGACATTCTTTGGCATCTATTACTTCAAAATCAACATCCATGCCCCGAGCCATTGAGGCGAAGTGATGATAACCTTGCATTTGCTCTTTGGTATTGGCTAGCCTAATTCCTCCATCACCATGATTATAGTTAATCGGATAATCAGGGTCGTCAGCCAATTCTTTGTATAGATTAATGGAATGTGTTTTTAAACCAACCATGGTTTGATTCATTCCAAAATTAGTAACCTGGGCTGCTGAGTGCCAAGTCGTACCGCTAGTCAGATCATTTCGCTCAAGAAGAACAACATCTGTCCAACCCTCTTGGGTCAGATGATAAAGGGTCGAGCAGCCTGCAATACCACCGCCAATGACAACAACCTTTGTTCTAGTTTTCATAAGAGCTCCTATTTATTTTTATATTTTTAACCTTTTTTTTTCAAAAAAGTTGTTAAAAAACTAAACATACTGTTCGAATATATTTAACAGGAATACCATAGGATGGGTTAAACTTGCAAAATGAAATTCAGATCTTTTGACTCATTTAGAGTGTTTGAAAAAGTTGCTCAACTCGAGAGTATTACTCTAGCAGCAGAAGCATTAAATTTATCAAAAAGTGCCATTAGTTATCAGATTACTAAGCTTGAGGACGAGCTTGGATTTTTACTTTTTGAACGTGTTAATTCGAGATTGGTATTGACAACTAAAGGTCGAAGATTATGGTACGTTGCTGAATCATCATTGAATCAAATTGAGAGAGAGATTAACCTGCTGCGTGGTGAGAACTCAGGGACAGTTAAAGTAGGAATTGTCTCTTCATTTGCTTCAAGATGGCTATCACCAAGATTGACTAATTTTTTTGAGCAATGTCCCGATTTAGGTCTAAAAATTGAGTCTATTAATTCAATTGATGAGTTTAGTAATGCTGATTTTTCAATAGCCATATTATGGGGAGATTCCTGGAGTGATTTTGAGTATGAATTATTAATGCCCACTTCATCATTCCTTCTAGGTAACAGGAAAATCTATGAACAAACTAGATCCATTTCTTTAGCAGAAGCAATGAAAAAAATTCCTTTGCTTAATGACGGTTTTTATGGAGGTAATGGAGGAATGCAGGCTTGGCATAGGCAAGCTAATCTTGAATATAATCCATCAAAGAGTAGCCTCAAAATTACTGATGCCTCTACAAGACTTCAGGCAGTTGTTGATGGACAAGGTATTGCCTTGTGGGATGAGTTAGTTAATGAAGAGATTGAGTCTGGAAAATTATTTTATATTTCTGATATTATGCTTCCAGGTTTTGGTTATCACCTGGTATATAAAAATAAAAATTCATTATCTATTGAAGAAAAAAATTTTTGTAAATGGATAAAGAGTGAGCTTCCGAAACAAACTAATAGTAAAACTCTATAGTTGAGACTGAAACATCGGAAATATGATCTCTGCCATAGGCAACAATACCAAAACTCCTAATTTTTTTAGGATCTAGTCTCGAATCTTTTGACCATCTGCGTTCGAATTTATTGAAAGGGAGGTCAATCATTTTCCAATCTTCATCAGCTTTGAAAGTTGTAGCATAATAGTCAGAGGGAGACCAGCTTTCATTGGTTCTAATATGTATGTAGTAGGTTTCTCCATTTCCTCTTACATTAAGACGAAAGCCTTGGAGGTTTTTTCCCTCTTTTTCTGAGTTTGCAAAAGAGACACTGGCGCGTAACTGTATGAAGCCACCATTATTTGCGGTGCTAACGTTCCCTGTAAGTCTTGCATAATACATTTCTCCGTCTTGCTCAAGTGAGACTTGACCATCTGAGACTCCACCCATGACGCGGTCACTTACATACTGCCAGTACCTTCCGCTATCAGCATTAAATGGGTAAGCGAGGGTATCCTCATCTGCAACTGCTTTTGAATTGAATGATAGCATCAATACTGCCATAAGAAATAGAGTTAAAAAATGGTTAAATTTGATTTGAACAATTGATTTAAAGCACATAAAAAATATTGAATTCTTAAAGAATTTTATTATAGGTTTTTTTTAGATTCCTTTATGTTTTTTCATCATAAAAAAAGCCGGCTCTAGCCGGCTTTTAATTATTGCATTTAATAATCTCGGTTTATATGTCGTATCCCTTTTCACCATGACTCTCGAGGTCAAGACCCTGAGTTTCGGTTTGTGAATCTACCCTTAGCCCAGTTACTAGATCAACTAATTTTAGAATTATGAATGTCGATATGGCAGTGTAGGCAGCAGTTGCGACTACAGCCGTAAATTGAATCTGCAATTGATCACTGATAACAATAGCTTCATGACTCCAGCCACCTTGTCCTGAAAAAATTCCAAGTTCTTTGGATGCAAAAACACCAACTAAAATGGTGCCACATATGCCTCCAACTCCATGCACTGGAAATACATCTAAAGAGTCGTCAATCTTAAATTTTTGTTTAATAATAATGACTGCATTAAAGCAAACATAGCCAGCAATAATTCCAATAACAAGCGCACCAGCAGGACCAACAAATCCAGAGGCTGGTGTAATGGTTCCAAGACCTGCTACCATTCCTGTTACTGAACCTAGAGCAGTTGGCTTACCAAACTTGATCCATTCATAGAACATCCAGGTCATTGCTCCTGCAGCTGCTGAGATATGGGTTGCTAA
>Ga0209630_10005905_pt1 | contig 10229 bp, 5 predicted proteins | sample COG_01_FD_184745 | JGI IMG/M metagenome (GOLD analysis project Ga0209630, IMG submission 184745) | Pelagic Microbial community sample from North Sea - COGITO 998_met_01 (SPAdes) (version 2) | ecosystem: Environmental > Aquatic > Marine > Neritic zone/Coastal water | place: Helgoland, sampling... | reverse complement strand
CTTCGTTTCGTCTGTAGAAAACCCAACCTGTAATTTTTCTCCCCTTAAATTAGTATTACCATGTCTGCCGGTGTTGTTCAATTGATTGCTATAGGTGCCCAGGATAAATATATCATGGGTAATCCTGAAATATCTTTCTTCAGTTCAACATTCAAACGCCATGCTAATTTTTCACAATCCGTTGAAAAACAAACCATCCACGGAGCGGTGAAAAACAATTCTATGTCTAGCATCCAATTTGAGAGATCTGGTGATCTTCTCAGTTATGTGTATTTTACACTCGATGACAAAACCCAAGCCCTCGATATTCAACGATGGGACACCATTATTGATAAAGTTGAGCTTTTAATAGGTGGTTCCGTTATTGACACCCAAGATGCAATTTTCACAGAGAAGATTGCTATTGATACATTTGCACAAAATGTATCTAGGAGTGCGAACGGTACACATCCGGGTATTTCTGCGCGCTCGTTTTTTTACCCTCTCAGGTTCTTTTTCTGTGAGGGGCCACAATGCGCTCTACCCCTTGTAGCCCTAAACTATCATAATGTTGAAATTAGGATACATTGGGCTACAGCAGCTTCAAATTATAACGTCGAATGTTTCGCGAATTATTATTACCTTGACAATGAGGAGCGTGGTCAGGTTGCATCTAGAAAACATGATCTCCTCATAACACAAGTCCAAAAAAATATTGCTTCAGGTACTTTAGTTCAAGAACTTACGTTTAATCATCCAGTAAAATATTTAGCATCCTCGGATACAACAACTGATGGTGCCCTCACATCTCCCACAAACAAAGTTAAATTAAACATAAATGGTCTCGATGTAAGTAACTACAAATGGGGTAAACCACATTTTATAGACGTCACGAGTTATTATCACACAAACTTCGTAACTTCTCCAGATTTCTTTCTTTATTGTTTCTGCCTCTCAACATCCAGCTTACAACCCACAGGCACACTCAATTTCAGTCGTGTATCGTCAGCTACTATCATGAGTGAGTCTATGAATATTAATGACCCAATTTATGCAGTAAATTACAACATATTGAGAGTCGAAAATGGTATGGCTGGTTTACTTTACGCAAATTAAAATACAATACTATAATAAATGGTCAAGACCTTACCGACCGTTGAGAGGTCAACCAAAATTAGGTTTGGTCGCCATGCCCGAGAAGACCAGGGTGAAAACACGATCGTTCTAAATGCGAGTAATACCGCGGTTGATGCTACCGAGGGAGGGGCTGTATACATTACACCAGTTCGTTTTGAACCAAATTACGATGAAAATGATGCCATCGTTCTCATGATGTATAATACCACCACAAAAGAAATGGTAGAATCTGGAGAACCTGCATCAACACTGATTTCTGATGTGAGTCTTCAAGGTGCTACACTACAAGGTAATGTTACAGCTAATTCTATGATTTTTTATAATAATACTGTTGCATTTGTTACTTCTGGTAATGTAGGTATATCTAATGCTTTAGCTTCTCATACTTTGAGTGTCGGTTCGAATCTTTACGTTGATGATTATGGTACAAATGTTTTAGTCGTTTCTGGTGGGGTTGGTATCACTGATACTACGACTTCAACCTCTGCTACAACTGGTGCCCTTAAAGTTGCCGGTGGTATCAGTACTGAAGAAAACTTAAATGTTGGGGCCGTCACGAAGGTATTATCGGCTACTGATTCTACTTCTAAAACCACTGGTGCCTTAATTGTCACTGGTGGTGTGGGTATTTCTAAAAATATTCATGGTAAGAATGTTTTCGTTGAAGATGTAGTCTCAAATAGCGTAGTAATTCTGGACACTACTACTTCATCCTCCGCAACTACAGGTGCTCTCCAAGTGGTTGGTGGTATCAGTACTCAAGAAAACCTGAATGTTGGTGGTACTACTACTTCAACATCGGCTACTACGGGTGCCCTACAAGTTGCGGGTGGTATCAGTACTCAAGAAAACCTGAATGTTGGAGCTGTTGCTAAGGTGTTATCCACCACAGATGCCTCATCTAAAACCACCGGTGCCCTAATTGTCACCGGTGGTGTGGGTATTTCTAAGAATATTCATGCTTTAAACGCTAATTTTGAAGATGTCGAAGCTGATAGTGTAGACATTACAGACACTACATTATCTTACAACCAAACAACTGGTGCTCTCAAGGTTGCTGGTGGTTTAGGTGTAGCCGGAAACGTTCATTGTGGTAACCTCACATTAACAGGTAATTTAGTCGTTACAGGAAATACAACGGTTATCAATGCAAATAATCTTGTAGTTCAAGATCCTATAATTGAACTTGGTAAGGGTAATACAACTGGTTTGGACACGGGTATACTTATGAATAATCCCCTAACAAGTGGGAATAAAGGTAATGTCGCTGTGATTTATGATTTCTCCACATCCAACCTTGAAATTGGTCATACTCTCAGTAGTGCTAATAATTCTCCAGTTATTATGAATACATCAAACGCAATCGCAGTTAATATAAATGGTACTCTAGGAGTTACGAGTACAACTGCATCTTCATCTAAAACCACCGGTGCGGTGACCATAGGTGGCGGTTTGGGTGTTGTGGGTGATATTCACGCCACACATGTCAACTTCGAGGATGTTGAGGCTGATAGTGTTACTATCACTGATAACACTACATCCACTTCAGTAACCACAGGTGCCCTAAAGGTTGTGGGTGGTATCAGTACCCAAGAAAACTTGAACGTTGAGGGAACAGTCACTAGCGGGGGAAGAATCGGGATAATCTCAACCACAGATGCCTCTTCTAAAGGCACTGGTGCCCTAATTGTCGCCGGTGGTGTAGGTATTTCTAAGAACATTCATGCTTTACACGCCAATTTTGAAGATGTTGAGGCTGATAGTGTCACTATAACTGACAATACTACGTCATCCTCGGCGACTACAGGTGCTCTAAAGGTTGTGGGTGGTATCAGTACACAAGGAAACCTAAATGTTGGGGCTGTCGCTAAGGTAATCTCAGCCACAGATGCCTCGTCTAAAACAACTGGTGCCCTAATTGTCACAGGTGGTGTGGGTATTTCTAAGAATATTCATGCTTTACACGCTAACTTTGAGGATGTTGAGGCCGATAGTGTTAACATTACCGACACTACAACTTCGACCAATGCAACTACTGGTGCCCTAAAGGTTGCTGGTGGTATCAGTACTCAAAAAAATCTAAATGTTGGTTCAAACGCACACATATCATCAAATCTTGAAGTTGGTACTGCAAATCTATTTGTAAATACATTGACTTCGAACGTGGGAATTGGCACTAAGACTCCGAGTGAACTTTTAGATATAGCAGCAGTAAGTGGTGACCATGATGCGTTCATACGTCTTAGATCCGGATCTGGTGGTTCTCCCGTAACCGAATCTGGTATTAAATTAACCGAATCAACACGGTATGGTTGGAGAATAGCTCACAATGCCAACACGGATTCTTTAAAAATTGCACACCAAGATCAAAATGATGCCATAAATGGGGATAATTATATGGTTTTTAAAGCAAATGGAAATATTGGTATTGCAGAGGCGGATCCAACTTCAAAGCTTCAAGTTGCTGGTGATGTCAATATCACAGATACAACCGTCTCTTCGTCTAAAACTACGGGTGCTCTGATTGTTGCTGGTGGTCTCGGTGTAGCTGCTAACATTCATACGAGTAATATTTATGCGGGATATGATGCGGATGAAACCTCATATATTGGACGTTCCGCGATAGGTTTTATGGGTCAAAGTGACCATGCTTCTTTTGCACATGTTGACAATAACACTACAACAAACTATGCACTTAAACAATCAGCTGCTGGTACAACACATGTTAATGCGAAGTCTGGTCAAAATGTTAGTTTCAAAATAAATAACACTGAAAAAGCCAGAATTACGAGTGGTGGTGATTTCTATGTAAATACCAACACTCTATATGTTGACGCCTCTACGAGTAGGATTGGTTTAGATACTGACTCACCCGATGCAAATCTTCATGCGGTTGGTAATGTTTATGTGGGTTCTACAACCGATGCCACTACAACAACAACAGGTGCACTCATTGTTGCGGGTGGTATGGGTATTGCGAAAAAGATTGTTGGTCAACATGCCAGTTTCGAAGATGTCACGGCGACTAGTGTTACTGCCTCTGCTATGGTAAAGGGTGCTACTATTTCGGGGACCAATGTATATGGTACCCTAGCTGGGGCTAATACAGCAGCAGTGACTACCCTAACCGCCTCTGCTATGGTAAAGGGTGCTACTATTTCAGGGACCAATGTATATGGTACTCTGGCTGGGGCTAATACAGCAGCTGTGACTACCCTAACAGCCTCTGGTATGGTGAAGGGTGCTACCATCTCGGGGACTAACGTATATGGTACTCTGGCTGGGGCTAATACAGCAGCTGTGACTACCCTAACTGCATCTGGCATGGTAAAGGGTGCTACTATTTCAGGGACCAATGTATATGGTACCCTAGCTGGAGCTAATACAGCAGCCGTGACTACCCTAACCGCCTCCGGTATGGTAAAGGGTGCTACCATTTCGGGGACCAATGTATATGGTACCCTAGCCGGAGCTAATACAGCAGCTGTGACTACCCTAACCGCCTCCGGTATGGTAAAGGGTGCTACCATCTCAGGGACCAATGTATACGGTACCCTAGCCGGAGCTAATACAGCAGCCGTGACTACCCTAACAGCCTCTGGTATGGTAAAGGGTGCTACCATCTCGGGGACTAACGTATATGGTACTCTAGCTGGATCTAATGCAGCGGCTATAACTACCCTAAACGCCTCGGGTGTGGTGACCCTAACTGACGATACTACTTCAACTTCGGCTACAACAGGTGCCCTCAAGGTTACTGGTGGTATAAGTACACAAGAAAACTTACATATTGGGGGTGTTTCCAAGGTGCATGGTACTACCGCCTCCGATGGCAAAACCGCGGGTGCCCTAATTGTAGCAGGTGGTGTAGGTGTATCAGGTGCCCTATTCGGTGCCGCCGCCACACTAGATGGTGTGGTGACCCTAACAAATGCAACTGAATCGACATCATCAACTACAGGTGCTCTCAAGGCAGCTGGTGGTGTCGGTATTGCTAAGGATGTGTACGTCGGGGAGCGCGCCTACGTCACTGGGGGTCTCATCACCAATACTGGGGGTCTGGGGCGAAAGACGTACAGTTTATCAAATAGTATGCCTGCGAGTGTATCCCCCACAACAAATATTCACTTTACTTCCAATATATTTCATGCAAAAATTACAGCTACCCTTGTTGATAGAAATGAGCATGTGAGTACAATATTACTCGATGTAAATGGTGGTTCCCAAGCGGGGAGTATCAACTCTGGTAGTAATGTAATTTCGGTGGGTAATCAAACTATTTTTGGTACAACTGACAATGCTACACCATGGGCGTCAAATGTAAGCACTACAGCTAATACAGTTGCACTATACACTTCAGGAGCTATGGCGGTTTCTGGTAATGTTCACGTTTTTGTTGAATATATGTCCCCAACCTCAGGTGGTGGAGTACACGCAATTGCCCATAATGGTGACGCACTAGCTACATTCGGCTATTAAACTCTTGATCCAAAACTTTCTAAAACCATTTTTTTAGGAGCGTTCCAGACTGCTAAAAAAATTGTGGAGTTATAATAACAAGTTGCCCCATGACGAATATCAACACGTTTCAGGGTGACGTATTCATTCATGAATATATAAAACACACCGGGGATGACAACAATCTCTTTGGGTTTTCGGGTACAGATACATTCAAAATCGCCACAGCTGGGGTCGATGCTTTGACTGTAGATTCAAGTGGCTACGTCCATTTTGCAAAAGGGATACGATTAGCGGAAGGTGACAGCTCCATCAACATAGAAATCCCTAACTATATCTATCACACGGGGGATACCAACACCTACTTTGGTTTTGACGGTAATGATAGCATCGTCGCCTATACGAACGGCAATCAGGCATTCGAAATAGATAGCAATCAGTACTTATACATGGCATCTTTTATGAAACATCTAAGTGATAACGACTGTTATTTCGGTTTTGACACTAATGATAATTACGTCATAGCCACCGCGAGCAATACACGTTTCAGGGTTAATGGTAGTGGTCAAGTTCATATATATGATGGGAATTTATGGATTCCTGATTGGATTCGTCATCAAGGAGACGACAATTGCTATTTCGGTTTTGGAGTAGGCAATGATCGATTTGATGTTGTTACCAATGGGGCGTATCGCCTTCAGGTGTTGAACAATGGTGTAATTAATGTCCCTGTATCGATGACGTTCGGGTCCCAGGTGAAACAGATGATTGGTATGTATGGTAATGATTATGGATTAGGTGTGGGAAGCTCAACCTGGTATGCTCGTTCTGGTGGGAATCATGCGTTCTACAGGGGTGGCAACCACAGCACCACCGAGAATAACGCCGGTGGAGGTTCCACGCGTTATGTCATTAATAGAAATAACACCGTATACAATTACGGAGCTGATTACACAGCCCAACACAAAGGCTGGAGTGGACAAAGTAATTGGGATATAAATGTAACTCTTCAAGCACCAAATGCTGTTTTTTACCATGCACGATGTATCGGGTGGCCAACATATTCGTCACGAAAATTAAAAGAAAATTTTGAACCACTCATAGATTCTCTAGATAAGGTGAAAAGATTGAACGGTTTATACTATACATGGAAAGAGGGGAATGGTGATAACCTACCACCACCAGATGATTTTGACACACAACGTATGGCAGCCGTAACACCCCAAAAACAAATAGGTTTCATTGCCGATGAAGTTGCAGAAGTTTTACCATATTTATGTACGTATGATGATGACGGTGTAGCAAATGGTGTAGATTATAGTAAAGTAACTCCAGTGTTAGTAGAAGCTATCAAAGAACTCGATATAAAAATAGGAAAAAGTGAAGCGAGTTCAGACGATCGTCTCAAAGATAATGAGACATACATAAAAAATGCAACAAAAACTATTATGAAACTTAAACCACAAACGTACGATAAAAAGGAAAGTTTTACGAGTAATATTTACACCCATGAAGCTGGTCTCATCGCACAAGATATTTGGTATGATACACCAGAACTTCGTTTTGTAGTTAAACCCGGATTATTATCTCAAATCCCTGATGATGTACCTACCCGAGACGACGATCCTCGTGTAGACCCGGATTATTCAAAGTGGGGTCCAAATCCAGCTTCGGTTGATTATAATTATATTATACCGTATGCACTCAAAAGTATACAAGAAATTGCCACTGAATTACCAAAAAGAAAAACACAGGTGATAGAAGTCACACCATCTAACATAGATCAATACAGATCTTTAACGGTATGTTCGGATACAGGTATATTTAAGTATGATGTACCCGTGTGTTCGTTATCTAAAAAATCATATGATATAAATTGTTTCGGTGTAATTTCAACTTCAAATGTTGATTCTATCGATAATGAAATTCTTATTGATACTCACGGACCCGGTAAATTATGGGTTATAAATACAAGTAATATACTGTCTGGTGATTATCTAACAACCTCAAATATACATGGATATTCTATGAAGCAGAACGACGATATACTTCACAATTATACAGTAGCTAAATCCACAATAGATTGTGATTTCATACCCACTCAAATAAACTCAAAAAGAATCAAACAGAAGCTCGCAAATGTTACACATTATGTTAAAACAAAAAAATATGAAATTTCAAAGGAAGAATATGACGGTATAGATGATAAGTACAAGTCATCTATAGAGTACTCAGACTATGAAAGGGAAAACTATGTTAAGGTGTCAGGAAAAGATGGTTGGCATAAAATGGAATACTATTGGCTAGAAGAGGTACCAATAGAAGATCCTGGACCACTCGAAAAAGAACGAGATTTTGTTAAACATATCATATCTGTAGACGATTACGCACTTATAGAAGATTCTAACACACAAAACTTATATTCGGTATATTACTCCAATTTAATAACTTCACGTGTGTCTCTAGAAGATTATGCAACATTAGATGATACGGTAAAGGCAAAATGTGAATTTCAAACTAAAACCATATATTATTACAACGTACGTGAAGAATCGGCTGATCCTTTACCGGGTTTTGAAGCCGAAATTAAACAAGTCTATATGAACGATTTAGATGAAAATGGTCAGATTCAATGGGAAGATACAGGAGAGACGATAGAAAAATACAGTATACGATATTTAGACGGCAGTGGAAATATTACAGATGAAAGTAATCACGTTTATAAAGCCGCATTAATTGGATGTACATATAACTGCACATAAAGATAATAGATTTGTATAAATAAGAATGGGTGTTTTTTACTTTCCCCGGGACTTTGTTTTTTGGACAAAAGTAAAAAATCATGAAAATATAAAAAAAGAATTATTAAATCTAATAGATCAACATAAAGGTCATAAATATGAAATATTAAAAAATGGTGTTACAAGTTATGATAGGGAGATCACCGACGACGAGGAAGATAATTTAATTCTTCAAAATCATGAGTTTTTAAAAGAAATTGTTTGGAATCCTATTAATGAGATGATTGATACTGTAACCCCAAAAATGAATTTTGATTCGGCATATATTGCAAAAGCGTGGTATTCTAAATACGAATCTGGAGGGTGTGTGAAGTATCACGCGCACGAAGGTCATCCAAAAATAGTAGATGGCGAAGTATTTTACGCCACATTATCTTTAATTTACGTATTACACGACGAAAATGAAAAAAATCAGACAGTTTTTACGTCTCATGTAAATTCAGTCAGTAAAGACAGAATTTTTCATTTTGAAACAAAAACTGAACCTGAAATAACAGAAGGTTCAGTTATTCTATTTCCTTCGAGTCTTTTACATAAGGTTGATACTATTCAAAAACCGGGTCGAATTATTATTTCTATGAATATAGACTCTTCATTTACCAACACATGAAAAATGTAAACTTCATTTTATACAATAGTGAATCTTTGTAAAAATAAACTCTCACTATAATATAAAATGTCTGGTGGTATTGCCCAACTCGTAGCCGTCGGAGCCCAGGATGTACACCTCGTCGGTCAGCCCGAGGTGAGCTTCTTCCGCTCCACCTACAAACGTCATACAAATTTTTCCCAAACTGTCGAGCGTCAGGTCATTCAAGGCAACGTCTCAAACAACGGTATGTCGACCGTTCGCTTCGAGCGCAAGGGTGACATGCTCGGATATGTCTACCTCGTTCCCAATAATGGTACCGCTACCCAAGCTTACAGTCAAGCCCAGTGGTTGACCAAAATTTCCAAGGTTGAGCTCCTTGTGGGAGGTCAGGTGATTGATGAGCAGGATTCTACTTACTCCACCCTCATTGCTCCCCGACTTTCTGCGACTACCGCTTCCAAGTCTATTGCCGCTGATCTTGCCAATGGTGGTACCTCGTACAGGTGGTACCCCCTCCGTTTTGCTTTCTGTGAGAACTGGCAGACTGCTCTCCCACTCATTTCTCTCCAGTATCACGATGTCGAGCTCCGAATCACTTGGGGCTCCGCGGCGGCTGATGACAAGTGGGATGTATACGCCAATTACGCGTACCTCGATACCCAGGAGCGTGAGGTGTTCGCTTCCCAGCCCCAAAATATGTTGATCACCCAAACCCAGAAGGCGGTCTCCTCCGGATCCAAGATCCAGGAGTTGAATTTCAACCACCCCGTCAAGTATTTGGCTTCTGGTAAGGCTTCCGCTATGGCGATCCTTAATGATAATAATAAGCTCAAGCTCCAAATTAACGGTACAGATGTTGCTGATTATAAATTTGCCGATCCCAACTTCTCCACCGTAACTTCGTATTACCACACCACTAACTCGTCTTTAGGAACAGCCAAGACTCTGTTCTTCTACCCATTCTGCCTCGATTCTGGTAAGCTTCAGCCTACCGGCAGCCTAAACTTCAGTCGACTTGACTCGGCTCGTCTCATCAACGATAACCAAGATGTTGGTGATGATATTTATGCTGTAAATTACAATGTCCTCCGTATTGAAAATGGTATGGGAGGCCTTTTATATTCTAACTAATTAGTAAAAGATGTTTTGGACAGTAGTATTTCTCCTTGCCATCGTTTTTGTATTGACGTACGATCCTAACTCCAGGACACTCGAAAAGTTTGTTGGTCAACCCACACAACCAACAAGCAAATCGTGTGAAA
>Ga0209630_10005902_pt1 | contig 10231 bp, 7 predicted proteins | sample COG_01_FD_184745 | JGI IMG/M metagenome (GOLD analysis project Ga0209630, IMG submission 184745) | Pelagic Microbial community sample from North Sea - COGITO 998_met_01 (SPAdes) (version 2) | ecosystem: Environmental > Aquatic > Marine > Neritic zone/Coastal water | place: Helgoland, sampling... | reverse complement strand
CCCGACAGGCCGTTCAGCAGGATGTCCGCCGTTCGCGCCCCGATCCGGGGCAGGTCCTCCGCCTCGAACTCACGCGCCCAATGCGCCGCGCCGAAGACCACCGACAGCAGCAGATGCGCGCGGGCGTTCCTTGCGGACGCGGTGTCGCCCGGACGCGGCGGCCCGATCAGCACCGCCCTCGCCCGCCGGAACAGGTTCACGAAGGCCTCGAACACGGCTTGCGCCTGCGGCCCGGTCAGGGCGCTGAGGTCGCTGAAGCCGATCAGGTCCGGCGCCTCGCCCCGCGCCATCCGGGCCAGATGGGCGAAATGCAGATCCATGAAGGCGCGGATCCGTCCCTCCGCCTCCACCGGCCCCACCGCGTCCAGCAGGGCGTCATAGGCCGCGATCGTGCGAAAGAAGCAGGCCGCCGCCAGATCGTCGCGGCGCGGGAAGTAGTAGCTGACGCTGGTGTTGCTCAGGCCGATGCTGCGGGCGACGTCGATCAGGGTCGCGCCCTTCAACCCCCGCGCCTTGAACAGCCGCGTGGCCTCGTCGAGGATCAGCCGGCGCTTGCTCTCGAAGCGGGGGGAGGCGGCGGCGTCGGTCATCGCCCCTGACTGCCCGCCGCGCCCGACAACCGCAACCGTCACGTCCCTGGCTGGCGGTAAGGGATCAGCCCGACCAGCCGCCGCTCCTCGCCGCGCGGATCGGGCGTCGCCCGGCTGACGGTGTCCCACTGCATGGTGACCCGGCCCGGCAACTCATACTTCGGCCAGTCCGGAACCCCCGCCCCGTTCGGGTTTCCGGTGCGGGCGAAGTTCAGCAGCGCCTTCGACATGGTCTCGGCCAGGGCGTCGGTCTCGGCCCCGCCGCCGGTCATGGAGACCATCTCCCTGTTGTTCCGGAAGTAGAAGGGGATGTCGGCGCAGTGGGGCGCGCCCCATTTGCCGCCCATGGCCGGGCTCTTCCAGTCGAACTGATAGACCCAGGTCGAGGCGCCCGGCTGCACCGCGCGCCGGTCCGCCTGGATGATCTGGGCCCGCCACGACCGCAGCGCCGTGGTCGCCGCGAAGAAGACCTCCGACGGCGAATACATCGGATATTTGTCGCGATACCAGGCGGTCACCGCCTCGGGGGTCATCTGGCCCATATAGGACTGGATCGCCCGGGTCAGCTTGGCGGGCAGATCGTCCCACTTCAGGTCGAAAAGCGCCGGATCCGAGGGGCCGATCAGCAGCCGGGTCTCGTCATGGGTATTGCCCATGATCAGGGGCACGTCGGCCGACAGGGGCGTGGCGTCCGGCTCGAACGGGTGCCGGGTCAGGGTCTGCCCGTCCAGCACCGGGCCGTAATAGACGCCCCGACTGGCCGCGATCAGCTGGTCCTTCGTCAGGCGCTTCAGCTCGGCGGGGGTCGAGACCCCGGCCTGGGTCAGGACCTTCCTCGCCGTTTCGGTCGCCATCTCGGGCGGGGTCACGGTGACCTGCTGGCCGCTCATGGTCATGACCCGATGGAACAGGCCGCGCGCTGCCGGCATCCCCATCAGGACCGAGCATTTGGCCCCACCGCCCGACTGCCCCCAGATGGTGACGCAGCCGGGATCGCCGCCGAACGCGCCGATATTGTCCCGCACCCACTGCAGCATCAGGACCAGGTCGAGCATGCCGGTGTTGCCGGAATCCGCGAACTCCTCGCCCCCGAGCTCCGCCAGATACAGATAGCCGAAGCTGTTCAGCCGGTGGTTCATCGACACCACCACCGCATCCCCGAACTGCGCCAGATGGGTCCCGTCGTAGAGGTCGCTGTTGGCCGAGAAGTTGATGAAGCCGCCGCCGTGGATCCAGACCAGCACCGGCCGCTTCTTCCCATCCAGACCGGGGGTCCAGACGTTCAGCTTCAGCATGTCCTCCGAGGTGTCGTCGGTGGTGAAGGCGCGGTCGGGCAGATAGCCGCTGTTGGCCCCGCTGCCCGGCTGGGGCGCCATGGGTCCGAAGGCGGTGCAGGCTTTCACGCCGCGCCAGGGCCGGGGCGGCTTCGGCGCCGCGAACCGGGTCCCGGCCGTGTCGGCGCCGTAGGGAATGCCCTTGAAGCCGAGGATGTCGCCGTTGCGGAAGCCACTGACGCGTCCGTAAGCCGTGCGGGCGATGGGCACAGACTGGGCGTAGGCGAGCCCCGGCGCGGCGAGGGCCGCCGTGACCCCGGCGGCGGCCAGCAGGCTCCGGCGATCGAGATCAGCCATCGGGTTCTCCTCAGTTTTCGGGATGGGCCTGACGCCATTGGGTCCAGGCGGTCAGCACCTGCGCCCCGGCCGGGCTGTACCAGCCGTAGCCGCCGCGCCGCTCCTGCTCGACCTCGCTCAGGTCGTAGCGGATCACGCCGTCGCGCCCGGCGAAGATCGGCCGGTTGGTCCCGATCTCGTAATAGCGCGCCCACAGCGGCGGAGCGTCGGGGTCGGGTCGCACCACGCCGTCGCCGTTCTCGCGCACGAAGCGGATGCCGTGCAGCTGGACCCGGTCGAACCAGTCGGCGCCCTCGCGGATCGCACGCCGGACCTCCGGCGACGGGTCGTCGAGGCTCATGAGCAGAAGCAGGACCCCCACGCTCTCCCCGCCCGAGATGGCTACGGGCTCGAACCGCCGGGCCGCGCGCGGCTCCAGCGCCACCTCGTCATACTGCTGGCCCCAGGCGGTGCGCTGGCCGTCGACGACGATCTGGGTCTTCAGGATGAAATCGAGCGCCTTGTCGAAGCCCGCCTTCGCCGCCCGACGGTCCGCCTCGGGCAGGCTGGCGAAGTCCCCGCCCGCCGCGATCTCGCGCAGCAGGGTCATCACGTCCACGATCATGTCGTCGTTGAAGGTGGCGTAGCGCTCATAGCCCTCGGCGGGCGGCGGCACGGAATGGGGCCAGCCGCCGGTCGGGTACTGGTACATCAGGATGAAACCCAGACCCCGGCGCACGGCGGCCAGATCCTTTTCATCGCCGGTCGCGCGGTAGGCCCGGGCGAGGAAGCGCATCTCATTGACCGTGGCCTTGATCAGGGCGCCCTTCGTGCCCCACGGCCCCGCCTGCGCCGGGTCGCCCCGGTTGAGCTCCCGCGTCGTGTTCATCAGCGGCCAGCCGCCGGTCGGATCCTGCCAGGACAGGATGTTGGCGGTCATCGTCAGCCCCTCGGGCGAACGGTACCATTCATCCGGTTGCTGGCTGACCGTCTCGGTCCACCAGCCGGTCGGACGGTTGGGATTGGCGATCCGCGCCTGCGCCCGGGCCCTCAGTTGCTCGGGCGTCATGGCCGCCAGCGTCGCCTGATCCGGAGAAGCGGTTTGGGTCTGCGGTACGGACGCAGGCGTTTGGGCCGAGGCCGCGCCCGCCCCCGCCAAACCGGCAAGAAGCAAGGCGGCGGCGAGCCCCTTTCGTACAGTCATGGCGTTTCCCCGGGCCATTTGTGTTTGTGGTATGTTTTTCTTTAGGGGTGCGCCCGTTGCGTGCGGACGTCAAGGGGCTGCGACGCCGCTGGAAGGCCGAATTCGGGAAGGCGGTATGCTAGCGCAGGTCGCCGATGACGGCGGCGCGGGTGACCACGGCGGCCTCGGTGTCGCTCAGGGTCTTGCCACGCGGGAAGGCCGCAGCGCCCGGCCCAACCGACCCATGCTGGGAGAAGCGCACCTCTTCCGGCTGGAGCATGGTGCGCGGATTGCCGTCGCGGCCCGTGTACCACATCTCGGTCCAGCCCTCCGGAGCGATATGGTCGTCCATCCAGCAGTCGAGGTAGCTCGCCGCCGCCACGAAGCGCGGATCGCCGTAGCGGCCGTCGGGGAAGGTCGTCGTCGGCCGCCAGGGCCGCCCGAGGAAGACGGAAGCCTTCGCCGTCTCCGCCTCCTTCGTCAGCCGACAGCGATGGAAGACGAAGCCGAACGGCTGGTCGATCGGGGTGCTGGGCGCGGCGATATAGCCGTCGCCCATCTTGTCGGCCGTCTCGCCCGGACGCGGACGCGAGAGGATCTCGCAGCCCTCGAACCAGACCCGCCCCGCGCCGAAGATGAAGTCATAGCTGCCGACGATCAGGCAGCGCTCGAACAGGGCCGTCCCGACATTGGCGAACAGGGTGTCCTGATAGCCGAGGATGTCGCAGTCGCGGATCACGGACCGCTCGGCGCCCCGGTCCAGCATCAGGGCCACGGCCTGCGGTCCCGCCCCGTCGTGCGACCTGAGGCCTCCCGGCTTCGTCATCTCGGCCAGGCCGTCGAAGGCGTTGTTGAGGGTCAGGTTTTCGGCCCGGAAGTCCGCCGCCCGCACGAACAGGGTCGCGCTGCGCGTCGTGCCCCAGTTGCGCCCGTCCGGCCCCCCCAGCCCCGAGGCCGCCAGATGGTTGATCACCGATCCCGTCCGGCTCGCCCCGACCAGATGGACGGACGGCTTGTCGACCACGACCTGCCCCTCATGGATTCCCGGCCCGATCCAGATCCGGAACGGCCGCGTCCGGTCCGCGGGCGCCGCCGCGATGGCCGAGGTCAGATCGGGATAGACGCGCACCCCCGCCGGCGCCCTGCCCTGCCCGGACCGCATGACCGCCGCGTCGAACGTGCCGGACGCGGCACGTACCGCCGACGCCAGCCCGCTCGCGGCGAGCGCGGCAAGGATCAGACGGCGGGACGGGGCGACGCTCATCCGCCCCTTCTACCAGACCTTATTTCAGCGTCACCTTGACCGTGGTCGACAGGCCGGAACGCAGCTGGTCCAGCGCCGGCTGGCCGGGGTCGAGGCGGATGCGGACCGGGACCCGCTGGACCACCTTGGTGAAATTGCCGGTCCCCGGCTCGAACGGCAGGAGCGAGAAGGTCGAGCCCGAGCCCGGGGCGAAGCTGTCCACGACGCCGTGCAGATGCGCGCCCGGCAGGGCGTCGATCTCGATGTCGGCGCGCTGGCCGACGCGCATCCGGCCCGTCTGGGTCTCCTTGAAGTTGGCGGTGACATAGAGGCCGGCCGCCGGGACCACGGTCAGCAGCCGCGTGCCCGCCTGGACATAGTCGCCGGGCTCGGCCTGCCGGTCGCCGACGATGCCGTCGATGGGGGCGCGGACGATCGTATTCGCCTGATCCTGGCGCGCCAGATCGAGCGCGGCCTGGGCCCGGGCGACCGAGGCCTCGGCGCGGGCGACGGCGGCGGTCAGGACCTCACGGCGGGCGCCGACGACTCCCGCCTGATTGCGGGTGACCTCCAGATCGGCGCGGGTCTTGTCGGCGGTCGACTGGGCGCTGACGGCGGCGGCGCGGCGCTCCTCCGCGTCCCGGCGCGCCACCGTGCCCGAGGCCAGCAGGTCGTCGAACCGCTGACGGTCGGCCTGGGCCCGGGCGTTCTGGGCGTCAGCCGAAGCGATCGAGGTCCGGGCCGAGCGAATGTTGGCGGCGGCCAGGGCTTCGTCGGCGCCGAGCGAGGTCAGGGCGGCATGGGCGGCCAGCAACGCGGCCTCGGCGTCGGCCAGATCGGCCTCGGCCGCCGCCACCCGGGCGTCGAACTCCTCGGGGTCGATGCGGACCAGAGGATCGCCCTTCTTGACCGCCTGATTGTAGGCGACCAGCACCTCGGCGATCAGCCCGCGCACCCGGGGCGCGACAGACGACGAATCCGCCTGCACATAGGCCGCCTCGGTCGAGACGGTGTTGCGGGGCATCAGCACCACCGCCGCCCCGCCGAGGGCGACGACCACCGCCGCCGAGACCATGATCAGGGTCCGCTTCGAGAACGGCAGACCGGCCTTCTTCGCAGGAACGGCGACGGCGTCAGGCGTGGTGGCGGTCATTGGACGGCTCCGGTCGCGACGGCGGGGAGGCCGAGGCGGCGTTTCAGGGCGGTGCGCGAAGCATCGAGAATGGCGTCGGACTGTTCGGTCGGGCCGATGGCGCGGGCCAGGGACAGGGCCCCCACGGCCTCCGACACCACCGAGCGCGAGACCAGCACGGCTTCCTCGGGGTCGAGCGACGGATCGGCCGCCTCGATCATCGGCCGCATCAGCGACGCCAGACGGTCGGCGGTCACGGCATAGGCCGCCCGCTGGGCCGGCTCCAGCCGCGTCATGTCGGTCGACAGGATCGGCAGTGGACACAGGAAGGTCCCGGAATCGCGGTGCCCGGCGGACAGATACATGTCGAGATAGGTCGAGAGCGCCACCGGCAGCGGCAGCCCGTCGGTGATCCGCTGGAACCGCGCCTTCGCCCCCTCCAGCATCTCCTCCAGCGCCGCGTCGATCAGGGCGTCGCGCGAGGGGAAGTGGGCATAGAAGCCGCCGTGGGTCAGGCCAGCGTCCTTCATCACCGCCGCCACGCCCAGATTAGCGAGCCCGTTCTGGCGAATGGCCTGTTTGGCGACGGTCAGGACCTTCTGGCGGGTCCGGGCCTTGTGTTCGGCGTCATAGCGCATGGCCTTGCGGGTCTCCTTTATATGACGCATGTAATATAAAGGCCGGCGCTTCCGCAAGGGGCGGCGCCGGCAGGACCGCTCCGATGACCGACGCCACCGCCGACAGCCTTCCCGCTTCCGCTCCCGCCCGGCCCGCGCCGCCGGACCCGCTGGCCCTGCCCACGCCGGTGAAGTTCCTGATCTTCGGGGTCATGGCCTTCGGCCAGTTCATGGCCCTGATCGACATCCAGATCGTCGCCGCCTCACTGAACGACGTCCAGGCGGGCCTGTCGGCGGGACCGGACGAGATCAGCTGGATCCAGACCGGCTATCTGATCGCCGAACTGATCATGATCCCCTTCGCCGCCTTCCTCGCCCAGTCGCTGTCGACCCGCTACCTGTTCGCCCTGTCTGCGGGCCTGTTCACCGTCTCCAGCGCCCTGTGCGGCATGGCCTGGGACATCGAGTCGATGATCGTCTTCCGGGTCATCCAGGGCTTCGTCGGCGGGGCCATGGTGCCGACCGTCTTCGCCACCGGCTTCGCCATGTTCGAAGGCAAGCAGAGGGCCATGATCCCGGCCATCCTCGGCATGGTCTCGGTGCTGGCGCCGACGCTCGGCCCCACCGTCGGCGGCTGGATCACCGACGCCGCCGGCTGGCGCTGGATCTTCTACGTCAACATCGTGCCCGGCGCGCTGGTCACCGTCTTCGCCCTGCGCCTGATCAAGGTCGACCTACCGAACTTCGCCATGCTGAAGCGGATCGACTACTCCCACCTCGCCGCCATGGCCGTCTTCCTCGGCGGGCTGGAATACGTCCTCGAGGAAGGGCCGAAGAACGACTGGTTCCAGGACCCGGCCATCGCCATCGCCGCCTGGGCGTCCCTCGTCGGCTTCGTCCTGTTCCTCGAGCGATCCTTCAACTCCGGCGGGCCGATCGTGCGCCTGACGCCGTTCAAAAAGCCGACCTTCGTCTTCGCCTGCGTCTTCAACCTGACAATCGGCTTCGGCATCTATGCCGCCACCTATCTGATCCCGGTCTTCCTCGGCCGGGTGCGCGGCTACAACTCGCTGGAGATCGGCACGACGGTCGTGGTCACCGGCTGCGCCCAACTGTTCAGCGTCATCGTCGCCGCCCGCGCCTCCCAGACCGTCGACCAGAGGATCATCATCGGCGTGGGCTTGAGCCTGTTCGCCTTCAGCCTGTTCCTGACGTCGCACCTGACGCCCGACTGGGGCTTCGCCAGCTTCTTCTGGCCCCAGGTCCTGCGCGGCTTCTCGATCATGCTGTGCATCGTGCCGAGCGTGCAGTTCGCCCTGGCCGGCTTTGCAGGACCCGACCTGCGCTACGCCTCGGGCCTGTTCAACCTGATGAGGAACCTCGGCGGCGCCGTGGGCATCGCCATGGTCAACACCTGGCTGGGCGACAACGCCCGTCTGCACGCCCAGCGCTTCGGCGAGGCCATGGGCCAGCCCCACAGCCACGCCGCCGAACTGGTCACCGGCCTCGCCGCCCAGATCGGCCGCGTCACGTCCGACAGCACACAGGCCCTGCTGATGGCCCAGGGCGAGCTGGCCAAGGTGGTGGCGCGTCAGTCCCTGACCCTCGCCTTCAACGACGTCTTCCGCCTGATGGCCTGGATCTTCCTCTTCGCCCTGATCATGGTCCCCTTCTGCCGCCCGCCGAAAAACGCGGCGCCGGCGACGGATGGGCACTAAGGTGAAGCTTCTCCTCCCCCACCCGCGAGATCTGTGATGGCTCGAGCTCCGAAATCCCCTTCCAAGGCTCCGATCTGGCTGGCGGCGGGCGTGCGAACGCCCTTCGCCAAGGTCGACGGCCCGCTGTCCGCCTATGACGCCATCGCCCTCTCGGTCCCCGTCGCCCAGGCCATGGTCGCGAAGCTGAACGGCGCAAAGCCCGACTTCGCCGTCTGGGGCACGGTCATTCCCAACCTGACCTGGAGCAATCTGGCGCGTGAGGTCCTGCTCGACGCGGGCCTCGACCCGACCATCCCGGCCTTTTCCACCGTCATGGCCTGTTCGACCTCCATGATCGGCGTGTTCGAGGCGGCCGGCATGATCGACGGCCGCGGCCGGGACCTTGCCCTCGTCGGCGGCGTCGAGGCGATGAGCCGGGTCCAGATCGGCCTCAGCCCCGGCCTGTCCGACGGCCTGCGCAAATTCCTGCAGGCGAAGACACTCGGCCAACGCATCGGCCTGCTGTCCGCGCTCAAGCCCCTGTCCCTGTTCATCCCCAAGGTGGTCAACCGCACCACCGGCATGAGCATGGGCGAGCACACCGAGATCACGGCGAAGGACTGGAAGATCGGTCGCGAGGATCAGGATCGCGTGGCCCTCGCCAGCCACCAGACCGCCGTCGCCGCCTGGAACCGGGGCTTCTTCGACGACCTCGTCATCCCGGTCGGCGAGTTCAGGAAGGACAACCTGCCCCGCCCCGACACCTCGCTGGAGCGACTGGCCAAGCTGAAGCCCGCCTTCGACAAGGTCAGCGGTCAGGGCACCCTGACGGCCGGCAACTCCTCGCCCCTGACCGACGGCGCCGCCGCCATCTGGGTCGCTTCCGACGAGGGACTGAAGCGCCTGCCCGCCGAGACGCCCCGGGTGAAGCTGATCGACTATGAGGTCACCTCGATCGACCTGAAGCACGAGGGCCTGCTCATGGCCCCGGCTTATGGGGTGCCGCGCATGCTGGTCCGCAACGGCCTGACCTATGCCGACATCGACCTGTGGGAGATCCACGAGGCCTTCGCCGCCCAGGTCCTGTTCCACATCAAGGCCTGGCAGGACCGCGACTTCCTGCGTGACAAGGCGGGCGTCACCGCCGACCTCGGCGCCTTCCCGGTCGATCGCGTGAACCCGAACGGCGGCTCGACGGCGCTGGGCCACCCCTTCGGCGCGACCGGCGCGCGTATCCTCTCCCAGGCGGTCAAGGAGTTGGCCAGCCGCCCCTCCGGCACGCGCGCCATCGTCAGCATCTGCGCCGACGGCGGCCTCGGCACCATGGCTCTGCTCGAAGCCGCCTAGGCACGAAAAAAAGGCCGCGTCCGAGGACGCGGCCATAAAAAGTTTATTTGGGAGGAAACGCCCAGGAAAGGGCATGACGCCGAAGCGTCGAGGAGCAATCTATGTTGCGACGCACAATTTCGCAAGTGCGACATGCGGTTTTGAAACACTTCGTGGCCTAAAGTTACAAAGGGAGCCGCCCGTGGCGCCCGACCGCGAACCATCCTAAATAGGGCGGACACCCCGCAGCCGCTTACGACAAGGCCCTGTTTCCAAGTGGAAATTTCTGACGACACCCAGGTCCTGATCATTGGCGCGGGCCATGCGGGCGGCTCGGCGGCGGCCCTTCTGCGTCAGTACGGCTTTGAAGGGCAAATCGTCCTCGCCGGGACGGAAACCGCCCCGCCCTACCAGCGCCCGCCCCTCTCCAAGGCCTGGCTGAAGGGCGAGGCCGACCTCGACGCCCTGTTGCTCCGCCCCGAAAGTTTCTACGCCGAGCAGAAGATCGAGCTTCGCACCGGCGTCACCGCCACCGCCATCGACGCGGCCGCGAAGACCGTGACCTTCGAGGGCGGCGCGGTCGAACCCTATGACATCCTGATCCTCGCGACCGGCTCCGTCGCCCGCAAGCTGCCCATTCCCGGCGCCGACCGGCCCGATCTGATCGAACTGCGCACGCTTCAGGATGCCGAACGCCTCAAGGGCGCGCTGGGCCCCGGCAAGCGGATGGCCGTGGTCGGCGGCGGCTATGTGGGCCTCGAGGCCGCCGCCTCGGCCCGCAAACTGGGCGCCGAGGTCGTGGTGCTGGAGCGGATGGACCGGGTGCTGCAGCG
>Ga0209630_10005901_pt1 | contig 10231 bp, 7 predicted proteins | sample COG_01_FD_184745 | JGI IMG/M metagenome (GOLD analysis project Ga0209630, IMG submission 184745) | Pelagic Microbial community sample from North Sea - COGITO 998_met_01 (SPAdes) (version 2) | ecosystem: Environmental > Aquatic > Marine > Neritic zone/Coastal water | place: Helgoland, sampling... | reverse complement strand
GATGTTCAAAGTGGTTATTAGGAATTATTTCAACAAAGGCTTCACCTTTAGCATAATTTTTAAATAACTCTAACTGCTTATCATCTTCAACTAACCAAAACATAACTCTTATTTTGGTTCAATATACAATGATTTTATCTATAATCCAAGTTTAATCGTAAAGTTGTTCTAAACGTTTAGATGATCTTGAGTGAGTTCTACCTGTCATAGGAGTTCCATCTAACATAATATGATATTCTCCAATATATGCTGTTCCATCAGGGAGAACTAAACCATCACCATTTGAATATAGAATTTCACCTCTATTAGGAATATAAAATTGTAAATAATTATTACTTAAAAAATTTCTAAACCCTTTTCTTTTAATTTTATCTTCAATTAATAAAACTTCATTTTCATTTGTATTATATATTTCTGCTTCTCCTCCTGTTAATGTCCATTCAATTGAAAATAAAACATATGCTCTCCAATCATATTGTGGGTTTCTTTTATCTAATTTACCATGTGTTATTTTATCTAACTCTATATAAATAGGTTCGTTGGTTTTAACTGCAAAATATCTTGTAAATATTCCTAATTCATATTCTTCTTCCGTAGGTGTTGGATAATATTGTTGAGGAATTAATTTAGTTTGTGATATATCCACTTTATTAACATTATTATAAATATTAATATCATCCATATTTTGGTACTGATTTGGTACTATTTCTGCATCATAATTATCAGCAAATTGTTGGAATACTTGATTTTTATCTTCTAGATTTAAAATTTCATTTTCATCTTCTATTGCAATTATTCTTTCTGTTGGTTTTTCATTTGGAGTTTTACCTGTAAACGCTGTACCGTTATACATTTCCCAATAAAAACCTTGATAAGGTATACCAGTTATAGCATTTTTATATTCATCCCCACGGGTAAATAAATTAGTTATTATTCTATTTTTAGGTATATACATAATTTTTATTTTGGACCTATATAAGGATTAGGTAATAAATTTGCTAATTGTGCTTGTAATACAACTGTACTATTAAATGCATTTTGAACATAATCCTCTCCAAGTTCTATTTTTTCATTAGGATCAAAAACTTTACCTACTATTTCCATTTTAAAGGATCCAATATTCCATAACATAGCTACTAATATATTCATAGCTTGTTTTGATTGTTCTTTTGAAGGAGATAAATAATACATTCCTGTTCCTTTTTGATTACCTTTTTGACTAGTTTGAGCATTAAATTTTAACCCAGGACCTATACATCCTTGAAGATCATTAGTTGCTTTTGAAGCAGCGTGAATTAATATAGAACCTCTTGTAAAACCATTACCAGTTATTCTATTTTCTATATAATCTCCTTTTTTATTTCCTATTAACCAAAAACAATTACCCCATTTTCCTGTTACATATGATACAACTCTATAACTATCAACAGGAATACAACTAATTTTTGGTTGGTTTCCTATATATGGCAATTCTACAGTAGCAAAAGAACGTAAAACTGTTTGTTCATCTGTAGCTAAAATATCCATTATACCTAATGTTTGAGTTCCATCATCCATTATCCTACGCAATCTTACTCTTAGTAATTCCTCACTTAATGGAAGTGGCGGTGGTGGTGGAGGTAAGTTTTTTCCTACTAATATTGGAGTTGGTCTTATATTCATTTAATTAATTTTTTGGTTTAAATGAAGGTGCTGATTGTGTTCCTATTTTTGTAGTCCAAGATGATAGATTAACTTCATGATCTATAGATTTAACTAAAATATCTACATCATCTTCATCATAAGTTAATGGTAAAACTTTATTATCAATTTTAAATTTTTCAAAAAGTCTTATACCAGAAATGCCATCTACATCTAATGAAAAATTAAATGGTAAAAAGAATGGTGGTGCTGAAAATGATTTACCTTCAGGATCTGGTTGGCAATAATACCCCATTAAAGCTTGTATATATTGAGAATGAATAGAATTAAAAGCGTCTATATCTTTAGAAAACCAAAGCCTATCATCCATTACTTGATCCCATACTCCACCAGCTCCTCCAAAAATATAGTCTGAAAACCCACTAGATGAATTCATTATGTTTATTAATGATGCTACCCTTACTACTAATGCTACTTCTTTTACTTCATCATCATCATCCTCACCAGTTCCATCACCTATATTAGTTTTAGTAGGCATAACTCTATCTACTAAACCTTTATTATAATTAGAAAATGAAGTAGCGTTACCAGCTGCTTGACTACCATTAGCTTGAGAACCAATTGTAACCATAGTTGAAAAATTAGAAGGTATACTAGCTTCAATTGATATGTTTTTTATAGCGCTTCCTTTCCCAAAAGTATTAAATGTACATAATTTTCCTACTGTTGAAGTAGGTGGTTTTTTTATATAATTCATTGGGGTTTTGTTTCTAAATACAATTTTTGATTGATCATCAGATAATTCTACAGCAATATCATTAACTCCTCCTAAAGATTTATTAACATTTCCTATTAACTTTTTTAGGAATTTATTTAATGATTTAGCATTATCCATATCTTCAGGTATAGATTCTAAAACAGAAGCAATTTCATTTATATTAATTAAAATTTGAGATAATCTTGCACAATTATCATCCCATTTAAATCCTCCTGGGTTTGTTGCTGTACCCCCATATTTCATATGTTTTTTATTTACTGTACCAAATATCTTATCGTTATAACCTCCAAATTTAATATCAACACCATAACCTACAATATTTTTAAGCCTTTGTTTAAATTTTTGAAAACTTAAACCAGTAAAATCTCCAACTGCTAAGGATTTATTTAATTCATCTTTATCTATAACAGGTTGTTCAAAAGGTACTATACAACATAGAGGATTAGAAGAAAAATTACCTCTAGGAAAAGTAAATAGATTTTGATCTGTGTGAAGGTTTTCAAAATCAAAATCAAAAGCACATATAGGTACTTTTGTATTTTTTAAAAAAATATTTTTTTGTATCCAAGCTAAAAGATAACCTAAAGTTATATATATTTGTACTTGTTCATCATTATCATCACCTCTATCTGATGATTTTATTTCACAATGAAATTCTGCATTTTTTATATTTATAGTTGTTGTAGGAGTAGTACTTCCATCTTCATTAATTAGACAAAAATCTTTTATTTTTTTATCAAAAAAGTTACCATCATAATCACTACCATACCAAGTTCCACTTTCTTCATAAATAGCATATAACCACTTATTTAATGATGATTTTTCAGCTTGAGATACTAATGGAAGTTCATCTATATCATCATTATTTTCTTTTGCAGATTCACTTGTTCCACTAGGACTTTCATTTTCAAGATTAATCCCATTAATTTTAAGGGATTCTATTAATTCACCCATTCCTACTAAAGTAATAGTACAATCATAACTTCCATCTGGATTAAATTTCCAATTAAAATTACTTATTTTTCCATATACAGCTTCATAATTTCCACAAGTTCTATCTTTTTCTTCTTTTATCTTAGCAATTAAACCATATTGATCTTTAGGTTTATTAAATAAATAACGTAAAGCTGGTGATGAAAATGTTTCAAATGTTGTTAAAGGAGAATTAGGTTCATTACTATCTAAATAAACACTCCACCCAAATTCTAAAAGTACAGTATACCCAGGACGCATATATAAAATATCTATTAACGCTAATTGAGCTCTACTAAAACATTTTATATTTATTTCTGTTTTAGTTAATGCTCCGTTATTTATATATTTTACAGTAGCTCCAGTTACACCAGGCATTGGTACTAATCCTCTATCAGTAGTACCTCCCCAACCATAAGCTCCATTAAAATTAGCACCAAAATCTAAACCTGAATTTGTTTTAAAATCCATTTTAAAATTACCACCTGATCCTTCTGTAGTAGTAGAAATTGCTCCTCCTTGTAACATAAAATTTTTAGCTAATCCACTACCTAATAAATCACTTTCACTAAACCCTAAACCTAGTGCTTTTTTTAAAATAGTTCCTTCATTTTTTACATCTACTGAACTAGCTAATCTAAGCCATGGAGTTTTAGTTTGTTGGTATAATAAATCTGATGAAGAAATTTTATTTTCTCCTAATGAATCTTGCCTAGCATTAATTTGATTAGTGACTACTGCACTAAAAGGTCTTCCTAATATATTCATATTTATAACTCATTTAAATTTCTATATGCATCTACTATTCCACTAACATTTTGGGGAATTGCTAATTGTGATCCTGGTGTAAGAAAAAATGAGCCAAAATTAACTTTATTGGGGTTTCTAATTGATATTATCCACCATAAAGTAACATCTTGATAAAACTGATTAGCTAATGAATCTAATCTATCACCAAATTCGGATTCAATATAAATATCACTTTCACTAGCTCCAATCTCAGGATAATAAACTGTAGTATAATATAGATCACCTAATGTTCCTACAAATTGGTTTTCGTTTCTTATTTCTTTTATAGTTTGATATCTATTCATAATATTAAATTAAAGATGATCCTTGCTGATAAGCTTTTTCATAATCTTCTACATAATTAGTTTCACCTGAAGAATTAGCTAATGATATATATTTTTGTATTGGATTATCAATACCACTTTGTGCCGTACTAGCTTGTGAATTTGCTAATGATGGTATAAATTCATGTATTGGAGTAAATGTAAACCCTGTTACTTTAATCATATGTGGTAGTTGTTTAACTGAAGAATCTTCATTACCATTTTCATCAATTGCTATTTCCCAAGGTGATTCTTGGGGAACTCCAAAATTAATACTTTTTATAATTCCTGGTTGGTTATGTAAATAACCTCCTACAGTTATTCTAACTATATTTCCTCGCATATATCCAGCATTATTATAATCAGGTGCAAGACTTGATGCTAAATAATTTAACTTTTTATACATTGGAATTAATTCAGCTTTTGATTGGGCATAAACTGTCCAACCCATTGTAATTTCTCTTCCAAATCCTTTATAGTTATATAATTCTTCTCCCCTACCAACATATTGAACTGAGTCCCACTTTGCTGTGTAATTATCATTAAATTCATCTAAAAGTGCTCTAAAATGTATGTATGTATTAGTTTCTCCATTTTGGTTATTATTAATAACAGCTATATTAAAATTAACTGAGTCTTGAATGGCTAAATCATAATTAGGTGAACTAGCTTCATATAATGGCATAGCATTTATTTTATCTAATGCTATTAATAATGAAGCAGATACACCATAATTTAAAACATTTTTAGGATCTTCGTTTTCTCCAAGAATTGTTCTACCTGCAGTTTGTCCTGGGTCACCATAGTTAGTTCTTACATTTTGATTTTTCTGAACATAATCTGGTGAAATTGATAATACTTTAGAAGACTTTATTTGCTCCATTGAAGAATTAGGATCAGTAGATCCTATAAAATTTCCATCAGTAGTTACTTTTCTAAAATCAAGTGGATTAAATAATCCAAGTTTTGATGCTAATCTTGTATCTCCCCATGTGTATAATTGATCTTGAGCCATTACAGCAGTATTACCAACTGTTATTTTATTTAATTCAGTTTGTAATAATTCACTTTGATCTGTTGAAGGATCATCTATACTATACACACTAGGTCTAAAATTAAAAATATTTCCTGGATCTTGATCAGAATAATTTTTAACTCCTAATTTAATAGTTGTTTTATCTATTAGTTCACCTGCATACCTTTTATTAAATAAACCAGCAAAAGTACCTGTAACACCTGATCCTGATATAAATAAATTCCCTTTTGATATTTGTGATATATCTATAGCATCTCCCAAACCACCATATACTCCTTCTGATATTGTAGGTGACGCTACATTTAAAAGTGAAAAATTACTAGGACCTTCAGTATCTAAAAATGCTTTGTTTACTTTATAGTTATTACTTGTTACAGATATATTAGGTGAATTAACTCTATTTGGTTCTACTAGATCTTGAGAATTTACAGTACCAGTATCTTTTGTTACTTGTCCATAAGTTGGAGATGTTACATCATCATCTATTTTACCTGTAAATCCTGATAAAATTCCATTTGCAAATCTATTTACATAAACATTTGTATCTATAGCAAATGTAGAAGAAGCCCCAATTGCAGCATTTTGATCAAAATTTCTATCTGTTGTTGATGGTCTTTTAAATACACTATAATTACCTTGTGATGGTTTATATTCTATTGAATTAAGAGGTGCATCAATAAAACTATCAAAACTTAAATAAAAACCCTTATTTATTAATTTAAAATTTAATTGTCCTGTTCTTTGATCTGCAAATGGAATTCTTGTTTTACCTATTCCTAATACAGATTTAGGTCCTCCACCATACCTTAGTATATTAACATTAGTTCCATCAGGATTTAAATCTATATTACCTCCTACTGTTTGTTTTTGTGTTCCTGTATTAGATGCGTCTAATATTCTAACTAATCTATTAGCTGTTCCTCCATCACTTCCATCAAGATTTTGAGCATTAACTACCCCAAAATAACCATTCAAACCACCACTACCTTGTCTTATGGGTATTCCTTTATTTATACTTAATGCTGAATCATCTGTAAGAGGATTTACACCAAATAAATTAGTAGCACCTGTTGCTATTGGGGCTAATCCTGCTTGTGCTAAAGTACCTACAGCTGCATAAGCTCCTTGGTTTAAAAGTCCAAAACCATATCCTACACCAAAAGTACCTTCTGTTTTTACACTATTACGAGATAATACATTTTGTTTAGCTATAAATTCAAAACCATTAGGGGATTTTGTATCAAATAATAATTTTGTTAATCTACTAACATCATTTATAGCAGCATCAACAGATGATAATCCACCTCTTAGTAAAAAATCAACTCCACTTTTTGTTGTAGGAGTTCCATCAAGTTGTTGTACAAAAGTATCATCTACTCCAGGTATTGGGGTTACTATATAGGGTTGACCACTTTTACCTTGATCCCATCTATCACCCCCACTTGAAGTAAATTTCAACTTGTTTAGATTAGTAGTTGAATTTATTATTAGTGGCATTTATAGCATTTTATTTGATTCTTATCTTAAAAAGCTTTCTCCATTTCCTTGGAATCGATTTGCTGCTGCTTCTCCATCTTCACCACCTTGAGATAATATAAAATCATCATATGTAGATTGATTATTATAATTTCTAAATCCGGCAGCTGATGCACCTGTATTTTTAGGTCCTGTAAAAGCTTGTAATTGGGTTGGTGATACTGTTCCTGGGTATCTATTTGATTCACCAGTATTTGCATAAGTTGGTGTTGGAAACTTTGGATCACCATCATATGAATATAAATCATGCATTGTTGATTGCATATCAGCAGTACTAGGCCCTGATAGTGCAGGTACTGGTTGTGCTGGATTATTAGGATATCCTAATACTGATCCCCCTTTTTTAAATTTGTTTTCTAATGATTGAGCCATAATTTAATTATTTTATGTTATTTTGTTATAAATATTAACCTATTTGGGAAGATGCAAGTGTTAATGTCCTACCTACTTTATTACCATCCATAATTACATCTCCTCCTTTTGATACTATTTCAATTAACTCATCTAATTTTTTTACAATTGGATCTTCTCCTCCATCTCCACCACCTCCATCACCACCAAATACTCCTGCTAATGCTGCTAATGGTGCTGCTACTAAAGCTAAAGCTCCTAAAGCACCTATAATAGGTAGTGCTGCTACTCCTGCTACAGCCATAGCTGCTAAACCTCCTGCTATACTAAATAATGCTGTTCCTAATAAAAACATTGGTGTAATTTTTTCCATTGTCATATTTTCCATTATTAAAATAAAACCTGCTGCTACTGCTTCTATAACAGTAGCTACTCCTCCAAAAATTGATGTTATAACAGTTCCAAATGCTTTAATTCCTGGTGCTGCAAACCCAAGAGCAGCTCCTATACCCATTAAACTTAAAGTTAATATTCCCATACCAGCTGCTATTCCTGCTAATTGAGGACCCATTACAGCTTTACCAAGAGCAGCTAATCCTTTTCCTATTCCTGTAAGGAAATCTTTAATTGTTTTTCCTTGTCCTTTTTTTACACCTTCTGTACCTTTTGCCATTTTTGTAATTGACCCTCCAGCTTTATCTACAGCAGGTGATTTATCTCCTCCTCCAAATATTTTACTTATTAAACCCCCAGGACCTCTTTGTCCTCCTGCTTTTGCTCTTCCTCCACCTTTCATAAACTGACCACCTTTATAAAATTTACCCATTAAGGCTTCAGTTACTTTAGAATTTTTTAGAAGTGCCATAGATCCTTTTACTAATGATTTCATCTCACCAACAGATCCTTTAAGACTTGTAAGAACTTTAGCAGTCATAATTATACCAATAGAAGACATAACCCCAAATAATACTACTGAGTTTGATAATATAGGTGCAAATATATCTAATATAGATGCTGCTGCTCCAGCCATTTTTTCTAATGCTTTAGAAATTTGTTCTTGTGTTGTTAATCGTTTTGCTTCATCTAATGATATATCTGCTGCCTTAGCTGCTTGTTCTGCTGATAAACCATTTTGTAATTTTTGTTGGTAAATCATTTTAGCCATTTCTTCCCTAGACATACCCATAGCTTTAGCTGTTGCTTCTTGTTGTATTCTATTCCCAGAAGAAAAGGCTTTTAATATACCTTCATTTTTACCTATTTCTTTAGCTACTCCTTCTAAATCATTTGCTAAAGCTAATTGTCTAGCTTTATCTAAATTTAACTCTTTACCTGTTAGCATTTCTGCTTCCATTTCTGCTTGAATGGAAGATTCAAAATCTAATAATGAACCTGCTATTTTATCTACTTGCTCTAATGATAACCCTAATTTTCGGGCTTCCATAGCAGCTTGTTGTATTTTTTCTGGTTGACTCCCTAGTGATAAAGTAACAGCTGCTGAAGCACTACCAACATCATTCATTACATCTTTAATGTTTATACCTGTTTTATTAGTTTTAACAAAAGCTTTAAAACTAGCTTCCATATTATCAGTAACAACATCTAATTCTTGACCACTTAATTTTGCAAATTTAGCTAATTGGGCTGCTTCATGAGCACCCATACCCATTAATTCAGTTAACTCAGCAACTTCTCCAATTGTTTGTGTAGAAAAAACAACTGAAGCATTAACTCCTAATTCTTTAGATAATGCTGTTGATGCTCCTATAAGATCTACTAAAGATGTCGCACTAAGATTTAAACCTCTAAATGTCTCAGCATTCTGTCCTGTTTGTTGTCTAAAGGATTTTTGCGCTTTACCTAATTTACCGAAAGCGCTTACAACTGCACCTAATATAACAGATGGATCTGATAAAGTAGAAAAAGCATTACTAATAGCTGATCCTACACCAGCTGCTAATACTTTTATTTTTCCGAATTCATCCTTAGTCCTAGCAGCTTCATCAGCTACTGCTCGCATATCTTTTTCAACTTTGTCGAGCTTTAAAGCTTTTGAAAATCCTCCTGAAATTGCAGTTAGTCCTGAAATTACATTACCAGCAACACCCATGGCTTCATTAGATCTTTCTCTTAACTCTAATTCATCTTTAACTTTTTGAATTAATTCATTCTCAAGTTTTAAACCCCCTCCTCTAGCAGCCATTAAAGCCTTTTCTGCTTGAGTTAAGGCTTCACCTCCTTTTTTCTGATCCTCAATTTTCTTAGTAATTCTTCCTATTTCCTTTACACTTTCTTCAGCTGAAGATCTTAATTTTTTTAATTGTTTATCAGATAAGTCGGTAATTTCTTCTTGATTGTTGGAAAGTTGTTTTGATATACTGACTAAATTATTGTATTCTCTTTTAGCTTTTTCAGCATTAGATAAAGTTTTACCTAATTCTGCAGCTATACTTTCAAATATACCTTGATATTCCTCGTATATGTCTCTCCCTGCTCTAGCTTCAGCATTCCATTGCTTCTGTTCACGTGCCGACTTTTTTATATTATCAGAATTCTTAGACATATAGGATTATTTTATTATAAATATCAAAAGCATCTATTTTCTAGATGCCTTTGTTGAATAACTTGTTGGTGTTGTTCGTTTTGCGTTTTTGAGAAACTCAGGTGCAGTTACTTTGCCATCTGTAGTTATAGATTTACTATTACTATTTTGTCCTTGTGCTTTTTTAACTGCATTATTTTCTTCTATATAAAAATCATTTATTTTCTGGAATGTAAAATTACGTAACCATATAGGCATATTAT
>Ga0209630_10005899_pt1 | contig 10232 bp, 8 predicted proteins | sample COG_01_FD_184745 | JGI IMG/M metagenome (GOLD analysis project Ga0209630, IMG submission 184745) | Pelagic Microbial community sample from North Sea - COGITO 998_met_01 (SPAdes) (version 2) | ecosystem: Environmental > Aquatic > Marine > Neritic zone/Coastal water | place: Helgoland, sampling... | reverse complement strand
AGGCTCCCGCCTATCGCGCCCCGACCTGGGACGACCATTTCGCCGAGGTCGCCCGAACGCTGGGGCTCAAGCCCGCCGGGGCCTGATCACGCCGCCTTCGCCAGGCTCGTCCCGACCCCCGCCAGGATTTCCAGCGAGCGGACGCGGTCGGCGTGGGACCAGATCTGGCTGGTGATCATCAGCTCGTCGGCGCCGGTCCGGGCGATGAAGGCCTCCAGTCCCTGCCGCACGGTTTCGGGCGAACCGACGGCAGAACAGGACAGGGCGTTGGCGATCATGCCGCGCGCGCCCGCATCCAGCCCCGCCTCATAGTTCTCGACCGGGGGCGGCAGCTTGCCCGGGCGGCCCGAGCGCAGATTGACGAAGGCCTGCTGCATTGAGCTGAACAGCAGCTTCGCCTCCTCGTCGGTCTGGGCGGCGAAGACGTTGAAGCCGGCCATCACATAGGGCTCGGACAGATATTCCGACGGCCGGAAGGTCTCGCGATAGATGCGGATGGCGTTCATCAGGTCGCCGGGCGCGAAATGGCTGGCGAAGGCGTAGGGCAGACCCAGATGGGCCGCCAGCTGGGCGCCATAGGTGGAGGAACCGAGGATCCAGACGGGCACGGCCTGACCCTCGCCGGGGTTGGCGCGAATGGCCTGATGCTCTTCCGCCGGCCTGAACCAGTGCAGCAGCTCCATCACGTCCTGGGGGAAGGCGTCGACGTCGCCCTGAAGCGTGCGGCGCAGGGCCCGGGCCGTGGCCTGATCCGACCCGGGCGCGCGGCCCAGGCCCAGATCGATCCGGCCCGGATAGAGGGCGTTCAGGGTGCCGAACTGTTCGGCGATCACCAAGGGCGCATGGTTGGGCAGCATGACCCCGCCGGCCCCGACGCGGATCGTCTTTGTCGCCGCCGCCACCGCCCCGATCACCACCGAGGTCGCCGCCGAGGCGATGCCCGCCATGTTGTGGTGCTCGGCCAGCCAGTAGCGGTGATAGCCCAGCCGCTCGGCGGTCTTCGCCAGATCGATGCTGTTGGCCAGGGCCTGTGACACGTCGGAGCCCTGCGGCACCGGGGCGAGGTCGAGGATGGAGAGCTTGGTCATGGCGGGGATATGGGGTGGGCTGGAGAGCCCGCAACAGCGACTGTTGCACGAGTTCGCCCACCCGGTGTTCGGATGCGACGCAAATCGGTGTTAAGCGTTACCCTGAGCCGAATGCTCAAGCTGGAGCCCCCTGCCGCATGCGTCGCTTTCTGATCTGGTCTGGCCTGGCGGTCGTGATTGGCCTCGTCCTGGCCATCGGCGGTTACCTTGCCTACGACCATTTCTACGCCCGCTTCCAGCCGGTCACGATCACGCGGAACCAGGGCGAGATCCAGCGGCTGCTGGACGAGAGCTCGTGGGTTTCGCCGGGCGGCGGCGGCGACCAGCCCCTCTACATCATCGGCTATCGCGACAGCGCCCCGACCCGCGCCTATGAGCAGCAGGAGGCCGAAAAGCTGAGGGCCGGGGGCGTGGACGTCCGCGTCATCCTCTTCGCCCGTCCGGACAAGGAGGGCGCGCCCCAGTCCACCCCCGCCGAGCGCGCCACCCTGGCCGAGCTGTGGCTGACGCGGGACTGGGCCCTCTATCAGCGCTGGACCGCGACCCCGTCGAGGGACTGGACGGCGGCGGGCATTCCTCTGGCCGACGGCAATCTGGCCCGCAGCGCCGTGGTCGAGGCCGGACGACAATTCATGTCGCGCCTCGATGCCCTGATGCGCGACGCCGGGGTCAAGCCGACCTTCCCCCTGGTGATCTGGCGCGATCGCGAGGGTTTCCTCAAGGCCTGCGCCTGCGCCGACAGCCGCTCCTGGGCCTTCATCCGCGATGATCTGGATGCGCCCGATGCGATCGAGGCCTCGCCTGCCCCCGCGCCCGAGGTTCCCATGACGCCGGCGCCAACGGTTCAGCCACAGGTTCAGGGTTTGCCCTATCCGAACCTGCCGCCGATTCCGCCGGTCAACGGCCAGCCCGCGCCGACACCCGTTCCGACGCCCGCCGCTCCGGCCCAGACCCCGGCGCCCTCGGCCGCGCCCGCGCGACCTGCGCCGTCCAATACCGCGACCAGCCGTCCGGCGCCCCAGACGACGCCGCGCCCCGCGCCGCGTCAGAACAGTCCGCGCCAGAACCGGCCGCCGGCGCAGGAAGACACCCAGTTCTATTGATCCCGGTAAGGGATGGCGGTCAGAAAAGCCGCTTGCAGGTCGCGATCAGCCGCTCGACGTCGTCGATGTCCTGATACAGGCCGAAGCCGAAGCGGATGGTGTCGTCGCGCACATCAGCGACGACATTGGCCGTCAGCAGGGCCGCGCGCCACGTCTGGGCCTCCGGGTGCTTGAGCGCGAGGAAGCGGGCGCGGGGGCCGTCGCCCACAACCGGGTTGAGCACCTCCGCCTCAACCAGCGCGCCGCATTCGCCTGAGGCTAGCGCGTCCGCGAACCGCGCCTGAAGTGTCCCGGCATGGGCCGAGATGTCGGCGGTGGTCAGGCCCGCCCCCTCCAGCATCCGTCGCACGCCGTTGAAGCGATAGAGGGGCGTACAGTCGATGGTCGCTCCCCAGAAGCGGCCTGCGTCGGCGCGGTATTTTACCTCGTCAGGGCGGCCCATCAGCTCGCCGAACTCGGCGAACCAGCCAGTGATGACAGGTCGGGGGCAATAGCCGTCGGGCGCGTGCAGGAAGCCCGCGCCCTCGCCGCTCATGGCGTATTTATAGCCCCCGGCGACGTAGAAGACGCGGTCGGCCACGGCTGACAGATCGGTCGGGGTCGCCATGAAGCCGTGGTAACCGTCGATGACCACCCAGGGCCCGGCCGGATCGGCCAGGGCCGCCAGATCGGCGATGCGGTTGAAGGCGAGGCCGGTCTTGAAGAAGACCTGGCTGACCAGGACCAGGTCGTGCCCGCCCGCCCGCGCGGCCTCCACGAAGCGGTCGTCGAAGGTCTCATACGGCAGGAGAGGGATGCGGGTGACGACGGCCTCTCCGGCCTCCTCCCAGCGCTCCGACTGGCGGCGGAAGGAATGGAACTCGCCGTCGCTGGTCAGGATGCGGACGGGCTTGCGCTCAAACCCGGACAGGATGCGGATCAGGAAATCATGGGTGTTGGGGGCGAAGACCACTGTGTCGGGGGACGGCAGATTCAGCTCGGCCGCGATGTGCTTCTGGGCCTCCGGCACGACTTCGCCGAACACCAGATCCCACTTCCGGTCCGCGAACCGGTTCGCCTCCCCCCAGGCCTGCACCTGCCCCTCGAACGAGGCGTCGGGCCAGAGGTGGTGGCTGTGGGCCGCGAAATGCAGCCGCTCGGGATCGAGGGAGAGGGCGCGCGAGAAGAGGGGCTTGAAGCTCATGCGGTCGCGCTCACCAGCCAGCAGGCGGCTGTCATCGGTACGACGCCGTCGCGGGCCTCCTGCTCGACACGCCGGGTCATGGCGTCATGGAGTTGCTTTTGAAGGGGTTCATCGAGCCGGGGCATGGCGGCGCCCACCGGCCCCAGCCTCAGGCCCATCTCGACCAGTTCGGAAACCGAAAGCGGGGTCGGAGCATCCAGGGGGGTGATCTCGATATGGCTCCAGCCCGCGCCATCCAGAATGTCACGGACCTTGTCCGGATCGGCGAAAGCGAACCGCCCCGGACCGCTGGTCGGTGGCGCCGACAGGTCCGGGATCAGGGGGCGGGCGATCGTATCGGGAAGACCGGCCAGCGGGTTGTCCTCAGGTCCCCGCCAGCAGGCGAAGCTCAGACGGCCGCCGGACTTCAGCGCGTCCCGCAGATTGGCGAAGGCGGCCCGGGGATCGGGGAAGAACATGACCCCGAACCGTGAGATCAGGGCGTCGAAGGGCGCGTCGAAGGCGGCGGTCTGGGCGTCGGCCAGCAGAAAGTCCGCGCTGGTCAGGCCCTCCGTCTCCGCCCGCTCGCGCGCCAGCGCCAGCAGCGGTTCGGACACATCGACGCCCAGACACAGGCCGTCCGTCAGGCGGCGGGCCATCTGTACGGTGGTCGCGCCGGGGCCGCAGCCGATGTCCAGAACCCGGGCGTCCGACGCCACGGGAACCTGGGCCAGAATGGCCTCGCTGATCGGCTGATACAGCCGGTCGAGCAACGGTTGCAGCGTCACCCAGGCGTTCGAACCCGTGGACTTCCAGTAGCCCGTATCGAACGGCTGGGCGGCCATCAGGTCAGATCAGGCTGCCGTGGCAGTGCTTGAACTTGCGGCCCGAGCCGCAGGGGCAGTCGGCGTTGCGCGAGGTGCGCTCCCAGCCGACCGGCAGAAGCTCGACCGGCAGGCGCGAACGGTCGTCGCCGGTGAACTGCTGTTCCGGGTTCTGGGCGTAGGGGTTGCCCATCTCGTTCTCGCCGGTGCCGGGGTTCAGGTGGATTTCCCGGAACTCGGGCATCTCCATCGCCGGCGGAGCCTCGAAGCGGAACTCCACGGTCATCAGCCAGCGGGTCACATTGTGACGCAGCTCGTGCAGCAGGTTCTCGAACAGGGAGAAGGCTTCGGTCTTGTACTCGTTCAGCGGATCGCGCTGGCCATAGCCGCGCAGGCCGATGACGCCGCGCAGATGGTCCAGATGGACCAGGTGCTCGCGCCAGGACATGTCGATCTGCTGCATCAGGAACTGCTTCTCGATGCCGCGGGTCTGGCCTTCGCCGACCAGCTCCAGACGCTCGGCGGCGCGGGCGGCGGCGGCGGCCTGCAGCCGCTCCTCGACCTCCTCGTTGGACACGCCTTCCTCGGCGGCCCAGTCGTGAATCGGCAGTTCGAGGCCAAGGGTCGTGCGGACCTTCTCGTCCAGGCCGTCGATGTCCCACTGCTCGGCATAGGCCTTGGGCGGCATGTAGCGGTCGACCAGGTCGGTGATCACATCGGCGCGGAACTCGCCGACCAGTTCCGAAAGGTCGGTGGAGTCCATGAACTCCTGGCGCTGTTCGAACACCGCCTTGCGCTGGTCGTTCACGACGTCGTCGTACTTCAGCAGGTTCTTGCGGATGTCGTAGTTGCGGGTCTCGACGCGCTTCTGGGCGGTCTCGACGGCGCGGTTCAGCCAGGGGTGCGAAATCGCCTCACCCTCGGCGACGCCGAAGGAGCGCATGATCGAGTCCAGACGGTCGCCGGCGAAGATGCGCAGCAGGTCGTCCTCGCAGCAGAGGAAGAATTTCGAGGTGCCGGGGTCGCCCTGACGGCCCGTCCGGCCGCGCAGCTGGTTGTCGATCCGGCGGCTCTCGTGGCGCTCGGTGCCGAGCACGAACAGGCCGCCGGCTTCCAGGGCCGCGGCCTTGTGCACGGCGATCTCGGCCTTGAGGCGGGCCTCTTCGGTCTTCTCGTCTTCCGGCGAGACCATGACGCCCATGTTGCGCTGGTCGAGGCGCCATTTGTCGAGACGCATCTCGAGGTTGCCGCCCAGCTGGATGTCGGTGCCGCGGCCGGCCATGTTGGTGGCGATGGTCACCGCGCCCGGCAGGCCGGCGTCGGCGACGATGAAGGCTTCCTGCTCGTGCTGACGGGCGTTCAGAACCGAGTGGGGGATGCCCTTGAACTCGGTCTTCCAGACGATGTCGTACGCGGCGTCGCCCAGCTTCTCGGCTTCCTTGGCCTTGCCCGCGAACTCGGGTTTCAGCGAACGGGAGACCTCGGTCTTGTACTCATAGGAGTTGAGCAGTTCGGACAACTGCTCCGACTTCTCGATCGAGACGGTGCCGACGAGGATCGGCTGACCCTTGACGTGGCATTCGGCGATCTGGCGGGCGATGGCCTGGTTCTTCTCGCGCTCGGTGCGATAGACCTCGTCGTCGTAGTCGATGCGTTGGATCGGACGGTGGGTCGGAACCTCCAGCACGTCCATCTTGTAGATGTCGCCGAACTCCTGGGCCTCGGTGGCGGCCGTGCCGGTCATGCCGGACAGCTTTTCATAGAGGCGGAAGTAGTTCTGGATCGTGACCGAGGCCAGGGTCTGGTTCTCGGGCATGATCTGCACGCCCTCCTTGGCCTCGATGGCCTGGTGCAGGCCCTCGGACAGACGGCGGCCCGTCATCATCCGGCCCGTGAACTCGTCGATCAGGACGATCTCGCCGGCCTTGATGATGTAGTCCTTGTCGCGGGCGTACAGGGTGTTGGCGCGCAGGGCCTGGTTGATGTGGTGCACCAGGCTGACGTTGGCGGCGTCATAGAGGCCGGTGGTGTCCTCGGCGAAGAGACCGGCCTCCTCGAGGATCTGCTCGATCTTTTCGGAGCCTTCCTCGGTCAGCAGGGCCTGCTTCTGCTTCTCGTCGAGGTCGTAGGTGGCCTTGTCCTGGATCAGCGTCTTCACCACGCCATCGAGGATCTTGTAGAGGTCCGAACGGTCCTCGGTCGGACCCGAGATGATCAGGGGCGTGCGCGCCTCGTCGATCAGGATGGAGTCGACTTCATCGACGATGGCGAAGTGGTGCGGACGCTGCACCATCTCGGCCCGGTCATAGACCAGGTTGTCGCGCAGATAATCGAAGCCGAACTCGTTGTTGGTGCCGTAGGTGATGTCGGCCGCATAGGCCGCCTGGCGCTGGCCGGACGACAGGCCGTTGACGATGACGCCCACTTCCATGCCGAGGAAGCGATAGACCCGGCCCATCCATTCCGCGTCGCGGCGGGCCAGATAGTCGTTGACGGTGATGACGTGGACGCCCTTGCCGCTGAGGGCGTTCAGATAGGCGGGGGCGATGGCGACCAGGGTCTTGCCCTCGCCGGTGCGCATCTCGGCGATGCCGCCCTCGTTCAGGATCATCCCGCCGGCCAGCTGGACGTCGTACTGGCGTTGACCCAGGACCCGCTTGGAGGCTTCGCGCGCGACGGCGAAGGCCTCGTTCAGGATCTTGTCGGGCGTCTCCCCGCCGGCCAGACGATCCCGGAAGGCCTCCGTCATCATGCGCAGTTCGTCATCGCTCAGGGCGGCGAACTTGGGTTCCAGGGCGGTGATCTTCTCAACGCGGACCAGGAAGTCCTTGACCTTGCGGTCGTTGGAAGAGCCGAAAATTTTCTTGGCGAAGCCGAGCATAAGCGATCCGAAGGCGTCGAGCGTCTGAAGGCTCTGATACAGGGTCCGGAGAGGTTCCGGACGGGCGGCGGCGACGTCGCGAGAGGGGCCCGATCCGACGGCGGCCCGGTGCGCCCGGACAAGGCGCGCGCGAGGGCCGCGCGAACGGTCGAAAACCCCTCGACTTGGGCGCAGCCGGGACTTAAGCACCGGCCTAACCCCTGTCAACGCGAGGGGCATTCCAGTCCGGGACGGAGCAGCCTCCTTTGTCCGTTTTTCGTGCACGGCGTCTTTCGCGCAACCCTCTGACGGTCTTCGCCTTCGCGGCCCTGCTGACGGTCGCGGCCTGCGGCCGCGGCGACGATTCCGATCGTCCGCCGGAACCCGGCGACCGGGCCGTGGCCAAGGTGCTGGACCAGACCATCTGGGCGTCCGACGTCAAACGGGAGGCGGTGGCGCAAGGGCTGGTCGGGGAGGGCGAGCCGCTGGACGTCACCTCGGACCTGTTCCGTCGCGTGCTGGACGAGGTCATCGATCAAAAGCTGCTGGCGCGCGAGGCCGAACGTCGCGGTCTCGACAACTCGGTCCTGGCCCAGCGCCGGCTGAAGGCGACCCAGGAGCGGATTCTCGGCGACATGCTGGTCGAGAACGAGGTCAACGGCCGCATCAACGATCAGGCCGTCCAGACCCTGTATCAGGAGCAGCTGCGGCTGGCGAAGACGTCGGAGGAGATCCGCGTGCGGCTGATCCTGTCGCGGACAAAGCCGGAGGCCGATGCGGTGATCGGCATCCTGGCCCAGGGCGCGGCCTTCTCGGCGGTGGCCCAGGAGCGGTCGGTCGACGAGGCGACCCGGTTCTCGGGCGGCGACCTCGGTTATTCGACGGTCGACGTCATGCCCCAGGCCTATGCCAACGCCCTGCGCGACGCCCCGGCGGGTTCGACCGTGGGTCCGTTCCAGACCGACGGCGGCTGGGCCGTGCTGCGTGTCGAGGACCGGCGCAAGGAAAGCCCGCCGACCCTGGAGCAGGCCCGGCCCCAGATCGTGCGCTATCTGACCTATGAGGGCGTGCGCAGGCTGCTGGAGCAGTTGCGCGGCAAGGCGAAGGTGAACATCCTGCTGGCCGACGAACCCGCGTCCAATGGGGCGGAGGAGCCGGCCTCGGCGCCCGCTCCTTCGGCCAATCCTTCTTCCCCGACGGCGCCTCCGACCGCGCAGTCGACGCCCCAGACCCCCGGAGCGCCGAAATCATGAGCAAGCCGCCCGTTCCACCCAAGGCCCCGACGAAGGCGTCCACCGGTCAGAAGATCGAGCATGCCATCGAAAAGGCGCTGGACCCGCTCGCCTCAGCCCTGAAGCGCGCCACCACACCGGCGGCGACGCCCGCGCCCACGGCGCCCGCCCCCGGCAAGCCGGGCCTGAAGGTCTCGCCCCTGGCCGTGCCCTTCCCGACCATTCCGCCCATCGGCGGGGTCGAGATCGCGACTGCCCGCGCCGGCTTCTACAAGCACGAGCGCGACGATCTGGTGGTGTTCCGCTTCGCGCGCGGCACGACCTGCGCCGGCGTCTTCACGCGGCACAAGGTGGGCTCGGCGCCCGTCGACTGGTGCAAGCGGCATCTGGGCAACGACGACGGCGGCAAGGATGTGCGGGCCCTGGTGGTCAACGCCGGCTGCGCCAACGCCTTCACCGGCAAGGCCGGGGCCGACGCCGCGCGCCGCACCGCCTCGGAGGTGGCCAAACGCTTCGGCTGTCGCCAGCGCGACGTCATGCTGGCCTCGACCGGGGTCATCGGGGTGGTGCTGGACGATCACAAGATCGCCGCCCAGCTGCCGACGGTCGAAAGCCGTCTGGACGCCGACGCCTGGGCCCAGGCCGCGCGCGGCATCATGACCACGGACACCTTCCCCAAGGGCTCCTACGCCGAGGCGACCATCGAGGGCGAGAAGGTCCGCATCGCCGGCATCGCCAAGGGCTCGGGCATGATCGCCCCGGACATGGCGACCATGCTGGCCTTCATTGTCACCGACGCCAACATCCACCCCAGCGTGCTGCAGGCCCTGCTGGGTCTGCACGTCCGCACCACCTTCAACTCGGTGACGGTCGACGGCGACACCTCGACCAACGACACCTGTTTGATGTTCGCCACCGGCACCTCGACCGCGCCGCGCATCGGCCGGGTCGGCGACCGGCGGCTGAAGGAGTTCTCGGCCGCGCTCGACCGCGTCATGCTGGATCTGGCCCATCAGCTGGTCCGCGACGGCGAGGGCGCGACCAAGTTCGTCAAGGTGACGGTCGACGGCGCCGCCAGCCCGGCCTCGGCCCGCAAACTGGCCAAGTCGATCGCCGACAGCCCCCTGGTCAAGACCGCCATCGCCGGTCAGGACGCCAACTGGGGCCGTATCGTCATGGCCGTGGGCAAGACCGAGGAGCCGGTCAACCGCGACACCCTCGCGATCAGGTTCGGCCCGCATCAGGCGGCCATCGACGGCGCCCCCTCGCCCCACTACGACGAGGCGAAGATGACGGCCTATATGAAGAACCCCGAGATCGACATCACCGTCGACGTGGGCTCCGGCAGAGCCTCGGCGACCGTCTGGACCTGCGACCTGACCAAGGGCTACATCGAGATCAACGGGGACTATCGCAGCTGACGCGGGCGCATCAGAACGTCCTCTTCGTCTGCTCGCAGAACAAACTGCGGTCCCCGACGGCCGAACAGGTCTTCGCCGACTGGTCGGGGCTGGAGACCGCCTCGGCGGGCCTCAATCAGGACGCCGAGGAAGTGGTCACGACCGAACTGGTCGAATGGGCCGACGTCATCTTCGTCATGGAGAAGGCCCACCGCAGCAAGCTTCAGAAGCGGTTCAAGGCCAGCCTGAGGCGGGCGCGGGTCATTTGCCTGGGCATCCCCGACGACTACGAATTCATGGACCCGGATCTGGTCCGGCTGCTCAAGGCGCGCGTGCCGCAGTTCCTGTAGCTCGAGCTAGTTCTTGTCGGCGTCTCGATCGGCCTTGATCGCCGCGCTCTCGGCCTTGAGCGGCTTGGAGACCGGGCAGACCTCCTGGGCATAGGAATGCAGGGTATTGGCCAAATGGTCGGGCACCAGACTGTAGTGCACGAACTGCCCCTTCTTCTCCGACGTCACGAGGCCGGCGTTCTCCAGCACCGTCAGATGCTGCGATACGGCGGG
>Ga0209630_10005897_pt1 | contig 10235 bp, 8 predicted proteins | sample COG_01_FD_184745 | JGI IMG/M metagenome (GOLD analysis project Ga0209630, IMG submission 184745) | Pelagic Microbial community sample from North Sea - COGITO 998_met_01 (SPAdes) (version 2) | ecosystem: Environmental > Aquatic > Marine > Neritic zone/Coastal water | place: Helgoland, sampling... | reverse complement strand
GATTTTTAAATTGGTAAAATGCCCCTTCTCGTCAGTCGCCACAAGCAAATGATCGCTAACCTATCGATTCTCCTCCTCTTCGCACTGGGCTTCGCCTATCTGGGCGGGATGATCTACGCCGCCACCTTTGCAGACAAAATGATCTTCCCCGAAGTGCCGAAGAGCTATGTGGACGGACCGGAAACCTTCAAGCTGAAGGCCCGCAGCGGCGCCAACATCACCGCCACCTACTTGGAAGCCCCGGGTAGCCGGCGACTACTGCTCTACAGCCATGGCAATGCCGCCGACCTCGGCATGATCCGCTCGGATCTGGAAACCTTCCAGGCGGCAGGCATCTCGGTCTTAGCCTACGACTACCCCGGCTACGGCACCAGCTCCGATACAGCAAGTGAAGCGGGTGTGTATGCAGCCGCGGATGCAGCCTATACACATGCCACCACCACGCTCAATTTCGCCGCGGAGCAAATCACGCTGTACGGACGGTCACTCGGCAGTGGTCCCAGTTGCTGGCTGGCTGAGCGCTATCCGGTCGATCGCATCATCATTGATGGCGGCTTCAGTTCCACCTTCCGCGTGATGACACGGGTGAAGGTGCTTCCTTGGGACAAGTTCGACAACCTCGCCCGCTTGCGCTCGATTCAGTGCCCAGTGCTGATTATTCACGGCACGCTCGATGAGACCGTCCCCTTCACACACGCCAAGCAGAACTGGGCCGTTTTGACCGGCGTCAAACAAAAGCTCTGGGTCGAAGGCGCTGGCCATAACAACCTGAGAGAAATCGCCGGACAGACTTATTGGGACACCGTTTTGCCTTTCATCCAAGCACAGCACTCGATTGGAACATGACCGCACGCGCCCTGATCATTCTCCATCCCGGCTTTGAAGAAGTCGAAGCCGTTACACCGATCGACCTGCTAAGCCGAGCGGGAGTCGACGTGGTACAAGCCGCGCTCGACCACCACCTGCTCGTGCCTGGCCGCAATGGCATGACCCTACAAGCAACACACTGCCTCGAGGACATCGCTGAGCAATCGTTCGACGCGCTCATCCTGCCCGGCGGCCCCGGCATACTGCAAATTCGCCAGCACCCGCTAATTTGCCAACTTCTGCAAAAGCAACAGGCCGCGGGCAAACTAATTGGCTGCATCTGCGCAGCGCCGCTGCTACTACTCGATGCCGGACTCCATAATAACTTGCGCTATACCTGCCACCCCGCCGCCGAAACCGAACTGACCGCCGCCATCTCAGCTCCCGTGGTTCAGGACGGCACCATCATCACCTCGCGCGGAGCCGGCACGGCAACCGAATTTGCCCTACAACTTGTCCGCCATTTAGTCGACCAAGCCACCGCGGCAGACATCGCCGCATCCATCTGTTGGCCGCACAATCTTACGTAACACCAGTGAAAGACAAACCCCTATCTCAATCACGACAGCGCGAACAATTATTGCGCGACACCTTTACGCCTGCGGAAGCGATACTGTTCTGGACGATTCTGATCACCGCGCCCCTCGTAAGCTGGGCAGCCGATCCTGGCTCGCACTGGATGCTTGGTTGCCTGCCAATCGCAGCGGGGCTGTGCCCGTTCATCCTCAGAACTCACGAGCTGAACCATCCGTTTATTGTCGATCACCTCTGGCGCAGAGTCGCCACCTTGTCCGCACCGGTTTGGCTCATCGTACTGCTATTCACAATCGGTGTCTTCCACAATCCACTGGTTTCTATCGAAATCGGCAACGAACCATTGCTGACGCTCAAAGACGTCCCCGACTGGCTGCCGGCATCGACCGCCGCACAAAACACATGGCTCTCCACCCTGGCACTGGCCTCGGTGTATCTGGTCGCCATGAATCTTTTTATCGTCCCCAAGTCGCGTTCTTTTTTCGAACGGATTCTCTCTTGGCTGTGCCTGAATGCGGCGCTCATCGCTGTGGTCGGCTATTTACAGAAAGCACTGACAGTTCAAAGCGCATTACTCACCGAAGGCACTGGACGACCCGATTTTTTCGCCTTCTTCCCCTATGACGGCCACTGGGCGGCGTTTGCATTGCTCTGGAGTGCGGTCTGCATTGGCATGGCCTTACTAACGACCCGCTACGATGACAGCCCAGACTTCATTCAGTCAACCGGCCCCTGGTATCTCACCGGCGGCACATTACTCGGCGCATCCGGTTTTGTCGTACAAGCGCGTTGGCCGGCGGCGATTTTACTGTGTGGCTTCTCAGTCATGCTACTAATAGTTGCGATCCACTTCTTCAAACACTCAAAAGACGCTAACCGTATTATTATAGGGCTCTGCTGCACGCTCGGCAGCATAGTCACCTTCGCTGCTGGCATCTTCCGTGCGCTTCAAACAAACGAATATACCGAGTCTGCCAACACACTGCGTCAATCGGCACTGGAGATGTTTCGCGATCGCCCGCTGTTTGGCTGGGGCATGGATAGTTTTCCACAACTACTGCCCTTTTATTCGGATGACACCCTGCTCCATGCCCGACATGAGCGCGCCACCTCAGATGTGCTACAACTGTTGGCCGAAATCGGTCTGCTGGGATGCCTGCCGCTCATCATTTTAATCGCCAGCCTCATCATTCGTTACCTCCGAGGGCGGCACGACATCCGTCTCACCAACCACATGCTGATGGGTTGCATCGGAGTCATCCTGCTCGCATGTGTCGATTCGCCATTTATGTCGCCTGCCGTGTGCTTGAGCTTCTTCATTGTCTTCTTCGCCGCGCTACGTTGGGGCGACCTCAGTCGCAATCAGGTCGATAAAGTCGATGCAAAACCCGATCTGATTATCGATCAGAGTAAACGCAGCGTGCCCTTTTTCACAAAGGACGATGACGAACAATTTAAATAACTTGATCCTACCAAACTCATGAAAACACAACATTTCGACTATATTGTAATCGGCGGCGGCAGTGGCGGCTATGCAGCGGCCCGCACCGCACGCGAAACGCTCGACCGCGTCGCAATCATTGATAATGCTGAAAATCTCGGCGGACTTTGCATCCTGCGCGGCTGTATGCCGTCGAAGACCCTGATCTACTCCGCCGAAGTGCTGCACCTCGCGCAGCAAGGCAAGACCTTCGGTCTCAACATCCCGACCGCTACGGTCGACATGCCAGCGCTGCACCAACGCAAACTGGAAATCATCAAGGAATTCTCCGACTATCGACAGGAGCAGCTTCAAAGCGACCGCTTCACCCTGTTTCGCAACCGCGCACGATTCATCAACTCACGCACCATTCAGTTGGATGATGGCACACGTCTGACCGCTGACACTTTCATGGTCGCGACCGGATCGACCGTCACCGCACCGCCGATACCGGGGCTGGCGGACGCACCTTGCTGGACCAGCGATGATGTGTTGGAGCTCGATTTCAAACCCGAAAAAGTCATTGTCCTCGGTGGTGGTATCGTCGCCTGCGAGCTCGCCCAGTTCCTGCGCCGCATCGGCAGTGAAGTCATCCAAATCCAACGCAGCCCGCACATTCTGAAAGAATTCTCCCCCGAGGCGTCCACAGTCATCGAACAGAAGTTACGCGACGAAGGCATCCAGCTGTACACTGGCACCCAACTGCAATCCGTCCAGCACAGCAATGGCAGCTTTACTGTGAGCTTTGAGCACGAAGGCAAGCGACTACAGGTAGCGGCCCCGCATTTGATGAATGCCCTCGGGCGCCGCCCCGCTACCGACGGGCTTGGGCTCACGGCTGCCGGCATCGGCACTCTACCGAGTGGGCACATCAATTGCAACGCGATGCAACAGACCAGCAATTCCCGCGTGTACGCGTGCGGCGATGTCGCCGGTCCACACGAAATCGTGCACGTCGCGATCATGCAGGGCGAGACCGCGGCCAAACATGCCACTGGGCGCCCAGCAGACAGAGTTGACTATGACACCCTCTGTGGCGTGGTGTTTACCGATCCACAAATCGGCACCGTCGGCTTAAACGAACAGCAGCTCAAGGAGCGCGGCATCGACTACCTTGCGGCCGACTACCCCTTCGACGACCACGGCAAGTCGATCCTGATGGAAGCGAAATACGGCTACGTCAAAGTGTTCGCCAATAAACAGGGCATCGTGCTCGGCGCGGAATGCGTGAGTAAAGACGCCGGCGAATTGATCCACTCGATGGCGGTCGCCGTCAGCCTCAAAGCCAACGTCCGCGACCTCATGAAGGTGCACTGGTACCACCCCACTCTCTCCGAAATTTGGAGCTATCCGTTGGAAGACATTCTCGACGAATTGTAGAAAGCCGAGGTTGCCGCGATCCGAACCACAGCCAAATTGACCATCGAAGCGCGGCACCTCTTCGGCTACCCGCAGCTGGGGGGCCAAGACAATTACAGGCTGCGCTTGATTGACCGTTTCAGGTCACACAAGCGCAGCCCGTCGCTAGCGCTTCTCGGCTACCAAATCCCGCGATCCCCTTTTTGCAGTGACTTGGAAAAGGCCACCAGCAGCTGCACTGTGTGCTCGATATCCTCCAGATCGACCATCTCACTCGGGGTGTGCATATAGCGCAGCGGGATCGACAGCAAGCCAGTCGCGATGCCAGCCTGCGCGACTTGAATCGCACGCGCATCCGTGCCGGTCGGACGCGGGTCGGCTTCGATTTGATACGGGATCTGATTGGCTTCCGCGCAAGCGACAATCTTATCGAAGATCACTGGGTTGATATTCGGGCCGCGGCAAATGATCGGACCACCGCCTTGCACAAACTGGCCATATTTGCGCGGGTCACAATCGGGTGAATCGGTCGCATGGCCGACATCCACCGCAATAGCGAAGTCGGGATTTTCCGAGAAAGCAGCGGTCATCGCGCCACGGGTGCCGATCTCCTCTTGAGTGGTCGCCGCCGCGGTCACTTTAGCGGCAAGATTCTGCTCTTGCGACAAGCGGAGCACCGCCTCCATCACCGCATACGCACCTGCTTTATCGTCGAACGCGCGGGCCACGCCAACGCTGCCGCGGATGAGCTCAAAGCTCTGGTCATACACCGCGCTGTCGCCAATGCGCACCAGCGCTTCGGCTTCTTCCTTATTCTTCACACCGAGATCGATCCAAATTTCGTGCGTCTCCGGGACCTTCTTGCGATCCTCCGGACTCATCAAATGAATGGCACGCTTGCCCGTAACGCCGGTAACAATCCCCTCTTTAGTCAGGATCGAAACCCGACGACCCGAGATCATCGATTTATCGTGCCCACCGAGCGTATCAAAATAAACGAAGCCCTTGTCGTTGATATAAGTAATAATCAGACCCAGCTCATCAATGTGGCCGGCGAACAGCACCGAAGGATCGCCGCCCGAATTGATCGTGGCAAAGCGATTGCCCATCGTATCTTTGCGATAGACATCAACCTGTGCTTCAACATGGCGATCGACCACCGCTTGCGCTTCATACTCGTGCCCCGTAGGCGAACGAGCGTCGAGTAAATCGACGAGAAAGGATGGCACTGAGTAAGGCTTAGCGGTTGTAGACTCTTTGTTGGACATGAGCTAAATCTTCTAGCAAGAAGTGAGTTTGGCAAAGTGATTTTAAGCTAAATCCTGCAGTTGCGCAGACTTGCTGCAATGGCATGGCATATTGGACGAATCACGCGTTTGATAATCAACAAAGTGTGACTAGCCAGACTGGAGCCCAGGAGCGCCAATCTCGCATTAGCCTTTCAGGGACACGGTGCAGGATTCGTTTGCTAAAGCGGCGCGCGACAACGCTTGATCCCTCTGTCAATTCCGCCCTTCCCAAGAAAGTTTCATCGTCGATTCGCGTCGAAGCACCGATCACAATGGCTGTCGTCGCCGTGCGACCGAGAATCCAGAAACCAAGGCGAAAATCACAACGGCCGCCGCCCGACCACTCCGAAAACAGCAGCCACTGCCGTGCCTTACCCAGTAACTATAAAAAAAGCGCTCTCCGCAATGGAGAGCGCTTTGGAAATTGGATTCTGCGTGTCGCCTAGTAGCGGTAATGCTCCGGCTTGAAAGGACCCGTCGACTTGACACCGATGTATGACGCCTGCTCGTCGCTGAGCTTGGTCAGCTTGCAGCCGATCTTCTCTAGGTGCAAGCGCGCCACTTCTTCGTCGATGTGCTTGGGCAAGATGTACACGCCTGGGGTGTATTTCTCGACCTGCTTCCAAAGCTCAATTTGAGCGAGCGCTTGGTTGGTAAAGCTATTGGACATCACAAACGATGGGTGTCCAGTCGCACAGCCGAGATTTACGAGGCGACCTTTGGCTAGCAAATAAATGCTGTTCCCAGCTGGGAATGTGTACTTATCCACTGCACCTTGATCGTCGGGCTTGATCTCCTCAACTTCCACTCCCGGCATGTCGTTCAATGCGTCAACGCCGATTTCGTTGTCGAAGTGTCCAATGTTACACACAATCGCTTGGTCCTTCATCTTTGACATCTGGTCTGCCGTGATGATGCCGTAATTACCGGTGGTAGTGACGTAGATGTCGCCCCAACCGAGCGTGTCCTCGAGGGTCAAGACCCGGTGACCTTCCATCGCTGCTTGCAGTGCGCAAATCGGGTCTACTTCGGTGACGACCACTTGCGCGCCCATCCCCTTGAGTGCGGCCGCACAGCCCTTGCCGACGTCACCGTAGCCACAGACAACGCCCACCTTGCCCGCAATCATGACGTCAGTCGCACGCTTGATACCATCGAGCAGGGACTCGCGGCAGCCGTACAGATTGTCGAATTTGGCTTTGGTGACCGAGTCGTTAACGTTAATCGCCGGCACCAGCAGTTTGCCTGCTTTGTGCATTTCGTAGAGACGGTGCACACCAGTCGTGGTTTCTTCGGAAACACCCTTCCACTCCTTCACCACCTCATTCCAGTGGTTCGGCTTCTGTGCATTGATCTTCTTCAGCAAACTCTTGATCACGGCTTCTTCCATGCTTGCAGAGTCGGAACTGACCCAATCGCTGCCGTCCTCGAGTTCCTTGCCCTTATGGATCAGGAGAGTGGCATCGCCGCCGTCGTCTACAATCAATTGAGGACCGGAACCGTCGGGCCATGTGAGCGCTTGCTCGGTGCACCACCAGTATTCTTCAAGTGTTTCGCCCTTCCAGGCAAAAACCGGCACATCGAGATTTTTGGCAACATAGGCAGCTGCATGATCCTGTGTGGAGAAAATATTACACGAGCACCAACGGATGTCCGCTCCAAGTGCTTGCAGTGTCTCGATCAGCACCGCGGTCTGAATCGTCATGTGCAGCGAGCCCATCACGCGCACACCCTTGAGTGGCTGCTCCTTGGAGTATTTGTCGCGCGTCGCCATTAGGCCCGGCATTTCGAATTGTGCGATTTCGACCTCCTTACGACCGAAGTCGGCGAGGGAGATGTCTTTGACCTTGTAGTCAGTGGTTGTCAGTGTGTCTGTGCTCATAATATGAATTGATAGTTTAGATTTTTTGCCCACGAATTTCACGAATGGGCATGGATTGTTATTTTTATTGAAGCACCAATCGTTTGGATTCGATTCCTGAGGCAGCACCGAAGTTGACCAAAATGCCAAGTTTATGACTTGTTGCGTTTAGATAATTTAAAACCTGAGAGCTCTCACTCTTATAAAACAATCTTAGGCATTCGTGAAAATTCGTGCGATTTGTGGGCAACTCTTAGCCTGCCTTACAGCGCGGCTTTGAGTTCGTCGGCTTTGGCGGTCGACTCCCAAGGCAGGTTGTCCTTGGCGAAGTGACCGTAATGAGTCGATTCGCGATAGATCGGACGCAGCAAGTCGAGCTGAGTAACAATGTCGGCGGGCTTGAAGCTGAAAACCTTCTGCGCGGCAGCGGCGATTTGCGCATCGCTCACTATACCGGTGCCGAAAGTGTCGATGTGCACACTGGTCGGATATGGATGCCCGATCGCGTAGGCGACTTGTAATTCGCACGCATCTGCCAAGCCGGCAGCCACGATGTTTTTCGCCACCCAACGTGTAAAGTATGCCGCCGAGCGGTCGACCTTCGAGGGATCTTTACCGGAGAATGCACCACCACCGTGACGTGCCCAACCACCATAGGTATCCACAATAATCTTACGACCGGTGAGACCAGCGTCGCCTTGAGGGCCGCCGATCACAAAGTTACCGGTTGGATTGATAAGATACTCGGTCTGATCGGTGAGCAGTTCAGCGGGCAACACCTTGCGGGCGATTTCTTTACAAAATGCTTCGATTTCAGCGTGTGGCTTACCTTCCGCATGCTGAGTGGAGATTACCACGTTCTTAATCGCGACCGGCTTGCCATCGACATATTCCAGCGCGACTTGACTCTTCACGTCGGGACGCAGCCAATCGACTATGAGCTGCTTACGCTGGTACGCGATCTCACGCAACAACCGATGAGCATACATAATCGCCGCAGGCATCAATTCCGGAGTTTGATTACACGCGTAACCAAACATGATACCTTGGTCGCCCGCCCCTTGCTCGGCAGTCTTTTTGCCAGTCGCTTCCGCCGCATCGACGCCCTGCGCAATGTCCGAGGACTGAGCGGTCAGGATGTTCGAAATAAACACCTTGTCCGCATGAAACACATCATCGTCGTTGGTGTAACCAATCTCGCGGATCGCTTGGCGAACAATTTCCTCGTAGTTGAGTTTCGCATTGGTGCTAATTTCACCCGCGAGAACGACACAGTTGCTCTTAACCAAGGTCTCGCACGCCACACGGCTGTTCGGGTCTTGCGTCAGGCAGGCGTCGAGCACGCTGTCGGAAATATAATCGGCGACTTTGTCCGGATGGCCCTCGCCCACCGACTCGGAAGAAAAGATGAAATTGTTACTCATATGTCCCACAGTGTTTTCAATTCACCGTAAAAATCAAGCAACTTATCAACATATCAGGATAATTTGATACGTATAGCACAGAGCCCCGGCGTCAGCTCTTAAACTCGGGAAAGAAAGGGTTGCGTGCTTTCTCGTTGGCAACCGTGGTCAGCGGTCCGTGCCCGGCGCACAGAACCGTATCGTCCGACAGTGATAAAATATGAGCACGGTTACTTTCCAAGGCCTGCGCATAGGCATTCACCGCACCGCCCTGCGACAGACAGAACAGCGCGTCGCCGACAATCGCCACTGGCTGAGCCAGCCCCTCAACCACATAGGTGGTGCCACCCGGTGAATGACCGTTGGTCAAACGCACCTCGATGTGCAGGCCCTCCAAGTCAATGGAGTCGCCATGAGTGAGGGGATCCGCGTCGGCATACGGCTCAAGCTCAGGAGCAAAGGCAACCGAACCCTCGATCGACTCGAGCAACGCCTCATATGCAGCGATATGGTCACGGTGCGAATGCGTAATCGCTAAAGCCTGCAAATCAAGGCCGAGCGTTTGAACATCCGCCAGCAGCGCATCCACATTCGCACCAGTATCGAACGCTATCGCAACCTTGGTCTTCGGGCTCCAAACCAGATAGCTGTTAACCGTCATCTCCTCATAGCCCGGCACGGGGAACGGGGTATTATAGCATTTGAGCCCAGACACTTCGATTGCTGCTGGCGCCCATGCCTGATTAGCCATCGAAATCAGCGCCTCGACATCCAGCGCGAGCACCGGCGCCACTGCGCGCACACTCGCTTCATTATACTCTCCATTCAACAAAGCGGCAACCGCAGCCAACGGCAACCCGGCACTTTCAGACAGTGCTTGCTTACCGATGCCGAGCCCAGTGCAAGCCTTCATCAGTACGTCTTCGAAATTGTCTTCTATGCGTATTTCCATCATCCAGCTAGCAAGCGTCACAATCCGCCCAGCGACAAGCATCGACTGCAATACAGAACCAGACTCCAACGCGACCGCCTAGCTCTGCGCCCTCTTAGTGCAGAACAAACCGAACCACTTTTTTGGCTCAAGTGCTTGCGACGCCTCAACGCTTGCCTCCTCGACCTCAGCACACTCCGACACTGGGCTTGCCCCTTCGACGATAGGCATTTCTACCACAGGCTCCGCAACCACAGGGCAAGGCACCTCCAGTAAATGCCCGCGCCGCAAATCTTCCACGACTTTGCGATACAGCAAGGGCTTATGATAATAGGGAATTCCCTGCGCCTGCAAATACCTGACATTCGCATCGGTCAAACAACCGGAAACAATAGCGTAAAGGCAACTTGGAAACTGCGCTTTCATCTTAATCACAAAATCGAGACCAAAGCCGTCCGCCAAATGATAATCGGCAATCACCAGATTCACAGGCATCGCTGGATTGAGCATC
>Ga0209630_10005894_pt1 | contig 10237 bp, 9 predicted proteins | sample COG_01_FD_184745 | JGI IMG/M metagenome (GOLD analysis project Ga0209630, IMG submission 184745) | Pelagic Microbial community sample from North Sea - COGITO 998_met_01 (SPAdes) (version 2) | ecosystem: Environmental > Aquatic > Marine > Neritic zone/Coastal water | place: Helgoland, sampling... | reverse complement strand
AGATCTGTCCATACAACAGTCCATGTTGCAGTTGAAGACTCACCAGCTAGTGCAGCTGCTGCTTCTACAGGGTCTACACCTGGTTGTGGAGTACAACGGAATAGAGCTAGAAGATCAGTTTCCTTGATTGAGTAATCAGGATCCCAGTAACCCATTTTTGCGTAAGGGATTACACCTGATTCGTAACGTTCACTTTTAATACGAGTACGTGATTCTACAGCTTGAGACATGAAAACCTCCTGGTTTAAAGTTTTGGTAAAAAATTGCTGGATTATATATTTCTCCACTTACTACTTAAAATAGTAGAAGAAATATAAAAAGCAAAATAAAATAATTTATTCCTTTTATCTTATAGAATAAAATATCACAAACACTCCCTACTAAATTACAAACTTTACTTATGTAATACATAAGTATATTTAATATTACAATTAATATCAATACTAAGGACTCTTTTCTCCTTATTAGCTACTACTTAAATCCTGAAAAAGATGGAACAGTAACTAGTTCTCTTAAGGCTTCTTCGGTACTTGCTAGGACAGCTGAATCGCTAGAATGTGCCCGACCCGGTACTTTGTACTATTTAGAATGAAAAGATAATCAAAATTATATAAATTATAAAATGAATTTTTTGCTTCTAATGTCTCCTAACAATTTAAAAATGAGTTTTAGACAATTTTGGAAAAAGCGTTTATTATAAAATAACGGAGAAAGCTGCGACTAATTAATACTTAGCCATAGTACCTTACAAGTGCCAGGATCCAGATTTGAACTGGAGACACGAGGATTTTCAATCCACTGCTCTACCAACTGAGCTATCCCGGCATACATTATCTATAATAATTTAAATTAATGTTTTTTGTCAAATCTAAAATAAATGTTAAACATTTCACGAAATACTATTCTAAAAAAATTAGCTAATTTACAATTAGCTATCAGTTTACTTTTGACAATAGGTTTGGTTGTTGCTTTAGGAACAATAATAGAGCAAGATCAGACTTTAACATTTTATAAAGAAAATTACCCAGAAACAAATCCAATTTTTAATTTTTTAACATGGAAACTTATTATATTTTTATCTTTAGATAAGTTATATACCGCGTGGTGGTTTCTATTGTTACTATTACTCTTTGCGGGGTCTCTTTTAGCTTGTACTTTTACGACACAACTACCATCCATTAAGACGTTCAAACTTTGGAAATTTGTTACCAAGCAATCCCAGTATAAAAGTCTGACTGTAAATGACATGACTCAATCAGGTTTATCAAACACCATCGCCTACAATTGTAACAATAACCGTTATCATTTTTTTCGTCAAAACAGAAAAGGGTACGGTTATTCAGGTTTATTAGGTCGACTTGCTCCTGTTGTTGTTCACGGGAGTATCATTTTGTTACTGTTAGGGTCAACAATTGGATCATTAGGAGGTTATAACGCACAAGAAATTATTCCTGTTGGGGAAGTTTTCCATATACAGAATTTAACTAAATTTGGGAATACTACTTACGTACCACAAGATATAGTCTGTCGTATAAATAATTTTTGGATTACGTACACAAAGGAGCTTAAAACCGATCAATTTTATTCAGATTTATCTGTATTGAACGACAACGGAAAAGAGCTAAAAAGAAAAACTGTTTTTGTTAACGAACCGTTAATTTATAAAGATATTGTTTTATATCAAACGGACTGGGATATCGTTGGTCTTAAATTACGTTTAGATGAAAAAAGTGTTTTTCAAATTCCACTGAAGAGAATAAACAAAGAGGGTAACCGTTTTTGGTTTGGTTCTATAAGGCTTGATGATGGGGTTAAAAAGGCTTTAACAGTTGTTATAAAAGATCTACGAGGTCAGTTGTTCCTATACGACGCAGATGGTAAATTACTTCAAGAAGTATCGATTGGGGAATCGTTTAAAACTCGCGAAAGTGGAGAAATAAAATTTCTTGATTTTATAACAAGTACAGGACTTCAAATAAAATCAGACCCTGGTATATCCGTTGTATATTTTTCGTTTCTATTACTTATGCTTAGCATTTATGTCAGTTTCTTCACTTATTCACAAATTTGGTTTATTGAGGCGAAAAATAATCTAATTGTTGGGGGTAAATCAAACCGTGCAGTATTATTTTTTCAACAAGAATTTCGACGAATTATTCAAAGATCTCGTACGAGTTTCCGCTAAGAAGTACTTATTTAAAGATAAATTCTCGATAGCATCGTTTAAATAAACGTCTATAATTATTAACTAGTTAGTTTGTTAATAGTAGTAATTTAATTTTTTAGTTTATGAAGCGCTGGTTTCTATTTTTTCTTACATTTTTAACTTTTGCAGGAACACCAAATCTTGCCGCTGCAGACGTCAGTGGTTTAGTTCCGTGTAAAGATTCTGCTGTTTTTAAGCGTCGTCTAGATGGAAGTGTTAAAAAACTTTCGGGTCGTTTAGAGAATTATGAAGAAGGTACACCCGCTTATCTTGCCCTACAAGCTCAAATTGATCAGACTAAGGCACGTTTTGATAAGTATGGAAAACAAGGGCTCCTTTGTGGTGCAGATGGTTTACCACATTTAATCGCTGATGGTAGACCAAGTCACGCAGGGGAATTTGTTTTACCTGGTATTGGCTTCTTATATATCGCCGGTTGGATCGGTTGGTCTGGTCGTAGTTACCTACAATTTTCTAAAAAAACAGATAAGCCAAACGAAAACGAAATCATTATCAACGTACCTGTAGCTATTGGTATGATGTCTGCAAGTTTTATTTGGCCATTAGCAGCTTGGAAAGAACTAGTATCTGGCGATCTTCTAGTACCAAGCGATGAAGTGACAGTATCACCTCGTTAATCTCGGCTTTTTTTTTATTAAATAACTATAACCATGGATAAAAATCTACTGACTTACCTTTCAACAGCTCCTGTTTTAATAACAGCTTGGATGAGCTTTACAGCTGCGTTTATTATCGAAATTCAGCGTTATATGCCTGATACTCTTTCTTTAGCGGCATATTAAGATTAGTAAACCTATAAATCTAGTTTTACTAGGGAGAAAAAAAGGAGGACATTTAGGTCCTCCCTTTTTTTCTTCAAATTTTTTGCTTATTAATAGCAAAGCAATTTTGCTTACAATGAACGTGACTATTCAAAAACAACAAATTGGGGATAGACAAATTAATACAACCATTTTTTCGAAAGTAATGTATAAAACGTCATTCAGTAACAAGAAAGATAGTCAGTTTCTTTTTAGCGTTGATATTTTAAAAGATGATGTTCGAAAAGAGTTGTTATTAATAACAATTAAACGGTTAGAAGAACTTTACCTTACTATTAATTCCAAACCCAACCCGTCTTATTTTATTCAGAAAAAAGGGAAAATGCTTTTTTTTGAATGCCTAAAACGTGTTTGCGACGATTTTCTGACCAAAAATTACGGGTGCAATATTAGAGTTAATGCTACCTCTTTAAAAACTTGTTTATATACAAAAAATCTTCTAAGAGATAATGACATACTTTTTAAAGTACCTTTATATTCATTAATGGATCCAAACTCCCCAAACTTCCGCTCAATATACTATCCCATTTATAATTCGGCCTCAAACAGTTTCATTGAGGCTCTCATTGATAATTTAGTTTTAGAAATTAGTAACTGTGTGGTCTATTTTAGTCTTGTAAAATTTTCTTCTGTTTATAAATTCCGACAAATTTTATATCGATCAAAATTTTTATCATTACGCAATTTAGAGCGCTTTAGAAATAATTTAAATTGGCAAATATACACACAAAATTACATACAACGACCTATAGACCTTTATAACAATAGGTATGGAATTTCGATTTTAAAGACGAGTGGTATCTACTGCCGTGTGATTTATGCAAATCGAGTTAAAGAAATTGCTTCACTTAAAAATTTACCTTTAGCTACAATTGTTTTAGTTGAAGTGAGCGATTTTTTTATCAGTCGTTTCGAGGAAACTTTATTTGTTGTTAGTAAAAGTGCCCGTTTTGTTCTAACTTCTGTACTGGGACAAGTTATTGGACTAATTTGGCGTGGAGTAATTGAAGGTTTAAAAAAATAGTGATTAATTTTTGTTCTGCTAGGTATAAGAATATGAAATAGGATATGTTATCCTATTTATATATATATATATCTTATCTTGTAGAACGTAGCAGCGACATAATTATGAATGCTCTTATTGGTTACATCTTATTAATGACACTAATGTTTAGTTTAGCTGCAGGGCTTTACTATGGCCTAAAAACAATCAGACTTATCTAGTTTGGCGAAATTTCAAAGGTTAGGAATTTTTCTTAATTTCTTTTAACCAGTGGACTTTTCCCAGTCTAATAGACGAGCCCTATGCTATTTAACTTAATAGGGTTCGCTTAAACTCGATATTAGATTAAAAATCTTTGTTATTTTGTTAAGAACCTAATTTTTCGAGACACCTACTTTGCACTTCCTGCAAAGAGGTTATTTAAGCAAACAATAATTTATGAATACTTATACCGAAAAAAATTCTAATCTTATTTTTTACATTGATGGCTCTAGAAGGCTTAGTAATATTTTTTGGTCCGCTGCTGTAAGTTTAGGTGGTCTTGGTTTTTTTCTTACCGGTGTATCTAGCTTTCTCAAAACTAATTTAATATTTTTTTCCGATTCTTCTGAGATTTCATTTATTCCACAAGGGATAGTTTTGGTCTTCTATGGTACTGTTGGTTCTATATTAGGAATTTTTATAGCTTTGACAGCTTGGTGGAATGTAGGTTCTGGTTATAATGAATATAATCGAGATCTTAAAGAGGTAAAGCTCTATAGGAAGGGATTTCCTGGTAAAACTCGAGAATTGCTTTTTACTTTTCCTTTTGAAGAAATAAAGTCCATTAAAATGCGAATCAAAGAAGGTATAAATCCTAAACGCCAACTGCTTCTTTGCTTAACGGATAGTCGAGAAATACCTTTGACAGGAGTTGAAGAACCACGTGCACTTAATAAAATTGAGGATGAAGCTATCACAATAGCTAAATATTTAAATGTTTTCCTGGAAACTGAATAAAAATAGGGCGAACGACGGGAATCGAACCCGCGAATGCTGGAACCACAACCCAGTGCCTTAACCACTTGGCTACGCTCGCCTAACCATATATAACTATGATACCATACACCAGACCAATTTTGTGATCCTCTGCTAAAAATTTCGTATTAATTAATATTTTGAGGAATCAGGGGACCTGTGCATTGCCCTTCACACCCTAACACAAGAAATACCAAGGCTATAACAGGAATACGATAAAGAAAGTGCATATTGGCTAAAAGTAATCTTTGCAGATCCTTAATACCGACAATGTTCGTTTTTAAAATAGTTTAAGTGGATATTTTTAATGAGAAACTCCTAATCGTTGATTCTGACGAAAATCTACAACAGATATTAAAAACAAGGTTTACTAAACTTGGTTTTAATGTTTTTTCCGCATTTAATGGTGAACTTGCGTTAGCAATTTTTGACGAAGAACAGCCTGATCTAGTAATCTTAGATGTAATGTTACCCAAACTAGATGGGTATGAAGTATGTAGAGTGATTCGTAAAAAGTCACAGACTCCAATCCTTATATTAACATCTTTAAGTGACACAACAGATTGTGTTATGGGGTTAGAGTTAGGAGCCGATGATTATATTATAAAACCCTTTTCACCAAACGAACTCGAAGCCAGATTATACGCCGCCTTAAGGCGCTCGCGTAACCATATACAAGCAATACCTAAAAAAAGTAAATTTTTAACTATAGGTAATTTAGTTATTGATACTAATAAAAAGCAAGTAGTTAAAAATAGCCGCACGATTAAGTTAACAAGTATTGAATTTAGTCTTTTGGAACTTCTAATAGAAAATGCTGGTAAAAAACTTTCTCGTTTAACCATTTTAGATAATATTTGGGGTTACACTCCTGAACGATATGTTGATAATAGGATTGTAGATGTTCATATTTCACGTCTTCGATCAAAATTAGAGGAAAATTCGAGTAGTCCAGACCTCATTTTAACAGTTCGGGGAACTGGTTATATGTTCCAAGACTATTCTTAATCTTATAGAAATTACCAAGTATTTTTAATTTATTTTTAGTTAAATTCTGTAATAGCAAAAGGCCTAAACCTGTAAAAAGACGTTGTTAATAACAGCAGCCTGTTTATATGTGTTAAAACTTCAATTAGATAACTATCGATGCTTAGTACAAAGAAGAATGTTTATAAATACCTATTACCAAATTTATTAGAAACGCAGCGGATAAGTTTTTGCTGGTTTTTAGAACTGGGCTTTATTCAAGAATTAGAAAACTTTTCTGCTATAAGAGATTATCTTGATGAGTTAGAGTTAAATTTATCGGCCAAATTTTATAAAATAAGACACCCAAAGTATAGTCTTGCCGAATCAAAGCGGCGTGATACAACGTATAGTGTACGTATTTATACTTTAGTCCAGTTGGTTTATCTAAATAATTTGAGTGAAACAACGGAGAATGAAGTTTTACTCTGCGATGTTCCTTTAATGACAAATGAGGGAACTTTTCTCGTGAATGGTATTGAACGTATTATTATTAATCAAATTGTTAGAAGTCCGGGAATCTATTATAAAACAGACACTGATAAACAAAATTTCCGATTCTATACAGCCAGTCTTATTTCTAATAGGGGTACTTGGGTAAAATTTGAAATAGATAAGGACGATTTTATTAATGTAAAAATAGATAAAGCGAAAAAAATCTCGGCTTATATTTTCTTAAAAGCTGTGGGTCTCAGTGACGAAGATATTTTTAGTCATCTTAAGCATCCCGAATACTTTCAAAAAACTTTTAAAGAATACGAATCCATTTCTCTAGAAGATACATTTTTAGAAGTCCATAATAAGCTTAGACCAGGTGAACCAGCAACTTTTAAGGCTGGGCAACAAATTTTATATTCACGTTTTTTTGATCCAAAACGTTATGATTTAGGACGCGTTGGTCGTTACAAGATTAATACTCGCTTAAATCTGGATATCGAAAAAAATATTCATATTTTGACATCAAAAGATGTTCTTTACATTATTGATGAGTTAATTAATTTCAGGTTGGCTCCAACGGTTGAAGATGATATCGATCATTTAGGTAATAGAAGAATTCGATCTGTTGGTGAACTTTTACAAAACCAAATCCGAATTGGTTTAAATCGACTGGAACGAATTGCTCAGGAACGTATGACAATTTGTGAACAAAAATATTTACGTGTCAATGTTTTAGTCAATCCAAAGCCATTAGTATCGGCAATTAGAGAATTCTTTGGTTCAAATCCACTTTCCCAATTTATGGACCAGACCAACCCATTAGCGGAATTAACTCACAAAAGACGTTTATCCGTTTTAGGCCCTGGAGGGATTACTCGGGATCGTGCAGGTTTTGCTGTAAGAGATATTCACCCTAGTCAATATGGTCGTATATGTCCGATTGAGACTCCTGAAGGACCTAATGCAGGACTTATAGGTTCCTTATCAACTTATGGACGAGTAAATTCCTATGGTTTCATTGAAACACCATTTTACAAAGTTAAGGAAGGTAAGGTTTTAGACGAGTCATTTCCGATTTATCTAGATGCTACAAGTGAAGATAAATATCGTTTAGCAGCGGGTGATTTAGAAACTAATGACGAAGGTTTAATCCAAAATTCAAACGTACCTGTACGTTATCGTAAAGAACTCGTACAAGTAAAAACAGTAGACGTTGATTACATTGCTGTCTCACCGATTCAAGTTGTCTCTTTAGCAACAGCACTTATTCCATTTTTGGAACATGATGATGCTAACCGAGCACTTATGGGTTCAAATATGCAGCGACAATCAGTACCTCTTTTATATCCTCAAGCACCTTTAGTTGGAACTGGTTTAGAAGGACAAACCGCTCGTGATTCGGGAATGACTGTTTTAAGTGTAAGTTGCGGTAAAGTAACCCAATTAAAAGATAATAAAGTTATTGTTAAAGATAAGAATCACACAAATTTTACTTACAGTTTAGTTAAGTATCAACGCTCAAACCAAGATACTTGTATTAATCAACGTCCCTTAGTTTTTGTTAACGAAAAGGTAACCGTTGGTCAAGTAATTGCTGATGGTGCTTCGACAGAAGGCGGTGAATTATCTGTAGGTCAGAATATTTTAATTGCTTATATGCCTTGGGAAGGGTATAACTACGAAGATGCTTTTGTTGTTAGTGAGCGTTTACTTTATGACGATTTATATACTTCGTTACACATTGAAAAATTTGAGATTGAAATCCGCCAGACAAAGTTGGGAATGGAAGAAGTTACAAGAGACCTTCCAAATGTTAGTGAACATTCAATTAGAAATCTGGACAAAAATGGTGTAGTTAAAATTGGTACATGGGTGGATTCTGGTGATATTCTAGTGGGGAAATTAACACCAAAAGGGGAATCAGACTATCCTCCTGAAGGTAAACTTTTGCGTGCAATTTTTGGGGAAAAATCTCGTGATGTTAGAAATACCTCATTAAAATTGCCTCATGGTACGTGTGGTCGTGTATTAGATGTGAAAATATTTTCGCGCAATAATAGGGATGACCTCCCTCCAGGCACAGATGAAATCTTAAAAGTTTATATAGCCCAAACACGACGTATTCAAATTGGTGATAAAATGGCAGGTCGACACGGAAATAAAGGTATTATTTCGAAAATCTTACCAAGACAAGATATGCCTTACTTACCTGATGGTACACCGGTGGACATCTTGTTAAACCCGTTAGGTGTACCTTCGCGAATGAACGTAGGGCAATTATTTGAATGCATGCTAGGCCTAGCTGCAGACAACTTAGATGTTCGTTTTAAAGTGGTCCCATTCGACGAAATGCATGGGCCGGAAGCTTCAAGGGCACTAGTAAATAAAAAATTAAAAGAAGCTGCTATTACAAAGGATTGGATATTTTCTTCACAGTATCCTGGTAAAATGGTTTTAAGAGATGGTCGTACTGGTCAAAATTTTGAGAACCCGATAACTGTTGGCTGCGCTTACATGCTAAAACTAGTACACCTTGTAGATGATAAAATCCATGCTCGATCGACGGGGCCGTATTCTTTAGTCACACAACAGCCATTAGGCGGTCGAGCTCAGCAAGGTGGTCAAAGACTTGGTGAAATGGAGGTGTGGGCACTCGAGGCGTTTGGTGCCGCGTATACACTTCAAGAATTGTTAACGATCAAATCTGACGATATGCAAGGTCGTAATGAAACTTTAAATGCAATTGTAAAAGGCTTACCAATACCACGCCCAGGAATACCTGAATCCTTTAAAGTTTTAATGCGAGAACTACAGGCTTTATGTTTAGATGTCGCCACATATAAATTGGATGTCTATCAAAACAACGGTTTGAAAGACTATGAAATTAATTTAATGGGGGAATCTCAAGATACATTAGAAAACCAATTTATTTAAAACAAAAAAACCGTTTTCAGTAACTTACTATTTATTATGTTTCAGACAGAAAGGTCGTTTGACTATGTAAAAATCAACCTAGCATCCCCATCTCGAATTAGGAGTTGGGGTGAACGAGTTTTAACCAGTGGTGAATGTGTTGGAGAAGTTACAAAACCAGAAACGATAAATTATCGGACCTTAAAACCCGAAATGGGCGGGCTTTTTTGTGAACGTATCTTCGGGCCTGTGAACGATTGGGAATGCCATTGTGGTAAATATAAACGAGTTAGATATAAAGGAATCGTATGTGAACGGTGTGGAGTGGAAGTTATTGAGTCTAATGTAAGGCGACACCGTATGGGTTTTGTAGAACTCGCTTCCTCCGTAACTCATGTTTGGTATGTAAAAGGTAGACCTAGTAAAATAGCGTTAATTTTAAATATTTCTTTAAAAGAATTAGAACAAATTGTTTATTTTAATTCTTATGTTGTATTGGATCCTGGAAAAAGTGATGAACTTTCTTACAAACAATTACTTGTAGAAACAGATTGGCAAGTTTTTGATGCTACACGCACTGATACAAGTGACATTGAAATTGCTATTGGTGCGGAAGCTATTAAAACTCTTCTTACACAAATAAATTTAGAGAATGAATCTCGCGAATTAAGATTAACAATCCCTTCCGTAAAGGAACCTGATAGAGAAAAATTAATTAAACGCTTGAGAGTTATTGACCAGTTTATAGCTTCTGGAGCCCAGCCCTCTTGGATGGTTCTAGATATTATTCCT
>Ga0209630_10005891_pt1 | contig 10239 bp, 11 predicted proteins | sample COG_01_FD_184745 | JGI IMG/M metagenome (GOLD analysis project Ga0209630, IMG submission 184745) | Pelagic Microbial community sample from North Sea - COGITO 998_met_01 (SPAdes) (version 2) | ecosystem: Environmental > Aquatic > Marine > Neritic zone/Coastal water | place: Helgoland, sampling... | reverse complement strand
ATTATTTTTATAAATTTTTTTTTTCTTTATTAAGACTTTTTTGACCTTTTTTGAGTACTTTAATTTTGATATTTTTTTTTTTAATTTTTTACTTTTTTTAAATTTTTTTTGTTTTTTTTTCATTTTTAAAGAAGCTTAATTCTATCAAGAATTTATTGATAAATATAGTCTCTAGTCACAGGAGTCGATGTATAATTTTTTGTGAGTTGAAGTTGATATACAACTTGATCACCCCACTTAAATGCCATTTCACATCCTGTAAGATAAAACTCCCACATTCTAAAAAATTTTTCATCAAACATTTCAATAATCTTTTCTTTATTTTTAATACAATTTTCTTTCCAGTGTCTTAGTGTGTTTGAGTAATGAAGTCTTAAAACCTCTATATCAGTTACAATTAAGCCTGCTTTTTCTATTGGTGTCGTTACTTCACTCAAACTAGGTGTATACCCTCCAGGGAAAATATACTTTGTTATCCATGGGTGTGGGTCTCTTGGTGGATTTACTGATCCTATAGTGTGTATTAGTGAAATACCATTATCTTTCAATAAATTTTCAATTTGCTTAAAAAATTTTTTGTAGAATTTTCTACCAACATGTTCGAACATTCCGACACTTACTATTCTATCAAATTTTTCTCTGAGCTCTCTATAATCCATTAATTTAAATTTTATTTGATTTTCTAAATTCATTTTTTTTGCTTTTAGATTACAGTATCTTAATTGGTTTTCTGACAATGTAATTCCTGTAACTTCACATTTTACACTTTTGGCAATATCGATTGCTAATGAGCCCCAACCACAGCCTATATCTAAAACTTTTTGATTAGGTTTAATATCTAGTTTTTTTATGATGTGTTGAATTTTATTATTTTGTGCTATTTCCAAACTGTCATTTTCTTGTTTAAAATAAGCGCAAGAATATTGTCTCTTTGGATCTAAAAATAAATCGTATAAATTATCCGAAATATCATAATGATGGGATACATTCATTTTAGATTTTTTAATGAAATTAAAATTTGTCAAGTATCTATATGAACCTTGTAGTTTATTAATTAAATAACTAAAAAAATTTAACTCTCCTCTTCCAAAATTCATAAGCGCTAAGTCTAAAAAATCTGTAAGAGTTCCGTTTTCTATTAATATTTCACCATTTGTGTATGCTTCACCAAAGTATAAATCTGGGTGCAATAAAAGTTTGTAATGAAGATTTTTATTTAAAATTTTAAGTTTTATAGGATTATTGTCAGGTTCTCCTATGATGTAATTTTTTGAATTAGCATCAGACAATATAAAGCCACCTCTTTTAAAAACTTTATTTAAAAAACTTGCGAGTTGCATTTTAAGCAGCCTTTGATGATTTTGTTGTAAAGTTAAGATTTTTAAGATTTTCCATTAATTTTTTTTCCTCATCTTCATTTAATAATCTTAAAGGTGGTAATATATTTTTATAAATTTCATTTTCTTTGGATAAAAAAGTATGTAATGCAGAAATTAAATTATAGTTATCAAAAGCGCTTCTTACATCAGACAATTTTTGATTATGTGTTTGTTTATTATCTGAAAAAAAATCATCATAAACTTTTCTTGATAACTGTGCTGTAACATTACAAGTCGCAGTAATAATGCCTGAACAACCTAATTGTAAACCCTTTAATAATTTTAACTCCGATCCTGGCAAAATTGAAAAATTTTCTATTTTTAAATTTTCAAATAAGTTGTATGAACTATCTTTAACGCCAACTATTTGATCTGGAAATCTTTTAACTAATTTTTTTACGCAATCTAGACTAAATTTATAACCACAAAGTTTTTCAAAGTTATAGAGAATAATTTGAGATTCGGGTATAGCCTCTACAATCCTTGTATAAAATTCAATTACCTCATTGTCTTCATATTTATAATAAGCTGGTGGCATAATTAGAAATTTATTAAAACTTAATGATGTCGCTACCTTCATTAAATTAATAGTTTCACCTAAAGAATTTAAACCAGTCCCAATTATGAAGTTTTTTTTATATTTATTGTGTGAAAGCTTATTTAATAAATCAATTTTTTCTGCTATTGAAATAAGTTGTGATTGACCCGTGCTTCCAAAAATAGCCACCCCATGACAGCCATGATCAATAATTTTTTCGGAGTGTGAGATTGTTCTTTCAACATTAAGACTTAAATCAGCATTTAGAACTGACATTCCCGCAGCGTATATCCCTTTAATTTTTGACATAATTTTTTTTTAAATAAGTATAATAGAAAAATTATTTATATGAAAACAGGAATTTTCTTAAGTTACAAAGGATTAGGTGCAAATTTATTGCACTTAAGTTATTGCCATGAAATTGCAAAAAAATATGGACCAGTTACTTTAATTACTTTAAATCCAAAATTAAGCGAACTACTAATTGATGATCCAAATTTCAAAGAGATAATATACTTAGACAAATTTTATAAAAAATTCACAGATATAATTCAATTATCAAAATTTCTTCGAAATCTAGATTTGAAAAATTTTTTTATCTTTTATCCAAGTCTAAGATTTTTTTTATCAAGTAAAATTGCTGGTATAAAAAATATATACCATTACCCTCTATTTAAAAAAAAAAATTTACACCTTGTTAAAACAGCAAAAACTTTTATTGAAAAAAATTTAAATATTGAAGATTGTCCAACAGAAACTAAAATTTTTGTTAAAAAAAAGAAGATTGAAAATATGAGTCAAGACAATTTAAAAAAAATTATACTTGGCATTGGTTCATCTGGACCAACCACAAAATGGGGATATAAAAATTATCTATCTCTGATAAAGAAAATAAATTCTATTAACAAAACTTTTTTTTATTTACTTTGTGGCCCAAATGAGAACGAAGATGCTCAAAAAATAATAAAAGAAATAGGAAAAGAAAATTGTAAATCTTTAAGCAATAAAAATATATCTGAAGTTAAAGATTATATTGCAATGAGTAAAATTTATATCGGAAATGACTCATTTGGACATCACATATCTTGTCAAATGGGTAAACCAAGTTTTATTATTTTGCTAGATACGCCAAGAGCTTACTCGGATTATAGTATTAATCAAAATAGAATAATTCCTCCAGGAACTAGCCTTGATAAAATTCAGCACGACTCAAAACTAGACCCAAATACTATTTCGGTAGATTTGGTTTTAAACAGAGTAAAAGAATTTATTTAATTTCATTTAATAATATGTCTCTTGCCTCATTAACTATGGATGAAAGTTTTGAAGTTTCTGGTGATACGTCTGGGTGTATTTTTTTTTGAATTTTTAAATATGCTTTATTAATTTCTTCTTTATTTAATTTTTTTTTTTCATCTAAATTTAGAATTTCACAAGACTCTGAAACTGATAAAGTAGAAATGTTATTATTATGTTGTTTATTAAAAGAAAATCTACCATTTCTTCTAAGTGATTGAATTAACCTAAAAAGAGATACTAATTGAAAAATAGATAGACCTTTTAACTTTAATAGCGCTAAACTTGCCAAAGTAAGTGGAAGGGTTAATAAAAATCTACCACCGATAGCAAACAAAATTGCAAAAATTATTAGTCCAATTATAATTAAAAATCTTAAACTTTTTGATATCTTTTTGGATGAAATATTACTAATAAATCTCAATAGATAATAAAAAACAGTCAATATAACCAATGTATAAATTATTATATTCATATATTTCTTCTTATTCATGAAAGTACCACAACTTAGAAAAAAACCAGAAGCAAAATCTTGTCACAACATAGTGTGGGAAGACAACTATAGTTGGATACATCAGGCAAATATATTAGAGGTTTTAAAAGACAAAGATAAATTAGACCCTGAAGTTCGAGAATATTTAGTTCAAGAAAATGATTATGCTGAACATCATTTAAAAGATACTAAAAATTTACAAAAAGAATTATTTAATGAAATTAAAGGAAGAATCAAACTTGATGATGAGTCTCTTCCTTACAAAGATGTTGCTTATGAATATTGGACTAAAACTACAGTCGAGGGCAATTATTCGATTAAGCTTAGAAAAAAAATTAATACTGATGAAATTGAGGAAGTTTGGAATGGTGATAAAGAAAAAGAAAAACTAGGCGTAGAATATTTTGGTGTTGGTGATTTAGAGGTTAGCCATAATGATAAATTTCTTGCATATTCTTTGGACACTAAAGGTTCTGAATATTACACAATTTTTGTGAGAAATATAAGAACCAATAAAATAGTAACAAAAAAAATCATTGATACAGCTGGAAGCATCATTTTTAGTTTAGATGATAAATATATTTTTTATTCAAAACTTGATAAAAATCACCGGGCAAGAAAAATTTACAGACATAAAATTGGAAATTTAGATGGTGAAGATGAATTAATTTTTGATGAAAAAAGTGAGGCTTTTACTGTTGCTATTGGCTTAAGTTCAGATGAAAAATATTATTTTATCTCAACATCCGATCATAATACTTCTGAACAATACTACTTTGGCGCAAACGAAAAAATGCCATCACCAAAACTTATAATAAAAAGACAAAAAGGAGTTTTATACTCCATCAATTCTTGGGATAATAAGTTTTACAATCATACAAACAAAGATGCTGTAGATTTCAAGATTGATATATCAGAAAGCCTTGAAAAACAAAATTGGAAATCATTCATTGCAGCCAAAGATGAGGTTTTAATTGGTAGTTGTATATTTTTAAAAAACTGGATTATTAGATCAGAGGTTTCAAATGCATTAGATAAATTATTTGTAAAAAATATTTCTAGTGGAATCGAAGAGAAATTAATTTTTACTGATGAAAAAGTTTGTGAGCTTAATGTTTCTCTTAAACAAAAAGACAAAAGCACAGATGAAATTTATGTTGGATATTCCTCTCCAAAAACTCCTTCAAGAGTTTATTTGTATAATCTTTTAACTAAATCTAAAAAATTAATAAAAGAACAAGAGATACCTTCGGGCCATGATTCTAATAATTACATTGTGGAAAGAGTCGAGTTTAAATCACATGATGGAAGGTTGGTTCCTTTAACCATTACAAGACATAGAGAAACTAAGATCGATGGATCTGCAAACTTATTGCTATATGGTTATGGTTCCTATGGAAGCTCAATGAGTCCAGGTTTTTCTTCTACAAGATTGAGTCTTATTGACAGAAATATAATCTGGGCAACTGCTCACATTAGGGGTGGAATGGAAAAGGGTATGAAATGGTGGAAAGAAGGAAAGCTTACTAACAAAAAAAATACTTTTGAAGACTATATTTATGCTGCTAAATATTTGATTGATAATAAATACTCCTCAAAAGGAAATATCATTGGTATGGGAGGATCAGCTGGTGGATTGCTTATGGGAGTCGCAGCAAACCAAGCACCAGAATTATTTTTAGGAATTATAATGGCAGTACCGTTTGTGGACTCCTTAACGACCAACCTTGACCACTCTCTTCCTTTAACTGTTGGAGAGTTTGATGAATTTGGAAATGCTAAAGATAACAAAGAACATTTTGATTATATATTTTCGTATGCACCATATAATAATATTAAAAAAATGAGTTATCCTCATATGTTGATTACAACAAGTTTAAGTGACAATAGAGTATTGTTTGATGAGCCTGCAAAGTTTACTGCAAAGCTTAGAGACCACAAGACCGATAGCAATTTACTGCTTTTAAAAACTGAAATGAATGCAGGTCATGGGGGTAAGTCAGGAAGAGATGGGGCCATTGAAGAAATTGCTTTGGATTACGCTTTTGCTCTAAAAATTTCAAAAAAAATTTAATTTTAAATCTTGAAAAAAAAAAATTAATTCCCATCTATATTTATTGTTGGTTGCCTTATGGGACTAACAATAAATATAAACTTGCTTTACAAAGGAGGATATAATGACAAGTAAGGATCTATCTATATTTAACTCATTAAGACCATTTTCAATTGGATTTGACGACATGTTTGATCAATTTGAAAATATGCTTGGGAATGGAGGTTTGACAATGCAGTCAAATTACCCACCCTACAACATTAGAAAAACTGGCAAGGATAACTACGCTATAGAAGTTGCTTTGGCTGGTTTTAATAAAAAAGATGTTGAAGTTGAGTTTGAGGATAATTTATTAACTGTTAGAACTAGACAAGTTAATAAATCTGAAAATGCAGATGTTGATGGAGAAATTTTACATAAAGGGATTTCTCAAAGACAATTTGCAAGATCATTTACTATTGCCGATGACGTAAAAGTAAATACCGCAGAACTTAAAGATGGTCTTTTAACAATTTCATGTGAAAAAATTGTTCCAGAACATAAAAAGAAAAAACTTATTGAAATTAAATAAGTTTTACCTTACTTGCGAGGATTTTCCTCGCAAGTATCAACTAAAAACATCCATTTGATACAAATCCAATTACAATCAAATCTGAATTAAGCTCAAATCTTCTTTCGCAAGAAATTCCATACTTTTTAGAGTTATAGACAAATATCAAATTTCCTCTTGCATTTTTAAAATCTTCGTCAGGCTTACCTAGGTTTGTTTGTAGATTGTTCGAGGATTTACCAATAAACTCACTAAGTTCTTGATTTTCTTTTTTTACTATAGAATCTGTTTTTTCTTTAATTGTTTGACATGCTGCTATGATCATTGTCATAACCAAAATTTTAAAAATTAATTTTAATTTTTTCACTTCAAATAATAACAAGTAAATTATATCATAAATATAAACTTCTAAGTTGTATTTTGTGAATAAACTCGAATTTTAAAGAGTAATTCTGATTAGAATCAAATATTTATCAATAAATAGGAGGACTTATGCTTGAAAAATATTTCAATTATAAAAAACACAATACTGATTTTAAAACAGAGGTAATAGCAGGAACAACAACATTCCTAACTATGGCTTACATAATGTTTTTGAATCCATTTATATTATCGGGTGAATTTGCCGGCCCCGAAAAAGGTTTCTTTGACTTCGGCGCAGTATATACCGCAACTATTTTAGCAACAGCACTAGCTTGTTTTATAATGGCTTTTTATGGAAAAACTTGGCCAATTGGATTAGCGCCTGGAATGGGAATTAATGCTTTTGTAGCTTTTGGTGTTTGTGCTGGAATGGGTTACACACCTCAAGAGGCTTTAGGAGCCGTATTAGTTGCAGGAGTTTTGTTTCTAATTATATCTCTAACACCTTTAAGAGCTTGGTTAATAAATTCAATACCTAGAAGTCTTAAGTTAGGGATTGGAGCTGGTATAGGATTATTTTTAGCAATTATTGGATTACAAATAATGGAAGTTGTTGTTGATAACCCAGTAACACTAGTACAACTAGGTAACTTGGGTGATCCATTAGTTTTATTGGGATGCGCAACATTCATAGCAATTATCGTACTAGAAAAAATGAAAATTAAAGGTAATATTATTATAGGTATTTTAGTATTTAGTATTATTGCATGGGCTTCAGGACTAGCAAAATTTAATGGTATTGCTAGCGCTCCGCCTCCAATGACATATCTATTTGAATTTGATCTGTCTGCCGCAATGACAGCTGGAATGTCAACAGTGATATTTACTTTGTTATTCATCGACTTTTTCGATACTGCGGGAACATTAACTTCGGTTGCAAATGTTGCTGGTAAAATTGATAAAAATGGAAAGGTTCAAGATATAAATAAAGCTATGCTAGCTGATAGTGTTGGAACTGTTGCAGGTGCGATGATGGGAACCACTACAGTGACAAGTTACGTTGAGTCAGGGGCTGGTGTTAAAGCTGGTGGAAAAACTGGAATGACATCTCTTGTAATAGGCCTGTTATTTTTAGCGTGCATATTTTTTGCTCCTTTGGCAACTAGTTTACCTAAACAAATCGATGGTGCAGCTTTGCTTTTTGTATCTGTTCTTTTTATAAGAAATATTACAGATATAGAATGGGATGATATTGCAGAATCTGCCCCGGCTATTCTTGCAATGATTGCAATGCCTCTGACTTACAGTATAAGCAATGGCATCGCTTTAGCATTTGTATCGTATGCTTTGATTAAATTATTTACTGGTAAATTTTCAAGTACTTCACCAGCGATATGGGTTATTGCAATATTAAGCACTATAAGTTTTGTAGTTGCTTAGTTTGATTTAAAGATAGGGCTAGATGATTCTAGCCCTACTTATTTCTTTTTATTATTTCCTCAACAGATAATTCTTCATAATGCTCCGTGGGTTGAACAATCCATGGATCTGAATCTAATCTTACAGGACAAAAATCTGGCTCAAAGGTAGAAGATTTTTTTTTCCATAAACATGCTGTCTTAACATCTTTAATATAATTTTTTGTGGGTCCATAATTTTTTAGCCATTCAATACTTTTATTAAGTGTTAAACCTGTGTCTGACAAATCATCAATTAAAAGAACTTTATTAAAATCTTTATTATTGGCTAATGAACTTATTTCTCTAGCAAACATAAGCTCCCCTTGCTTATCTTCCATTCCTTTTCCTGAGTAGCTCTGGATAACAATATAGGCTATTGGAAGTTTCAAGACTCTTGAAAGAATATCAATTATTGGTGCTGCTCCCCTCATTATTCCAACAAGAACTGTGGGTTTGTAATTATTGTAAATTAGAATTGCTAACTTTTCAACAATTTTGGTATATTCTTCAAAACTTATAATTAATTTATCAGCCATATATTTTTTTATCATATAAAAAAAATTAAAAAAGATTAAAAAGTAACTATGAAAATTTATGATTGTTTTATGTATTTTGATGAGGAAGTAGTTTTAGAATTAAGACTAAATACTCTAAATGAATATGTTGATTATTTTATTATTGTTGAAAGTATTTATACACATAGAGGTGACAAAAGAGAACTTTTGTTTAATCATAAAAAATTTGAAAAATTTAAAAATAAAATCATCTATCTTATTTATGATGAAAAGCCTCAAAAAGTGGAAGAGATATTAAGTGATGACGAAGAAAGTGAAAAATCGAGGAAGTACATATTAAATGCAGCTTGTAGAGAAAATGGTCAAAGAAATTTTATTCTGAATGGATTAAAACAAGCAAAAAATAATGATATAATTTTAATATCAGATGTTGATGAAATTCCTAATTTAGAAAATTTAGATTTTGATAAGATTGACCAAAGAATAATCTTATTTAAACAAGATATGTTTTATTACAAATTTAATCTTAGATTGCCTGATTTAACTTGGACCGGTACTAAAGCTTGTAGAAAAAAGTACTTAAAAAATCCACAATGGTTAAGAAATATTAAGGACAGAAAATTTTCGTTTTATCGATTAGATACATTTTTTTCTGAAACAAAGTATAATAGCATCAAATTTATTAATAATGGTGGCTGGCATTTTACAAATGTGAAGACTGCTGCTCAAATTGAATATAAATTAAGATCTTATCTTCATCATAGAGAATTTGATGAAAATCCGATGACAAAGAATGAAATTGATCAAATCATTAAAAATAAACAAGCAATCTATGATTTAAAAGTTGATAAAAAAACAAACAAAATTGGAGATGGAAGTAAACTTGAAAAATACCCATTGGATAAACTTCCTAAATTTTTACAAGATAATAAAAAAAATTATCAGAAATGGATTGATTAATTATGAAAGCATACTGGATAGCAATTTACAAAGATTTAAAAGATCCTAAAAAAATTGAAAAATATGCAGAAAAAGCTTCTCCTGCTATAAAAAAATATAATGGAACAATTCTTGCAAGAGGTGGAAAGGTAGTAACTATTGAGGGCAATCCTTCGCCAAGAACTGTTCTCATACAATTTCCATCTATGGATCTTGCTGTCAAATGTTATAACTCAAAAGAGTATCAAGATGCAATGAAGATCGGTAATGGAGAATTCAATAGACACATTCAAATAGTTGAAGGTGTCTAATACTGTATCGGCTCAGGGTCTATGCTTCTCCACAAATACCATGTTGCTACAGAACAATACGGTGAAAATCTTTTTTTAAGTAAATTTACAAATTTTTCTGGGGGTAAATATTTCTTTTTATAATTTTTAGAAATGGATCTCAAAAGACCAATGTCTTGAATTGGCCAAATATTTGATCTATTGTAAGTAAAAAGTAAAATCATTTCTGCAGACCACCTTCCAATCTGCCTTAAATTTGAAAGATATATTATGGCTTCTTCATCATTCATTTTAGTAATTAACTTTGGCTTAAATGATTTATCTATTATTTGCTTTGCTAAACTTTTTATACCAAGAACTTTT
>Ga0209630_10005889_pt1 | contig 10240 bp, 10 predicted proteins | sample COG_01_FD_184745 | JGI IMG/M metagenome (GOLD analysis project Ga0209630, IMG submission 184745) | Pelagic Microbial community sample from North Sea - COGITO 998_met_01 (SPAdes) (version 2) | ecosystem: Environmental > Aquatic > Marine > Neritic zone/Coastal water | place: Helgoland, sampling... | reverse complement strand
ACGGTCGGCGAGGCCCGCCGCGAGCGCGACCTCGGGACCGACCACGACCAGATCCGCCTTGATCTCGCGCGCCAGGGCCGCCAGGCCGTCTGCGTCGTCGGCCTTCAGGTCGCCGCGCAGTTCGCCGAGCTTTTCCATCCCCGGATTGCCGGGCGCGATCACCAGTCGCTTCGTCAGGGGCGAAGCGGCGATTTTCCAGGCCAGGGCGTGTTCGCGCCCTCCCGATCCGACAAGCAGGATGTTCATGGGCGGGCAATGACCGTCTGAGGCGCTCCGGTCAAGCAGCGACTGGGTTTACGAGGCGTTACAGCAGCGCCGAGACCACATAGACCAACGCGCCGAGCATGAAGATCAGGCCCACGATCAGCCATGGACTGACCGCCGGCGTGTCGCTGCGGCGCTCCAGCTCCTCCTCATAGGGGTCCTGATCGTCGGGGTCGGTTCCGGGAGCATCGGCCATCGCCTGAGGATAGTCGGTCATCGCCGTTTCCGCCAATCACGCCGCCGCGCTAAGGTGCCGCAATGAGCGACGACTCCTATGTTTTCGAAGGCCCGGCCGAGGCGCCTGAGCCCGCGCGGGACAACAATCCGCCCCAGAGCATTTCGGAACTGGCCTTCGCCCTGAAGCGCACGCTCGAGGACCGGTTCGGCCATGTCCGGCTGCGCGGCGAGGTGTCCAAGGTCAATTTCCACGCCTCGGGTCACGTCTATCTGACGCTCAAGGACGACAAGGCGGCCATCGACGGGGTGATCTGGAAGGGTTCGGTGCGCGGCCTGGGCGTGCGGCCCGAGACGGGGCTGGAGGTCATCGTCACCGGCAAGATCACCTCCTATCCGGCGCGGTCGTCCTATCAGATCGTGATCGAATCGATGGAGGCGGCGGGCGCCGGCGCCCTGCTGGCCCAGCTGGAGCGGCTGAAGGTCAAGCTGTCGGGCGAAGGCCTGTTCGACGTCGGGCGCAAGAAGCCCATCCCGACCTTCCCCGCGACCATCGGGGTGATCACCAGCCCGACCGGCGCCGTCATCCGCGACATCCTGCACCGTATCGCCGAGCGCTGGCCGTGCCGTGTCATCGTCTGGCCGGTGGTGGTCCAGGGCGACGCCGCCTCGGGCCAGGTGGCCAAAGCCATTCGCGGCTTCGACAGCATGAAGGCTGACGGGCCAATCCCCCGCCCGGACCTGCTGATCGTCGCCCGTGGCGGCGGCTCGGTCGAGGACCTGTGGTGCTTCAACGACGAGGGCCTGGCCCGGACGGTGGCGGGGGCCTCCATCCCGATCATCTCGGCCGTGGGGCACGAGACCGACACCACCCTGATCGACTTCGTCTCGGACCGGCGCGCGCCGACGCCGACGGGCGCGGCCGAGATCGCGACCCCCGTACTGGCCGACCTGCGCTTCGCCGTCGCGGATCTGGAGCGGCGGCTGGACCGGGCCGGGTCGCGGCTGCTGGAAGACCGGCGCACCCGCCTCAGGGCCGTGGCGCGCGGCCTGCCCGCCCGGCCGGAAGAGCTGGTGGCCCTGGCCCAGCAGCGACTGGATCACGCCTCGAGCCGTCTGGCTTCGGGCCTGCAGAGGAACGCCGACCTGCACGAGCGGCGACTGGTGGCGACCGGCGGCCGCCTGAGCCGCGCCCTGCTGGACCGCGCCATCGAGCGGCGCGGTGACCGGCTGGAGGGCGTCGCGGCCCGTCTGGCCGTGCCGATCCCCCGCCGGATCGAACGCGCCCAGGACCGGCTGCACGGCCTGTCGCGGGCCTTGGCCAGTCTCGATCCGAAGAGGCCCAAACCCGGCTTCGCCCGCATCGACGACGAGACCGGCCGCATGATCGCCGCCGCCGCCGCCCTGTCGCCCGGTCAGGCCGTGACGCTCGTCTTCCCCGACGGATCGAAGGGGGCGCGCATCGACGGCGGGGGCGATGCGCCGGTGGCGGTTCTGGCCAAGCCTAAGCCCGCGCCGAAACCCAAGGCCGGACCTATGGACCAGGGCGACCTGTTCTAACTCTTCGATCCTCCCCCATTGGGGGAGGTGGCTCCGAGCCCTTGTGAGGAGACGGTGGGGGCTGATCCAGAGACAGTGTGTGGATCTGGCCCCCTCCACCGCTTCGCGGTCCCCCTCCCCCGATGGGGGAGGATCATTGGCTCCCAGTGACGCACTGTTGATGGCGCCGTCCCGAGACCCGCGCTATCTTCCGCTCATGAACGCCATCGATCCCTCCACCGGCCCGGCCACCCTGCACTACGGCGACGGCGAGTTCGCCGTGCTCAAGCCCGGGCCCTATGTGGTCTGCGCGGTGTCGGGCAAGACCATCCCGCTGGAGGCGCTGCGCTACTGGTCGGCGGAACGGCAGGAGCCCTACGCCAGCCCGGCCGAGGCCCTGACCCGCATGGTCCCCGCGAAGTGATCCCCAGCCGTCGGGGTCTGATCGTCGGCGCCGGGTCAGCCCTGCTGGCGTCCGCAGCCCCGCCGGCCTTCGCCGACGAGCCCAGCCTGACGTTGAACGGCCAGTGGCGACAGGGCGGCTTCGCCTTCGGCCGCACCTGGCCGCGCGCCGCCATCCACGTCGACGGCGAGCCCCTGACGGCGGCGTCGGAGCACGGATTGTTCGTGGTCGGCTTCGACCGCGACGCCGGCCCCTCGACGACGATCGAGGCGCGCTCGGCCCTGACCAGCCTGAGCCGCACCCTGGACATCGCCCCCGGGACCTTTCCGGAGAGCCGCATCGACGGCCTGCCGCCCGCGACGGTCGAGCCGACAGACCCGGCCCTGCTGGAGCGGATCAAGGAAGAGGCCGCGCTCAAGGCCGTCGGCTTCGCCAGCAAGGCCGACACCGACGACTTCCGGGACGGCTTCATCTGGCCGCTGGAAACCTACCGGATTTCAAGCCTGTGGGGCGCGCAGCGGATCCTGAACGGCACCCCGGCCCGCCCCCACTACGGTATCGACTTGGCGGCGCCGCAAGGCACGCCGATCCGCGCGCCCGCCGACGGCGTCGTGGCCTTCAGCCGTTCGGGCATGCATTTCGAGGGCGGCCTCGTCCTGATCGACCACGGCCAGGGTCTGGTCAGCTGCTACCTGCACCAGTCGCAGATCGACGTCGCCGTGGGCCAGAGGCTGGCGCGGGGTCAGGAGATCGGCCGGGTCGGCATGGAGGGCCGCGCCACCGGTCCGCACCTGTGCTGGCGGATGAAATGGCGGGACCGCAATCTGGACCCGTCCCTGATGGTGGGCGCAGCGGCGCCAACTACTTCAGGTTGAGAAGCTTGACTGGAATCCGGTTGAAACTTCGGCCTTTATGGACCGTGGCCGTTTAGGCGCCTAACATACAACCGGGCGCGCCGGATTCGGCGCTACGGTCAGATCAATTCATGTCGTCTCTTCATTCGCTCAGCGTCCTGCTGGTCGACGATAATGCACCCATGCGCACCATCGCCTCGGCGATCCTGCAATCGGCGGGCATCCGCAAGATTCGCGAGGTGGCGGACGGCGCCGCCGCGCTCGAGGCCCTGCGCGAGCACCCGGCCGATATCGCCATCGTCGACTTCAACATGTTCCCGCTGGACGGGGTGGAGTTCACGCGTCTGGTCCGCAACAGCCCGGACAGTCCCAACCCCTATCTGCCGATCATCATGATGACCGGCCATTCCGAGCGGGCGCGGGTGATGGAGGCGCGCGACGCCGGAGTGACCGAATTCGTGGTCAAGCCGATCACCGCCAAGGCCATCTTCGACCGCATCCAGGCGGTCATCATCCGCCCGCGTCCGTTCGTGAAGACCGAGGGCTATTTCGGGCCGGATCGCCGACGCGCCAATGCCGCGGGCTATCAGGGTCCCTTCCGCCGGATCAGCGACGCCAAATAGGTCTCAGGCCCAGGTCGGTCAGGCGTCGAGCGGACCCAGCGCCGCATAGACGCTGTCGGGCCAGCGCTTGTGGACCCAGAACCAGTCCTCCGGGACTTCGCGCACCCGGTCCTCGACGAAGCTGTTGCCGGCCTGGATGCCGCGCAGGACATCGCCGGTCTTGTCGCCCGTGTCCGGAACATCGATCGGCTCATGGGCGGTGACGCGGAAGCGCACGCCCGGCAGGCGCACCACCGACAGGGGCTGCATCACCGTGCCGAACTTCAGGGCCAGACGCGCGGCGCCCGGCGAGGCGTTGACCGGCTCATCGAAGAACCGGACCTCGGGCCCCTGATTGTATTTCTGGTCGACCAGCAGGGCGATCGAGTCGCCGCGCTTCATCCCGACCATCAGCTCGCGCGTGCCGTCGCCCTTGGGCGCGAACAGGCGGATGCCGTAGCGCTCGCGGCTCTGGCGGATCAGGGCGTCGACATAGGGGTTGTTGGCGGCGCGATAGGTGACCTGACACGGCACGCCGGCCGACATGATCACCGCCGCCATGACCTCGAAATTGGCCAGATGGCCCGAGATCAGGACCACGGGCTTGCCGCTGTCGCGCACGGCGTGCAGCCGCTCGATGCCCACGACCTCGACCCGGCCGCCCTCGGGCGTCAGCTTGTCCATGACCGCCAGCTCGGCGAAGGTCCGGCCCGTCCGGTCCCATTGCTCGACCGCCAGCCGGTCGCGCTCGGCGGCAGGCATGTCGGGGAAGGCGATCTTCAGATTGCGCCGGACGATCTTGTGGGTGCCGACCAGCGGACCGAGCGTCCGCAGCAGCCAGCCGCCGAAGTCCGAGGCGCGCTCGACCCCCAACGCCCTGAGCAGGGCGAAGAGGGCCGCGAACGCCACGGCCTCGATCCGCCAGACAATGTCTTGCCCCAGCGGAATCTTGTGGTCTTCACCAGGCAATCGTCAGTCCGCCGTCCACGACCAGGGTCTGGCCCGTCACATAGGCCGCCGCCGGGGAGCAGAGATAGACGGCGGTGCCGGCGATCTCGTCCGGCTGGCCGATCCGCTTCAGCGGATTGGGCTCGACGGTCTTTTCGAGGATCTCGGGGTTCTCCCACAGGTATTTGGCGAAGTCGGTCTGGACCAGGCCCGGGGCGATGCAGTTGACCCGCACGTTCGACGGTCCGAACTCGACCGCCAGGTTGCGGACCAGCTGCATGTCGGCGGCCTTGGACACGTTATAGGCGCCGATCAGGGCGTTGCCGCGAAGCCCGCCGATCGAGGAGATGATCAGGATCGCGCCGTCCTTCCGCTCCAGCATCTGGGGCGCGACCATCTGGACCAGCCAGTGGTTGGCCAGGACGTTGTTGTGGAAGATCTTCTCGAACTGCTCGTCGGCGATGCCCGCCATCGGCCCGGCGTAGGGGTTCGACGCGGCGTTACAAACCAGGATGTCGACCTTGCCGAAGGCTGAGTTGGTCTCGTCGACCAGCCGCTGCAGGTCCTCCTTGGAGGCGATATTGGCCGGGACGGCGATGGCCGTGCCCTCCCCGTACTTGCCGTTGATCGCCTCGGCGACCTCGTCGCAGGGCCCCGCCTTGCGCGAGGAGATGACCACCTTGGCCCCGTGCTCGGCCAGCCGCTCGGCGATGGCCTTGCCGATTCCCTTGGACGAGCCGGTGATGATCGCGACCTTGCCGGTCAGATCGAACAGTTCCATCGCGTATCCCCTTGAGTTTCCGTTGGCGTTTCCAGGCTTCATCGCGGGTTTCTTTCCGCGACGCTCTAGCCGATCCGTCCTGATACCCTGATACTCGGGCGATTCCACCCGGAACCTCGTCTGATCACGCGAGGCTCCCCAGTCTGGCAGCCGATGCGCGCACTGACGACCGCCTTCCTGTTCTTCGGCTACGTCTTCCTGGCGATGACGGTGGGCGCCTTCCTGTGGCGACTGGGTCTGGGCGGCGGCTCGGCCTTCGCGGCGACCGTCGGGACCCTGGGCGTTCTGGGGACGATGCATCTGTTCATCACCGGCGGCGCCCAGCGCAAGGCCTTGCGCGCCGAAATCGCCCAGGTCCGTGAGGCCCACCGCCTGCTGGCCGATGCGATGGAGTCGACCCAGGGCGCCCTGACCGAACTGGCCCAGGCCATCGAGGCCGGCGCCCTGACCAATACCGAGGAGCTGACCGGCGAGGTGCGCATCCTCGAAGGCCTGATCCAGCAAATGAGCGAATCCATCGAGGAGCGGCTGACGGTCACCCCGATGGTCGCGCCCGACAGCCCCGACGCCATCCGCCGCCAGCAGGGCAATATCCTGCTCAAGACCGTTCACGACGCCCTGTCGGAGAACCGCGTCGACCTCTACCTCCAGCCGGTGGTCAGCCTGCCGCAGCGCCGGACCATCTTCTACGAGAGCTTCACCCGCCTGCGCGACGCCACCGATCGCGTCATGATGCCGGCCGAATACCTGTCGATCGCCGAGGGCGAGGGTCTGGTCCCCGCCATCGACAACCTGCTGCTGTTCCGCTGCGCCCAGATCGTGCGCCGGCTGGCGCGTCAGGACCGCAAGGTCGGGGTCTTCTGCAACGTGGCCCTGTCGTCTCTGGGCGACGAGACCTTCTTCCCGCAGTTCCTCGACTTCCTCAGTGAGAACCGCGACCTGAACCACGCCCTGATCTTCGAACTGGGTCAGGCCAATTTCGAAGCGCGCGGCGCCGTCGAGGCGCGCAATATGGCCCGTCTGGCCGACCTCGGCTTCCGCTTCTCGATCGACAAGGTCCAGACCCTGGACCTGAACTTCGCCGACCTCCAGCGTTCGGACGTGCGCTTCATCAAGGTCGCCGCGGACCTCCTGATCGAACAGCTTCTGGATCTGGACGGCGGCTCGCCGATCCCCTCCTTGCGCGACATCCAGGCCGCCGACTTCGCCCATCTGACCCGCCGCTACGGCATCGAGGTCATCGCCGAGAAGTGCGAGAACGAACGCCAGATCGTCGACATCCTCGAACTCGACATCTCCATGGGTCAGGGCCACCTGTTCGGCGAGCCGCGCGCCATCAAGGAACAGGTGCTGGCCGAGACCGATCCGCCCGCCGACTTCGTCCGCTCGACCCTGCTGTCGGCCGAGAAGCGCCGCCGCTACGCCTGATCCCTCGCCCGACGCAGGTCGGACGGAGCCCGGGTGCGATTTTTTCTAAACCGGCCGGCGCGATCCTTTCGCCACCGCGCCGGTTGCGGTGTTCCGCCGCACCCCGCACATTCGCGAACCTTTCCCCGAAAGCTGTTCGCCGATGCTCGCCCGCTTCTTCGCCATTCCCCTGTGGATCCGCACCGCCGTCGGCTTCGCGCTCGGCATCGTCGCGGGGCTGATCCTCAGGGAGAACGCCGAGACCTGGCTCCAGCCCATCGGCGACCTTTATCTGAACCTGATCCGCATGGTGGTCGCGCCCCTGGTGCTGTTCACCATCGCCTCCTCCATCGCCAGGCTCGGCGAAGGCGCCGGGGCCGTGCGGCTGGGCCTCAGGACCCTGCTGTGGTTCGCCGTCACCTCCCTGCTCGCCGTTCTGGTCGGCTTCGCCTTCGGGCACCTGATCAATCCGGGCGTGGGCCTGTCCAACCTGCCGCTGGGCGAGGTCAAGGACCGGGTCATCCCGACGCCGCTCGAGGTCCTGCTGGGCGTCGTGCCCACCAATCCGTTCAAGGCCCTCAGCGACGGCAAGGTGCTGCAGATCATCTTCTTCTCGGCCCTGGTGGGGGTGGCCCTGGTCGCGCTCGGCGACCGCGCCGCCAACGCCCGCCGTCTGGTCGACGAGGGCGCGGCCATCATCTTCCGCATTACCCGCTGGGTGATCCAGCTGACCCCCATCGGCGTCTTCGGCCTGATCGGCTCGGTCGTCGGCGGCTATGGCTGGGAGGCCCTGTTGCCGCTGGTCAAGTTCATCGTCGCCATCTACGCCGCCTGCCTGTTCCACATCCTGGTGGTCTATTCGGGCCTGCTGAAGCTGCACGGGCTGAAGGTCGTGTCCTTCTTCCGCGGCGCCTTCGCGGCCCAGCAGACGGCCTTCGCCACCTCCTCCTCGCTCGGCACCCTGCCCATCACCCTGCGCCAGACGGTCGAGCGGCTGGGCGTGCCCCAGGCCTATGCCGCCTTCGCCGTGCCGCTCGGAGCCAACGTCAAGATGGACGGCTGCGGCGCCATCTATCCGGCCATCGCGTCGATCTTCATCGCCCAGTATTTCAGGATCGACCTGACCCTGACCCAGTACGTCCTGATCGGCCTGACCGCCGTCCTGGGCTCGCTGGGCACCGCCGGCGTGCCCGGGACCAGCATCGTCATGCTGACCCTGACCCTGTCGACCGCCGGCCTGCCGCTGGAGGGGATCGGCTATATCGTGGCCATCGACCGGATCATCGACATGATGCGCACCGCCACCAACGTCACGGGCCAGATGCTTGTCCCGGTTCTGGTCGCCCGCGAGGAAGGTGTGCTGAATCGGGACATCTATGACGGCCATGTGGCCTGGCTCCCGGGCGATCCCGAGACGGATGCGCCGGAATTGGTCAAGGCGAGCGGCATCTGACGCTTGCGCTTTGGCGGGGAGCGGGCTACATCGCCGCCTCCCCGGTCGAGGCCTGATTCAGCCCCGACCAGCCGGTACGGATGCTTAGCTCAGCGGGAGAGCACCTCGTTCACACCGAGGGGGTCGCAGGTTCAATCCCTGCAGCATCCACCACCCCTTCCCCATCACAGCACCTCGCAAACCCAGACCCACACTGGGTTTGAGCCCGACGCCCGTTTTCGCCCGGGCGGTGTGCGGCGGACGTGATTTTACATTTCCCCCGCCGGGCGACCGTTTCCCGCCCTTACGGCCAAGCTTCGAAAACTTCGTCAGTGAAATCAGCCGTCGGGCTCGCCCCCGGGGCGTAAACGCGCCTTCCGTTTGTCCGCGTGCGGTGCAAGCGCCCGACGCGGCGCACCTCTTGCTCTAGGCCTGTAAAGACAGATTGGAGCGACCACTGTGAAACGGGTCATCATCATCGCGATCGCCGCAACCCTGGCCTCGGCCGGAGCGGCCTGGGCCGGCACCGGAGCCGGCGGCAACGGCGGCGGCCATTCGGGCGGCGGCTCGTCGGGCGGCTGCGGAACCTGCGGCGGTTCGGGCGGCGGCGGCGGAAGCCATGGCGGCGGCTGGGGCGGCGGTGGCGGCCACGGCGGCGGTCATGGCGGCGGGCGTCCGGGCGGCGGCTCCTACACCGGGAACTTCAATTCCAACGTCAACGTCAACGTCAATGCGAACGCCAATGCGAACGCGAACGCCAACGGCGGCGCGAACTACCGCAACGCCATCAACGCCCACTCGTATTCGGGCTACGGCTCGATCCAGGGCGGCGGCGGTGGCGGCGGCTACAGCTACGTCGACGACGGCTTCTATCCGGCCGGTCCCGGCTATGGCGGCGGCGTCCAGATCTCGGACGACTGCGGCTGCGTCGCCGGCCCCAGCCAGCCCTTCGGCTATTCGGTCTCCGGCTTCGGCCGCGCCCTGAGCCAGACCCGCGGCTCGGTCGCCTATACGCAAGGCTCCAGCTACTCCAGCACCACCGTCTACCAGGGCGGCGGCGCCCAGGGCTGTTACTCCTGCGCCCCTGCCCCGGCCCCTGTTCCTTCGTGCGGCCCCTACGGCGGTTCGTACCCGGGCGGCTATCAGGGCGGTTACGGCAATGGTTATGGCGGCGGCGCCTGCGGCCCCGTCCCGGCGCCCCAGCCCAACCCCTGCGGCGGCTATCCGGGGAACGGCTATCCGAACCGCTACGGCAACGGCGGCGGCTCCTGCGCCCCGGTTCCGGCGCCCCAGCCCCAGCCCTATCCGGGGAACTGCGACTGCGACGTCCCGGCCTATGTCCAGCCCTTCTACGGCCAGCCCCAGGCGCCGCGTCCGGTCACCCTGCGCTCGCAGGGCGTCCGCGTGGCCTCGCCGCCGGTCAACGTCCCGCCGCAGCTGGTCTACATCCAGGGCCCGCCCGTCTATGTCGACGCCCCGCCGGTCAATGTCGCGCCCGCCCAGATCTATCTGGAAGCGCCCAATGTCCGCGTGCGTCCGTCGGAAGTGACCGTGGCCCCGCCGGAAATCCACTACACCCCGGCCCAGCCGCATCCGGAAGACGACTGCTGCACCGTGGCCTCGCCGGCCGCCGTCGGCGCCGCCACCGGTTCGCAATACTCGGCCCACGCCGCCGAAGGCTCGCGCTACGAAGCCTCGGCGACCTACTCCGACACCGCCTCGGGCCAGACCGCCTACGTCAACGGTCAGCCCGTTCAGGCCTACAGCACGAACCCGAACGAGTTCCACTGAGGCTGGTAGCGTAGCGTAAGCGTATGAACGGGCGGCGGGATTTCG
>Ga0209630_10005883_pt1 | contig 10252 bp, 11 predicted proteins | sample COG_01_FD_184745 | JGI IMG/M metagenome (GOLD analysis project Ga0209630, IMG submission 184745) | Pelagic Microbial community sample from North Sea - COGITO 998_met_01 (SPAdes) (version 2) | ecosystem: Environmental > Aquatic > Marine > Neritic zone/Coastal water | place: Helgoland, sampling... | reverse complement strand
TAACAGGTAGTCGAGGATTGTTATTTTTTAGGTCGCATTGCTCGATCACCAAACCAGAATAATACGGCTGTTTATGCCATATATATAACGGACTGGATAATCGTTTCCTGATGGGCAAAGTGGTAATGATCCTGATACTGCAGCAGCTGATATAGTTCCAAATACAAACTTGATAAAGTCACGACGAGAAATTTCAGTAGACATAATAATGCCCTCCAACGGTTTATCCGCGAAGGGCTGATGCTCAACACTCTTTTGCATTTATTATTTACGACTAAGAAGTTCTATTTCTTTTCTAAGTGCCCGTTTTTTAAGCTTGAGTTCTTCAATATAATCTAAATCAGATTGCAGACTAAATTGTTTACGTTTTTCAGCATTACCTAAAGATGTAATCGTGTAATGAAGTTCTTTTAACTCTCTTAGTGCATCTTCTAGTCTATTCATGATGTACCACATCCCCTTTCGGGAAACCACCGTGCGCGAGACCGGTTGGTGAGGGCATCAACCCTCTCTAAATGTAGGAAAATCATAACACGTTCGACAAGAAAAGTAAACTTTGAGAAGTTGTTTCTATATATTTACGTACGTCATGAATGAGCGAAAGCTTAGGTATACACACTTGAAAATAGGGCAAATAACACTATATTTTGTAGATATGAGAGTGATGAGATTAAGGTAGCTCTCTAAAGCGCCGATTTGATAACAGATTGCGGGCTATAGCGTTAGTAGCTCGCTCAAGTTTCAACAAATCGGCACGCAAGGACACGAATTTAGACACAACATTTGTGCCTAATGCCCTCAAAGATGAATTGCGTGGTGATTTATAAAACTGAGCTAGAAAATAAGTTTTTCATAAGTGTGTTTTTCCATTTCGGCGTATCTTTTTTAGCCACCGCGTGCAATGAAGCCTCGGTTGGCACGGACAATCCGTTCTTGATACTGCGGCGGGTTTTAAAGCGTGTTGGTTCACCAGTCAAGTGAAGAATATACACACTAGATTTTGGGCGGATATTTTACGGGCCGCCCGTATCGTGCACAGTGCCCGCCGGCCCAGCGGGTCCTAAGGAATAAGCCCATCCCTCTTGAGCTCATTTGTTATCCGCCTGATCTCAGCATTAATATACCGAACCTTTTTAACGTGAGCCCTGGACCGCCGCCCATGCTTCGTATGCGCCGCGATTACCCGCGCCTTACCTTCCGCGGTCCGTGGTCCGGTGGACTTGCCTCCATGCATCCGACACCGGTTCCGTCCGGTGACGACGGGGTTCTGGCAGGGGGTGCCTTTGCGGGTTTTTGCTCGGCACCTTTGGCCCGGCCATGTGGCCCCGAGCCGCGTGGCACATCCTGCATCGATAAGCTTATCGTAGTTAACTAAAGTTAACATTGTAATCCCACCTTGTATGGGGTCTGACGTTAAATCATTATACAGGGGATCGTTTGAGGGGGGTAACAGTGTTTATTTTTGTGCTCTTTTATGAACATAATAGCACTTAATTTTTTAATGAGAACATATCCCCACACTTCCAAGAAGTAGAGTGAGGGTCAGGCAGAGTGTGGTGGGGTGAGTTGTGTTTTCATTCTATGAAACGAGCAGAAATGGTGGGGGATGGCGTACTCAGAAAACTCCATTATTTCTTTAATACAGTAACCACAATATCCCGTTCATTTGGATTGCCATCAACATCCTTTATCCGCATTCGCAGACGGTGTTCCCCGCTGGGTAATTTTGCCTCTTGAATATCCAAATTAGTCCCCCTGATGTATTCACGCAGGCGATCTGTGATGTTGATATCAATGAACCCGATAAGAGTTACCTTCAGGGTCTCCATGTCTACTGGCTTACCGCTCTTGCCAGGCTCGAAAGCAATGAAGATATCAATGGGCGAAAGCAACTTCTTAAACATTTTAGGGTTCTTAAGAACGATTTCTGGCCCCGGCCCTTCGGCAGCGGCAACGGGTTCAGTATAGCTACCATCCCGCACCTGAATTTGGGATTCTAAAGGCGTGATCAGCCATTTGTCTGTGACGGCTCCAGCCGTTAAACTCAGAAACACAAACGAAAGCATGACCAACAGAGTTGACGAGCGCAGCAACCACCCTTGTTTCGACATCATCATCACTCTATCTACCGAGTAGTCTCAAAGCAGATTACGAACCCCGTGCCCGTTTGATCTCCTCTTCCAAATCCTTGAACGCTTTAGTCGCCCGAAGTTTTCCTTCAAGCACACGATTCTTCTTTACCTGATCAACAAGAACCTTGTTGGCTTTACCTAGTGGGTATTGAAGCAAGACATATGCACGGTATTGCTTTCCCTGCGCTAGGACCTTTGCATCGGCCTGTTTGTATCCAGCCACATTTGCCTCCGTAATGAGGTTGGTTGTCACCTTGCTCGCCTCATTGGTAAAAATGCTGTCATCTCCGGAGCCACTTTCATCAATGAACTGTTTCATCTTACTACTGAGCAGACCTTTGATACTGTCTGCTAGGGTACGCTTTGCATTGAGAATACTTTTATCCATAGCTAGTTGAAGGTCGCCTGATGTCGCTGTTCCAGCTGCATAAACACTAAATTCATCTTGAGGAAGGTTAAGATACCAACTCGGTATTTCAACTACAGTTTCTTTGGTTGCCTCAACACGGGCTTCTTCTTTCTTTTGTTCTTTCTCGTATACCGCTGCCGGTGAACCTGGCACCGGGCCAGCACAGCCGCTGACGAATCCAGCTGCAAAAACGATAAGGCCAATTGATACGAAAACATTTTGTAGGGGTTTAGAATTAAGCATCAGTTTTTTCTCCTTTTGTCAGTAATCGTAATGAATCTTCTATGGTCTTTATTTCTTCTGTTCGGTCTAGTCCACTTTCAGCAAGACCCTTCAGATCGTTAAGGGCCTTGGTTGCTGGCCCGTAATTCCCAGTCTTAATGTATGCCAATCCAGCACCGTAGAAAGCGTCGGCGGCTTCCTCGATGTCCCCCTGATTATGAAGAGTGACACCAATGTTGTAATAAGCAAAGCCATTTGAAGGATCTCGTTGAATAGCAACCTGGTATGCTGCCAGTGCCCTATCATCATTACCACGCAAAGAGTTGACGTAACCAAGTCCATTAAGATAATCAGCATTGGTTTCATCTAACGCCGCGGCTTTAACAATAGCCTGGTCAGCACCAGTTAAATCGTTAAGCTTAATGAGAATTCTGCCCTTAAGAAAATGTGTGGTATGAGCACTATCATCCAAGGCGAGAGATTGTTCAGCTTGCTCAAGGGCAGCAGAATAATCCCCTTTGCCAACTAAGTATTTAGCATACAGATAATAGCTACCTTGGTCTTTCGGATCGACACCTATCAACTTATCAAAAAAGGTTTCTGATTGCGCTTCCCCAAAAAGGTCTTCTTTAAGTGCATTAATTAGGCCCGTCTTTTGCTCTTCTGGTGTTCTCTCATCAAGTGAAGCCATGAACTCCTCGACGCTACCAGGTTTATGCTCAGGTTTAACCGTTGCGACTTTGACGGGCGTTAACGGCTCATCAAGAACTGCAATCTGATCATCAGGTATTGTGCTAACAAGTCTTCGGGCAAGATTGTCTATTATGCTAAATAAATTCTCCTCACGGACATTATTGGAAGCGTCGTAGATGCCCATCGCTAAACCAATATGTGATAGAGGAAGGCTACCACCATGGCTCTGCGCCACATGGCTACCTTCCCATAAAACTTCGCCATCGTTAGCCCTAACCAGCTTTAAATCGGCACCAACAGCTACCTTGGAATAAAGTCCATAGAAGTTTGATCCATATTCTGTGACTTGTCCTTGCACTAGAGCCTCACATTTTAGGCGCTCACCAACTATTTTTACATCTTCACGCTCGACTTCATCCATCTCCGACAAGACAAAATTAATTCTCGGCAGTTCAATGTCTCGTTTGCCTTGAGGCGCTAGGTGGGCATAAAAAGCTCTGCGAACAGTTTCTGTTTGATCAACTGAAATTTTATCACCAACATCTTTTGCTGATGTCTTAAACGGCAGCACGGCGACGCAATTGGGAGGGGTTGTTTTATAAGCTTCGTAGACCTCAAAGACGACACTGTTGAATGGATCACCTATGCTGGATGAACCTCCTTTACTTCTATCAACATAAGACGGAGTAGAACAAGCGACTAAAAGCAAAGACAACGTAAACCATAAAGCTATATGCTTAGTGTGGATGCTCATTTTAATCTCACTACGTTGTAAGCCTTTTTGACTACACGTCTATCATGGCGAGGTATTTCCGAAAGCCTGGCATTAAATTCTTCAAGCGAATATTCATCACGAAAACTGATAGCCTTCCTCGTTCCTAAAACCATTAGGTATTCATCGACTAAGTCCTTGGGCTTTTTTACTTTCTCTGGAAAACCTACAGACATAGCGTATTGTTTTTCACCTTCTTGAGTAGGAATACTTCCAACCTTTTGAAAAAAATGATCATTGTCAAAAAGATTAGGGAAGATACGTGTAACCTGTTTATTCATAGCCATGTACGGCAGGTATTGAAAAACGGTTATGTGCATTGGTTGGGTAGGATGGAGATTAATTTTCAGGGGTTCTCCATCAGGAAAAGTCGTTTGGTTAAGCTTGACCCCAAGGTCAAAGCTGGGGTCGGGGTTACCCTCTGCAACACTAACATTGACTTCCATAGTGACCTTACATTGTTCTTGTCCTTTAATACCCGGCCCAACGTTTTTCTCTTTCTTTCTTGTACCGGTAATTAAACCGTCGATATTACTCCACGTATATCTATTCATAGAGCACTCGGCTTCATCTTTCATTTCCGAGCAGACCATATTATCTTCAGAAGATATTTTCTCCCCACTTACAGACTTTAGAGCCTTTATTTTTGCTCTTCCCTCCGCTTTACGACATGCCTCATTCTCAGACACGTCTGGACCAAAGTTAAAGGTGTATTCTACTTTAACCCAATCCGCATTTGCGCCAAATGCGAACAAGGTTGAGATAAAAAATATTGTTATAAAGAGATAGTTCACAGGCCTTCCGCCGCGACAAGGACAACTTTAGGTAACATACCTTGATATAACTCTTCAAGGCTCACCTCTGGAGCTACTGAGCGATTTTCACCCCCGGGCTTATTCAAGAAACTCAAAAGACGGCTCACCTTGATCCCAATATTTACATCTTCAGGCAGAATACCTTTTTTCTCATAAATCGCCGTTGTGTCCAGTTTGGCCATTGCAATACCTATCAGTCTTCCTTTGCGATCAAAAATTGGCCCTCCACTGTTTCCCTTATTCATTTTTGATGAAATAAGAAATGTATTAGGATCGTCCTGAAATCCAGTGGTCTTGCTGACAATACCCTCCGTCAAGGAAGGTTGCTGCCAGCCAAGAATACCTGTCATTGGAAACCCCATAACAACAGCTGAACGCCCTGTATTGGCATCACCCATTTCTTGTGGCGTGATGGCGTATGAGCTTGGGAATGGCTCGAAGAGCTCAAGGATGGCTAAATCATCGTTCTTGGCTATCTTCAGAATACGCGCTCTTCTAACTTCGCCTGTGCCTGTGCGAACTGCAATTTTACCAGTCTTATCGATCACATGACGATTGGTAACTACATAACGTCCGCCATTAATAATGAAGCCACTTCCCGTTCTTAGCATTGCACCTTCAGGCAAGGGTATGGGGCTGGGCCGATTAAGTGTCTGAGGAGCTGGACGGCGTGTTTCAGGTAGCTTTGCATCTTTATTTTCTGGTGCGGGGATAGCAGGCGGCGCTGGTATTGGCTCAGCTTTCCTTGGCTTATCAGTTTTCTCAGGTGCGAGAGCGGGTGATGGTGACGTTCTAGGTGAAACGGGAACTTCATACTGACCATTGGGATCATTGGCAGCAAGCCAAGACTGAATCACTCCAGCACGAAATTTATTGCCTTTGGCCAAAAATGTCTCAGCAGCCTTATTTCGAGTTTGAAAGGCATCTAACCGTTGACCCTGTTGCCAATAAAGTTGACCAAGGAAGTCACCAGCATCTGCGGCGAAGGGGTGTCGCCTCAAGAACTCAGAGAGCACTTTGATAGCTGCATCTGTATCTTCACGCTGTGATAGAAACTGAGCATAAGCAAATATAACCGGCTCACTATCAGGTTGATTATCAATAAGGTTGGAAAAGCGGTCTTTTGCTCTGGCTGTTTGGCCCATCCTGTCGTCCACTCTGGCAAGAACCAAATGAGCTCCAACTAAGTCAGGATTTGAACGTATAATTGTCTTGGAATAAAAACGCGCCTGAGCCAGCTTGCCAAGAGCTAGGTTCGTCTCCGCCAGTCCCAAATATGCATCTCCATCTTTCATACTTGAAAAGGAAGCACGTTCAAACAATTCTGATGCTTTACTAGGTTTGTGTAGGCGTTGGTATATCTTACCAAGAAGCACATCAATTTTTGCAGATGTGATAGTGGTGTCTGATTCAATTTCCCCAAGTGCAACAAGGGCCTCTTCAAGCCTCTCAACAGAGATCAGTTGATCAACTTTCTCAAGCACTTTGTTGATTCTAATGGGGTCGTCTTTTGGCAGCGATGTATCAGCCACTGCATCAAGGAAGACACCACATACAAGCACCAGAACACCAAGTAATAAGATTAAATACCTAAATTTTTTCATCATTAACTAGTATCACTTGTTTCATAGGAAAAGTTTAGCAGAATTATTGAAAAATCATAGATGGTGGAGTTTCTCTCAACACCCTCACTGATGACACATCACCATCACGGTCTGGTTCTCAGCAATCTTGGCAAGGTCTCTGGTGGACATACTCTTGGACCGTTTGGACCATTTGGTTGGCAATCCCGATGAACTCAGAAACTGACGAACAGTGGATGCCTTGATACCGAAGTTCACGTTCTCTGGCATTGAACCAACCATCTTCTCAAACTTTCTCTTGTTCAGTTGTGCAACCACCACTCCAACGATGTTTCCATTCTCATCATAGATGGGACCACCAGAGTTGCCAGGTTGGACTGCTGCGTCTATTTGAAACTGTCCAACATCACCACCTAATCCTCTGTTTCCACTAACGATACCTTTGGTGACCTTTATATCGTCACCGAACATCTCTCCATAGGGATATCCTGCAACCAAAACATCTTCTCCAGCATCCACATCTTCAGAACGGAGCAACCCATCAGATGCAAGAGGAACAATCTTGATGCCGAGTTTCTGAATGAGAGATTTGGTTTCTACTGATGCCATCTTCAGAGATGATAACTTGAGGAGTGCTAAGTCGTTTCTTCTGTCTGTTTCCAGAATATCGGCAGTGACCTGTTTCTGTGCATTATCACCAACAGTTACTTTTTTACATTTATTGACGATGTGCTGATTGGTAATCACATGACCTGACTTGGAGACAAAGAACCCTGAACCCGATGTTGATGATTTGGGTTCTGGTGTGGGTTCGGGAGACTTCTTTGCAACCTGCTTGGGTTTCTGCTTCTTCTCTTTCTCTAATCTGGAAATCTTTTTCCGAAGTTTCTCATTCTCCTTCTTTACCTGACTTGAGGACTTGAGAGGTTTCTTCGAAGTTGCAATTGGGGATATTTGCTTAAATAACCATTCATTATTTTCTAAACAAGCAGTGCCTCCAACTTGAAGAGATTCATACCCATTTTGAACATAAGAAATAAATTCTCGACAATTACCATTTGTTGAAACAGGTCCAGAAGAACCAAAAATTCCTTTATTATATGGACTTTCCCACTTAGAAAGTTGACCATCCTGATTGTTTTTTAATGTCTCCCTTATCATTTTAGTGGCGTATTTTTGCTCACTTTTATCAAAGTTTTTAATAGTGGTTTTGTGTTTTTTTGATTTTGGAAAAAACAACTCACGAAGAAATTTTTCACCAGGTGATTCACTACGAGATGCCCAAGCACCTTTTCCTGGAATATAATAATCTCTGCTCGCACAAGGGCGTTCCCCCTCTAAACCACACCCTCCAGATGCGCATCCAGACAAAACAGGTGCCAGAATCAAAATTAATAAAAACGTGCAAAGGAGGCATTTAATTCTGTATATGTTTAATACGAAAAAGAAATTCATATCCCTTTTTTGCTTTCATCTTCTGAATCGGATGATTTCTTATTTGGTTGAACGCGGCGAATGATAATGTCTCCGTTCTCCAATATTTCAGGTGCCTTATACTCGGGGATAGATTGAAGAATTAACTCTATAGCACTCAGGATCATTCTCATCCCATCTTCAATCATCCTCTCCGGCACTTCTTTTTGAGAAGGAGATGTTTGTGTCTTAAACAAACAAATAGAACCGTCGTGCAATGTTTGACTTCTCTCACACTTAGGCAGAGCAGAACACACCCCCACACTTCCAAGAAGCACGGCAACCGTCAGGCAGAGTGTGGTAAGTAGAGTTTTCATAGGAAAAGTTTAGCAGAAATATTAAAAATTAATAGATGGTGGAGTTTCACTCAACATCCTCACTGATGACACATCACCATCACGGTCTGTCTCTTTGCAATCTTGGCAAGGTCTCTGGTGGACATTACCTTAGACCGTTTAGACCACTTGGTTGGTAAACCTGATGAACTTAGAAACTGACGAACAGTGGATGCCTTGATACCAAAGTTTACATTCTCTGGCATTGAACCACTTTGTTTTGCAAACTTCATCTTGTTTAGTTGTGCAACCACCACACCAACGATGTTTCCGTTTTCATCATAGATAGGACCACCAGAGTTGCCTGGTTGGACTGCTGCATCCATTTGGAACTGTCCTGTGTCATCACCTAATCCACGATTAGCACTAACCATTCCACCTGTAACCTTGATGGAGTTACTGAACATTTCTCCATAGGGGTATCCTGCAACAAGAACCTTCTCACCAAGGTCCACATCTTCTGAACGGAGCAACCCATCAGAGGCAAGGGGAACAATCTTGATACCCAGTTTTTGAATGAGAGATTTGGTCTCTACTGATGCCATCTTCAATGATGATATCTTGAGAAGTGCAAGGTCGTTTCGTCTATCTGTTTCTAGTACGTCTGCGGTGACCTGTTTCTGTGCATTATCACCGACTGTGACACTCTTACAGTCATCAACAACGTGTTGATTTGTAATCACATGACCTGACTTGGAGACAAAGAACCCTGAACCTGATGTTGATGATTTGGGTTCCGGTGTGGGTTCTGGTTTCTTCTTTGCAACCTGCTTGGGTTTGGATTGGTTCTGCTGCTTCTCTTTTTCTAATCGGGCAATCTTCTTCCGAAGTTTCTCATTTTCAATATCAGCAGCACTAGGGGAAGGAGGTGCATTTTCCCCAAAAATTTTAAGATTTTCTCTCGCAACTTCAATGATTTCTGAAACACCTTGAGTGAGTGAGGCTTTGCATGGGATGGTGGGTGGCGTCCAATGTCCTGAAACATCTTCTCTACTTAATGCCCCCCTTAAAATTATTTGGGTCTCTTGCCACTGTCCTTTCATTTCCCAAACATAATCATTTAGGTCATAATAAAAATTACCGCCGGAAATCGAGATATATCCAGCTGACCACAGACTGTCGGTTATTGAACCCTCCACTGTGAAAACTTTACCTGGGCCATTATCAATAAAAACTTTTTTGCCATCTATTCGTAGAGCTATATCATACTTCAGTTTTTTTCCAGGATAATTACATGTCATAACACCAAACCATTGGCTACCATATTTACCTGTAAAAATTCTCGCCTTTGCTTGCTCGACAAGCTTTGCCGGCGGGCTTTTAGCTTCAGTTCTGTAATCACCACTCTTGTCTGCAGTTAGTCCCTTTTGAAAATCAGCACTAAAACTCACCCCAACACTTCCAAGAAGCACGGCAATCGTCAGGCAGAATGTGGTAAGTAGAGTTTTCATTGGGAAAGTTTAGCAGAAATATTGAAAAATCATAGATGGTGGAGTTTCTCTCAACACCCTCACTGATGACACATCACCATCACGGTCTGGTTCTCAGCAATCTTGGCAATCTCCTTGGTGGATATGTTTTTGGATCGTTTGGACCAACTGGAAGGTAACCCACTTAAGTTCAGGAACTGTTTTACAGTAGATGCCTTAATACCAAAGTTGACATTCTCTGGCAGTGACCCGATTGCTTTTGCTACCTTCAACCTGTCCAGTTGAGAGACAACGACACCGATGATGTTACCCTTCTCATCATATATGGGTCCACCACTGCTTCCCTTTTGAACGGCAGCATCAATCTGGAACTGACCACTGTCATTAC
>Ga0209630_10005882_pt1 | contig 10252 bp, 4 predicted proteins | sample COG_01_FD_184745 | JGI IMG/M metagenome (GOLD analysis project Ga0209630, IMG submission 184745) | Pelagic Microbial community sample from North Sea - COGITO 998_met_01 (SPAdes) (version 2) | ecosystem: Environmental > Aquatic > Marine > Neritic zone/Coastal water | place: Helgoland, sampling... | reverse complement strand
CTATGTTCTTCGGGAATGAACTGGTCTGGATTTTCCAATAAAAACTGTCTTTTTTTTGTGTATAAATCTGCTATATCAGGCCGTTTCGTGAATATATATTTATCTATTATATCCATAATTTTTGGCGCATATATATCACTTTTTAATTTTGAAATTGAATCCCATGGTTTGATAGAACTTTTTAATTTATACATAATACACGCGATATATTCGATACCAGACTGGTCTTCTACGCCCGCATTCAATGGATAACCACTAAATGAACGAGTGCAACCAGGGAATGTTTTCTTAGAACGATGACCAGGCACAGCCGTCTGTATATTAATGAGTAATGAAGCAGCTACTATCCATAATATATTACGGTGTCTATATGTTTCGTAATTTATACCCTTTTTACCAGATTTCAGTGCTTTCCGTTGAACTTGTTCTTCGTATTTTATTTCATTCAATACTACAGAATCAACCAATTCATTCGAAAGACGCAATACACCTTCTTGTATAGTGTCGAACACAATACCCATACTTGTTGATATTGTATGAGCAATATTATATATCATTGTATTCAATTCATTTTCGTGAACTGGTTTCGTATGTTTCATAAGAACATCTGTAATTTGTTCGGTCATATCTTTTTCCATCGTATCGTGTGTTTGAATAATAAACCCCTGTTCATTATATGTTTCTTGTGTCAAAAAATCTATTTTACGTAAAGTGTAACCACTATATTTATCAACAATGGAGTCACCATCATCACTCATTCTTCCATAAATAGAACAAATTTCGTCGAGTTTATTTAGATAATTATTCGGATTTAAAATAAATTCCCGTGCGAGTTTTTCAATTGATATAGGCATAAGTGGTGTATTACTATCTTTACAATATAACCAATTCATTTTTTCTTTCATATCTTCCATAGGTTCTCTACAATGCTCATCTACAAACCTATTAATATAACTTTGACGTTTTGTAAAGTCATCTAATCCCATAATTTTTTTACGCAGTTCTTCGTGTGGTGATTTTATTATATCAATAGATGAAGCGGTTTTACCATAATCATACGCAAAGTTATTATATTTATTATCTTTCATATCTCGTAATATAATTTTCTTACGTATATTTTTGAAATCGTTCATGAGGTCTTGTTTAATCCTCTCATCTAGTTGTTCCAGTGAAATATCAATGCGGTTCTCAAATTCTTTTACCATTCTAGTTTTATTCAGTTGTTCAATTCGTTTCTTAGAAAAACTACTTGCCTCACATACAGAATTAGATATATTTTTATTACAATCATCCCTTATATTACAAAATAACGCATTTGTGTCAATAAACGACTCGGTGTCAATAGATTTATCATATATCCATACATTATTCTTACGTTTATAATATCCCTGTTTTTTTCTAGTTTCTGACTCGACTTCGTTTGCTTTCTTCTCTTTTGGTGTAAGAAGTGTCTCGTCTATATCTTTACCATATCCCGGTTTCAATTCTAATATAGCATATTCACCATCTGTTACCGGTTTTTTACCTGCAATAAGTATCTCTGCCATCGTGTTTCCATAATTTGGTTTAACATCGTGTTTTTGAATTAGGTTCTCTTCTAGGAACTCTTTAAATAATGATGGTTCCATCTCTTTCTTTTCCTTTTCATATAAATCCAGTATTCCATATGGTGTATCATCGTACACATCATCATAATAAATTATATCACTGGTATTATCATCCTGTAATTCATTTATTGTGTTATATTTCTTGGTAAGATATCTACGCGAACAATCTGTTGGTTTAATCTTGGCGTTCTCTCCTTCATCTTCTATATCTACGGGTTGAAATCCATTCAATAATTGTTCAGGTGTGGTAAGATTTTTAATATTTACCGAAGTTATTATATCAGAAAGCATTGATAAATTATCATCCCGTATCAATTTATTTAAAAGCTCACCGTTTCTCAATTTCACACTATCATTAATATTATAACCATCTTTGAAGAATTCCATTAATTCTGTATTATTAAATAGTAACCTTTCAATTCGCGTCATCGGTTCGTCTTGAACCGATATGGATGATAAAATTGCTTTATGTGACGTCGATTTTTGATCGAAATCCTTATTGAATTCTTTAATTGCATTATTGATTGTGAACCTGAGTTCATTATATTGTTGATACGAAATATCTTTATTACCAATCATATAAGGTTTCAATTCCTCAATAAAACTATGGATGGTTAAACGATTTTTTACTTTATTCCTTATTTCCCGAATAATATTCCTTGTTTTCGGGATAATAGTTTGTAGGAACTTCTCATATTTATTAGGTTCATCTTTGTATTTTTCATCGAGAGTATACTGTTTAATATCTTTCATAAATTCATCCTCTTCAATATTCAATTCAGTATCCAAATCATTTACATTAGCATTGTTTATTAGTGTATTTCGATTTAATAAACGGAATAATGAAACAAATAATTGTGAATACTGTGACTTTTTCAAAATACTAGTAGATGGTATATCCAACTTTGAGAATTCCACATACTCATTTGGCATCATAATTAATGATTTAATATTTATTTCATCATTCGGTGTCATATTATTACGAATAAAAATGGTCTTACCTGATTTCATCAACAAACTATCTTGTTTTTGAAGACCCAAATTATAACGTTGCATTACAAACCGATTTCTCACCAATTTGCGTTTATTACCATTTGCCTTAACAACACTACTATAGAAATTTTCCAGATTATCGATTATAGCGTCGAATTCTGTATTTACACTGACTTTATTCATTAATGAACTATCGTCGTCAATTGTATTGAAGTTATTATTATATTTATCCAAATCAGAGTAAAGTTTAAAATATTTATTATTGCTAGCACTATCATTATTCTTATATGAATTAAAGATTTCGTTTTCTTGTGACATTATTTGTTGTTGGTCTAACATATTTACGTCTATATCATCGTCTTCATTATTATTTTGGTCTGTATATACATTAGACTGTTGCTGAACTACAGGTATTATCCATCTAATATTTTTATTCAGTTTCGTGAGTTTTTCTATCAATGGTTTCCATAATGGTCCATTATACACATAACCAGTAACATTATCATTATCATCGAATTTAGAAAAATCATTTCTTAGTTCTTTAAAGCGATTAATTAAAGTTGAAATGTTAGACCGAACTTTATCTGTCCGTTTACTATCGGGTATTGTAGATAATAATTCATCCATCATATCATTTGTCTGAATTTCAAGTCCGTATTTTTGTTGATGTTCTGGAATTTCTATATCTTGTGTTATATCGTCAAGTTCTTCACCAAAAATAATATTATTTGCATCATTGTACATATCGTGTAATACTTTCCTAATACTTTCATCTGGAACCACATTGTCTGGTAAATTTATTATCATTTCACCATCATCAGTAGACTCATAAGAACCCAGGTCAACTGCTTTTTCAATATCATCCTCGGTTAATTCTTCTTCTCCGTCAATTGTGGTTTTTTTGAAATTGGTTTGTGCCTGACTAGGTTTCTCGCGAATAACAAATTTATTAAAAGGTATATCTTTGGGTATACCCTTATAAGCAAAATCTATATATATTACATCTCCTTCAGGAAAGGTTGTAATTTCAATCATATCTTCTTCTAAATTTGTAATTTCACCGGTGATAATAACAGGTATATCACCACCTATATATATATCCAACCAAGTGTGTATATTTATATTATTCTGTCTAGCATAACCATCTACATCGCTTCGGTTTAATAGATATATGGCAATGATTGACTCATCTGTAAATTTATTATCTTTGATGGATAATACATGTGTTTTCATTGACGATACATTAATAACCTCTAGTATGCTGTTATCGATATATGTTATATAATAATTATTCTGATGATATTCGTTATTAGACGGAGATGATATCTCGATTATATCACCATATTTTAATTGTATAGATTGTTCTTTTGAAACCATTACTTATGTGTATATATAACTTATATATCTTTATTTTACGTGATTAAATAAGAGAATTGTATAGTTATTATTATAATCATATATTTCTAAAATTTACGATTTTTTTATAAAAATTGAATAAATATTTATAAAATATATATAAAGTAAAACCAACACACTAATACAATAACAATGAATACAATTAATATTTCCGTACAAGATATCTCAAGTGTTCCTGAGATAAGTCAAAAGGTGTATAAACAAGGAGATACAGAGTATATTATTTATAATTATAATAAAAATACTGAGATAAAAACAAGTGAACCTAGTTGCTCTGGATACCAAGAAGAAACATTCGAAGACAATTTAATGAAACAAATGAATGATAATTCAGGTTTCATTGAATGGGTAAATAGCGGTAGGTGGTCTAGAAAAATAAATAATACCCTGGAAGAAGGATTCGCTTGCCAACCTCCTACTCGTATAAAAAGAGATACTTGTGAACCTATGTATTGTAAACTCATCCAGTTATGTAAAGATAAAGACATATCCTTCGATGAACTTTTACTTATGTATAAGGCAGATGTAGATTACCACGGATATGGTAATTATCGTTCTGTTGTCACTTGTAATGATAGTATAATTGCTTTCGCACCTATTAAGTCAATGCAGTTGGATGCGTTTAAAAGGGAAAGTGCTAACAGTTCGTTCGATTTCACTGGACAATTATATGCGAATGAGGTAATTGAAGGTACCATGATTAATCTGTTTTATAATAAAGTAATTTGTAAATGGGAGATTGCTACTAAATCAGCCATTGGTGGTAACTATTGGTATTATAGAACCCATTATGATGGTTCTACTGAATTTAATAAACAGATGACTTTTCGACAGATGTTTATGGAGGCATTGGGCGAAGAGTATAATTCGGAGTTAAATGATTCTGCTGTGGTGTCTAGATTTAATATAGATTATACTTATAGTTTTGTTCTACAGCACCCTAATAATCATATTGTTCTCAATATCAAGAAACCCTCAGTTTATTTGGTAAATGGTTTTAAGATTGAAGGTGGTGAAATAACTTATTACACTCCTGATAATATGGTCAATGTTGCTTTTAATGGTTCTATTTGTAATTTACCCATATTATTACCACGTGTCGTAGACATCACTGGGAAAAATGTAGAGGAAATATGCAATACTTCTGAAAATTATAACGCAGGTATAATGCTTCATAGTAAAATAACTGGTCAACGGATAAAGGTTGAAAACGTTGCCTATGAACGTCTCAAGAATATTAGAGGAAATAATCCAAATATTCATTATCATTATCTTAGTTTATTCGCATCGGGCAAGGTTGACGAATTCTTATTAGAATTTCCAATATATAAGCGTTTATTCTACCAGTTTTATAGACAGTCGTATGACTTCATCAAGGAAGTTCATGATGCCTATGTTTCGTATTACGTCAAGAAGATGGGCAAATCTATTCGTATTAGTAAAGCTATATTCACTCATATTTATACTCTCCATAACACATATTATATTCCAACAATTGATAGTGAATACCCTACTATAGTTACACGCGATGTCGTATCAAAGTATTATAACGCAATGACTCCAAAAGAGAAACTATATCACGTGAGTTATAAAACACGAGAGTGTAACAATACACTCAGTGATGTTGTTAAGAGAAGCAGTAATATTGTATCTACTTCGTATTAAAAAATAAAAAAAAAAGCAAAGGAATGTTATTTGGTGAATATATTATATGGTCTAATATTTATACGATGTTTTCGTCGTGATTGTTCTGGAACAATCTTTTTTACACAACCGTTACATAAATCAAACGTGGTTTCGAAATATTTTTTACTTGTGTTATTATTAGAACAACACCATACATCATTACACGTGTCACAGCGTTCAATAACTTTATCGTCCGTAATAATATCAAAACATTTTCTACAAGAAAGAAAATTTTTTTTAATCTCAAATAAAACAGCTTCTTCTGGTATAGGTTCGAGTGGAATTAATATATTATCTTTTATCATAATATATATATATATATATATATTGTAATATGGTCACCTGTAAATGGTCTAAAATGAATTATATAGTTCCGATAGTTTGCATAAGTTCTGAACATATTTGAGAGAATGAGCCTTGTTTGCAAGACTCATATCATTAATAGGTGACCGTAATGAATCTATGGATTTCATAATGTCTGATGCGTTTGATATTCCATTTAAATCTTCACAGTAATCCTTCGTAATGAAAAAATCTAAATCACCCGAATCAATCCTGTCTTTATATGGACCATAAATATAAGAATACCATACCTTAATAATAAGTGTGACATTTGCTTTTCTTGTCATGATAACCATGTTTTGTGCCGATTTAATATCATTATTATCTGGAAATACGTTTATTATATCTTCGATAAATTCATCGAAATGTGTATTAAATGCTTTTAATGAAGCAGACTTAGTTGTCATTTATATAATATGGTTATTATTGTTTAAATCTATTTCATACAAATATATATATATTTATTATATTTCTGACACTTGATATTGATACTGTGGTGTGGAATTTTTCATGGGAACATCTGAATTTCTTTGTTGTTGAAGTGTATCTATAGTCACTTCGTTACTAACTTTATCTGGTTTATAAGTGTCTGGTGGGGTCGCTATTGTTGCGCCAGAATTATTAACCGGGACATAGTTATATAACTGACGTTGCCCTCCCATTCCTTTTGCACTTAGTTCGTCGGGTGACATATCATAAAATGTAAATTGTTCCGATACTATATTGGAACCACCAGATGAAGACTTTATTGAATATGAACTTGGTTCGCCATCACCAAAGTTGGCTGACTCTAATTTCTTTTTCACCTCAGGTTCATAATGTTGTATAATATCACTTCCTAAAACAAGAGAATAACCCTTGTTTATTAATAATAATGCTGGAACCGATGAAAGGTTGGGTGGCATCAAAACTTGCTTTCCGTCGTCGAGTTGTATAAATACTTGGTTGGTTTCAGGGTTGAGTTTTCTTTTATCAATGCATATACAATTTAAATTTTCAGTAATACCACTTTTCGATAAAAAATCCAATACCTTTTTACTATGCTTACAATAATTAGAATAATATAAGTTATCCATTTGTTTATATTTTGAGTTAATAAAAAAATATAAACTATTTAACGATTATTATAAATTAATTAGTTCATAGACTGTTGCTACACATAGTATGGAGTAGTCTGTTTTGGAAATAGAATATTCCATATCCGAGTAATACCATTACGGAGTTCAAGTAGAATGAACTACCGCGTTTCTTGGTAATTACCAGACGAATCATAGTTAAAAATGCCACTGTAAATAGAATGAAACCGAAGATAGATAAATAGTAGAAGTAAAGACAGTAGTCCTTATGCATAGGACCAAACAAGGAGTTCATAAAGTCGTTCATATTTGATGTATATATTAACATTATATAATTTGTTATTTGTATCATTTTGTTTTACAAGACAAAAAAATCATATTTCATAATAAACTATGTAAAAAATAAATATACCTAAATATTATAGTAACGTTATGGATGAAACGATTATATGGAAAATGCTAGATACCCATTTTAAAGACGTTCCGGATAGTTTAGTTAGTCATAATCTAGAATCTTATAATGAGTTTTTTAAAACGGGTATATACCAGATATTTAAAGAGAAAAATCCAATTCGTCTCGAGTCAAATTATGATAAATCTATAGATGATTATAAGAACAAGTGTGAAATATATCTAGGTGGACGTGATGGCACGAAAATATCATTCGGTAAACCAATCATATACGATTCCAATGATAACTCTCATTATATGTTTCCAAATGAAGCTCGTTTACGTAACATGACTTATGGTATGCCTATTCATTATGATGTTGAAATTGTATATACTGATATTCTAGATGATGGTGAAATGACTACACAAGGTGGACAAAATTTATCATTGGATGAATTTACAGAAACACATCATGACTATAATGAGTCTTATAAGTTTAAAAATTATAAACAAGAGGGTGGGTTAAATACAATTGATTCGAATGAGTTACACCTCTCTACAGGTGGTACTCGTAACAATAATCTTGAAATCAGAGAATATGATTATACTACAAGTCAAGCAAAAGAGATGCGGGAAAATATAGAGAAGTCTATGAAAGGTGATAATGAGTATGAACGTATAGAAACAATTGAAAATGTATATCTCGGGAAATTCCCCATTATGGTTCAGTCTGATTTCTGTATATTGAATAAATTGACTCCTGAAATACGTTTCACCATGGGGGAATGTAAACAAGACATCGGGGGGTATTTTATAATAGATGGTAAAGAGAAGACTGTGGTTTCTCAAGAAAAGTTTGCAGATAATATGTTATATATTAGGAAATTTATCAAAGAAGAGGACGATGAAATGGAATTGAAATATTTATACTCGGCAGAAGTGAGGAGTGTTTCTGAGAACCCATCAAAACCTATTCGTAAATTCTCTATATCCCTAGTAGCACCGAGTGTTAAATATACTAATAAGAATATAGTTGTGAATATTCCCAATGTTAGAAAACCAGTGCCTCTATTTATTGTTATGCGTGCTTTGGGTATCAACAGTGATAAAGATATTATAACGACGTGCTTATTGGATTTAGATAAATATGAACCTTGGATAGATGACTTTATACCGTCAGTTCACGACGCAGGAGGCATTCTCACACAAGAATTGGCGATTCATTTTATTGCATCTTTAACAAAGGGTAAATTATATGAACACGGATTGGAAATTTTATCCGATTATCTATTGCCTCATATAGGGGAGACAAATTATAAGGAGAAAGCATATTTCCTCGGTCATATGACATTCAAGATGTTATCCGTAATGAATAATGTTGAATTACCAACTGACCGTGATAATTTTAAATATAAACGAATAGAACTTGTAGGTTCTCTAATGTATGAACTATTCCGTGATTATTATACAGAACAACAAAAACATATAAGATTAAGTTACGATAAACGACTTAATTTAAATCTGAATTTATACGCGTCTGACTTACCTGGGCTTATTAATACTTATAAAAACGAGATTTTCAGAGAACGTATTATAGAAAAGGGATTCTCAAAAGCATTCAAGGGTAACTGGGGAGCAAAGACAACAACAAAACGCATTGGGGTCGTTCAGGATTTAAATCGATTATCATTCAATGGCTATCTTGCGCATCTACGTAAGACAAATTTACCTTTGGACTCGAGTGCTAAAGTAACAGGACCACGACTTCTACACGGTTCCCAGTGGGGGTTCTTAGACCCTCTTGATACTCCAGACGGAGGTAACATTGGACTACATAAACATTTGGCGATTATGACACAGGTTTCTCACGGTGGTATCGGAGAACGTAAACCAATGATTGATTGGTTACGAGAAAAGGTTGCTCTCAAATATACTTATGAATGTACTCCTAAAATGTTATCAAATTTGACGAAGGTATTTATAAATGGTTATTGGTGCGGTTCGATCGAAGAACCATTCGAGAATGTTCGTAAAATGAAATTATACAGACGAAATGGACTGATTTCGCCTTATACTAGTATAGGATTCGATATCACACAAAACACCATTTTTATATATACTGACGGGGGTCGCTTATGCCGACCTATATTTTATAAGGACGATTTGACGAATAAGATGTCGTATGAGAATGTTAAAGATAAACTTGCATCGGGTGATTACTACTGGAATAATTTAGTGTTCGGTTTTAATAAACATAAGGAGAATATTAAATATAAGAAAAATAGTTATGAAATATACGAACTCAATGAATTATTCAGTTCTGTTACCACAGAAACAAATCCTGCAAAAATAGAAACATTCATAAAGAATAAGGGTATTATAGATTATATAGATAATAATGAAACCGAAAACGCTATGATTTGTATAGACATTGAAGACTTTGAATTGAAACCACATACGCATCTGGAAATACACCCATCCCTTATGTTTGGCACTATGGGGAGTCTCGTTGTTTTTCCAGAGAATAACCCACCGACACGTAATGCTTTTTCGTGTGGTCAAAGTAAACAAGCTTGTTCGGTTTATCATAGTAATTATAACCTTCGTATTGATAAAGCGGCGGTTCTCTTGAATTATGGACAGATACCCTTAGTTAAGACCCGGTTTCTTGAGTATATAAATAAAGAGGATATGCCTTACGGGGAGAACACAATAGTTGCTATTATGTGTTACGGGGGGTAT
>Ga0209630_10005876_pt1 | contig 10261 bp, 7 predicted proteins | sample COG_01_FD_184745 | JGI IMG/M metagenome (GOLD analysis project Ga0209630, IMG submission 184745) | Pelagic Microbial community sample from North Sea - COGITO 998_met_01 (SPAdes) (version 2) | ecosystem: Environmental > Aquatic > Marine > Neritic zone/Coastal water | place: Helgoland, sampling... | reverse complement strand
CAAGGACGCGCGCGCGACGGCGCTCGCGTCGCCGACGGAAGCGCTCGAGCGCGCGCGTTCGGAGCTCACGGCGTTGCGGTCGACGCATCGAGCGTTGAGCCGCGAGCTGTTGGGCGCGATTTTCGAGTCGTACCGACTGCCGAACTTCACGACGGAGGGCGGGTTCGGGACGCGGACGACGGACGGGTTAGACGCGGAGAGCTGCGACATCGACGACAGCGGCGGCGCGGGCGGCTGGACCGCGTCCGGGGCGAGGATGGCGGACGTGTTCGTCCGGGACGACCACGGCGACGGCGACGACGGCGGCGGCGCGAGGCGGAAGCCGGCGGCGTCGTTTCTCCCGTGCGGGTGCGGCGATTGCGCCGCGCCGAAGCTGCTCGCGGAGTGCGCGCGGCGCGGGCTGACGCCGATGGCGATAGCGGAGGTGTGGGTCGGATCTCCGCCGAGAGAGGAGGGGGAACGCGTCGAGGGGACGTTCTACGGCGCGTGCGCGAACCGGTGCCGGCCGATCCTCGGGCACATGCTGTGCGGCGTCGAGGAGAGACGTCGGTTGATCGACGCGAAGCGAAATCGAAAGTAAAAATAGGGCGTCGATAACACGTTTCGACCGATCCGATGTAACCGAAACCGCGGATCGTCGAAGCGCGTGAGAGTCCCGCGACGCGTCCGCCGCGCGGCGACGCGCGAGGCGGGATGGAGAAGCCCCGCGAGCGGTGGACGATCGCGTCCCTGAGCGCGAGGATCGGATGGGGCAAGTCGCAGTGGTTGGTCTTCTTCTTCGTCGGCCTGTGCGTCGCCGCGGCCAGCGTTCAGGTCAATTTCGTGAGCTTCCTCGCCGTCGAGCTCAAGCGCGAGTGGGGGCTGTCGTCGTTCTCGTCGAACACGCTCCTCGCGGTCCAGTTCCTCGGCGAGATGATCGGCTGCGCCGTCTTCGGCGTGTACGCGGACAGGCGCGGACGACGCCCCGCGTTCGTGCTCGGCACGCTGTTCGTCGCCGTCTTCGGCGTCGCGTCCGCGTTCTCGACGCGTCTCGTCGCGATGCTCATCCTTCGCGGGCTCGTCGGCGTCGGCATCGGCGGAATCACCGTGCCGTTCGACCTCCTCGCGGAGGCGTGCCCGCCCGCGCTGAGAGGCGTCGTGCTGTGCGCGATATGGACGCACTGGACGCTCGGGAGCCTCGGCGTGATCGGCGCCGCGTGGGCGTGCCTCGACGGCCCGAACGGCCCCGTCGCCGGCGAAGCCGCGAATCCGTTGGGATGGCGCGTCCTCACGCTGATCGCGTCCATCCCGCCGGCGCTCTCGCTGTTCGGCATCTGCTACCTCGAAGAGTCCCCGGCGTGGCTCGCCGCGCGCGGACGCGCGGACGACGCGAAGGCGATCGTCCTGCGCGCGGCCGCGCGCAACGGCGTCCCGTTGGACGCCGACGCGTTCGACGTCGCGCCGGAGGAGGAAAACACCGAGGGCGCGAAGGCGCTGTTCCGCGGGGGAAACTTTAAGAGGACGATGTGCGTGTGGACGCTGTCGCTCACCGCGCAGTGCGCGTACTACGGCGTCGTCTTGTTCCTCCCTCTGTCGACGTCCTCCCACGCCGACGTGGCCGGCGGGTCGTACAACTTCGACGCGCTCGCGACGTCGTGCGGGGGCGAACTCTTCGGCGTCGTCGCGGGGAGTTACTTCGTCTCGATACTGTCGCGACGCGTCGTGTTGTGCGCGTCGAGCGTCATCGTCCTGATCGCGGTGCCGACGGTTCTGATCGACGAGGAGATGGCGCCGGGGTGGACGCTCACGCTCACGGCGTTGCTCGCGCGCGGGGCGGCGATGAACTTTGCCTCCGTGGTGTGGCTCGTGACCCCGGAGAGTTACGGCGTGAAGATTCGCGCGACGGGCCACGCGTACGGGAACTTTTGGGCGAGGATGGGGGATCTGGTGACGACGTACGTCGGCGGGACGTCCATGCCGGAGGTGGCCAAGGTGCTGGCGTACTCCTCGTTCTCGCTCGCGTCGTTGGGCGCCGCGCTGCTGTTGCCTCCGGGGGTGATGGCGGGGTCGAGAGGGAGAGGGCGCGGCGAGAGCGGCGAGGAGGACGACGACGACGACGACGAGCACGAGGAGTCCGCGAGGCTTCTGGGGAGCGCGAAGACGGGGGTCACGCGGCGAGCGAGCGCGTACGAGTCGTACGCGTGACGCGACCGCGCGCGGCGCGACGAAGGTACACGTAGTCTTAGAGTCGTTGTCGAATATGATAATAGCTGACGATTTTTTTCAAACGCGTCTGTCGAGACACAATTCTCGGGCGCGACGAAGGGATGGAGCACGTCGCGGGGGCGGGCGGGAGCCCCGGCGGCGTCGCCGCGACGCTCCCCGCGCGCGAGCTCTACTCCGCGGACCACGCGCACGTGCGCGCGGTCGTGAACGCGCTCGAGGGGACCATGGATTACTGGCAGTGCCGTCGCGCGCTGAAAGAGGAAGCGGTGAAGCCGTCGTATCGCGTCGAGTCGTTCGCGGAGTACCTCCCGTCGCTCATGGAGGAGCTCGGGCTCGCGACGCGGATGCGCAACTACGCGTTCGCGATGCGCGAGCGTCTGCCGGGTCTAGAGCGCGGCGGCGACGCGCGGGTTCGAGGCGACGAAAGCGCGAGCGGGGACGGCGGCGAGATCGATTCGGACGCGCGCGCGGAGGCGTCGGGGACGCCGTCGCTCTTCGACGACGACGCGCGCGAGACCGCGGGGATGCTCGAGTCCATCGCCGTCGCGCGGCGGGTGTGGCGTCGGCAGCTCACGGAGCGGCTCAACGAGCTCAGCGCGGCGAGCGGCACGCCGCTCGCGAGCGCCGCGCGCGACGACGCGGGCGACGACGGAGGCGCGACGAAATCCAAACGCTCGGCGGCGGCGGCGGCCGCCGCCGCCGCCGCCGCCGCCGCGGCCGCCGCGGACGACCCGATCGCGCTCGCCTCGATCGAGACCGCGTCCATCGTGCGCGCGATCGACCGAATGGCCTTCACGGAGACCGCGCGCGCGGACCTCCCGCATCTGTACGGCCACGCGGACTTATTACGCGCGGCGTCCAACGTCGGGTGGACGCCCGAGGACGGCGGCGCGTCGACGCCGGCGCACGTCCCGTCCTGGGGGCTCGTGAAGATCGAGCTCAGGGCGCCGTCCACGACGTGGCTTCGCGCATTTTTTCGGCAGACCGCCCCGGAGCACGCGCAGATCGGCGTGGACGATCTCGTGGACGCGTCGTACGCGGCGCGGCGCGACGCCGTCGCCGCCGCGCTCGCGAAGGAGCGGTCAATCCCGAAGTGCCGCGCGTTCGCCAAGACTGGCGTCCCGGCCTCGCGCAGAGGCGCGATATGGTCCGCCGCCCTCGGCGCGGCGGCGCCCGGGGACCAGCGCGCGCGCGCGCACTTCGACGCGCTGTGCGACGACGTGCGTCGACGATCGTTGCTCGTGGACGCGCTGTTCGCGCGGGACGTCGCGGAGACGTGCGACCACGCGACGTATTTCCCGTTTGCAGAGTCGCTGCGAGCCGTCGCGCTCGCGTTCTCGAGAGACGCGCGCGTCCCGGATCTGTGCGTCGGCAGCGGGCGGTGCGCGCCGCACCCGATGCTCGACGGCGTCGCGAGGGACGGCACGAAACGACGCGATGGTGGGCGAGGAGGAAGCACGTACCCCCCGTGCGGGGTGTTGCCGTTCGACGGGTTCGCGTCTTTTCTCGCGCCGCTCGCGTTTATATACGCGCACCCGGCGGAGCTGTTGGACGTCTTCGAGCGGATGTACGCGCGGTATTTCTGCCGTCTGCACGTCTTGAGCGACGAGACGTTCCCGTCTCCCGCGCTCGTTGGTCTGCTCCGCGCGTTCGAGGACCTCGCGCAGAGGCACGAGCCGGCGCTGTGCTTCCACTTGTTGTCGATCAACGCGCCGGCGGCGACGCTCGCGTCGGCGTGGATCGTGCACGCGTTCGCGCGGCACCTCGACGCGACGCAGACGTTGCTGCTGTGGGACCGGATCGTCGGGTACGACTCCGTGCTGCCGATCGCGGTCGCCGCGGCCGCGGTGATCGCGTTCAGGAAGGACGCGCTGATGCGAGCGGCGAGCGCGGAGGAGGCGCGAGAAGCCGTGGAGGATCTGAGCTCGCTGCAGATCGTGCCGCTGCTGCAGGCGTTTTTGTGGCGCGACGGCGACGGCGCCGACGAGCGACGATAGGTACTAATAGTCTAGCTAGTAGCCGCTACGATAGTCAACAGCACACTAAGTTACCCTTAAGGAGAGACGCGCGCGAGCGCGATGGCGCACACGACCGCGTCCACGACGTCTCGTAACTTCTCCGCGGAGGCCACCGCGTTGTTGGCCATGATCGCGAACGCGACGTTCCCCAGTCGCGGATCCGCGTGCGTCTCGAAATACCCGCACAGCGACGCGACGCCGGTCATCGTCCCCGTCTTCGCGCGGACGACGCCCTCCGCGGGAGTGCCCGCGAACCTTCCAGCGAGCGTCCCCGTGCGCCCGGCCACGGGCAACGAATCGAGAAGAAAACGCGCCGCGTCCACTTCCCAGTCGAGACGCGAGACGCGCTGGCTCAGCGCCGTCTGAATCGCGTCCGCGAACGCCCTCGGCGGCGCGAGGTTGTGCCTCGAGAGCCCGGACCCGTCCACGAGCCGCACGAGATCGCCGCGGAGACCGTACGCCTCCGTCGCCGCCATCGTGAGGACCTCCCCGAGGTCCGCGCCCGCGGGCGCTTTGCGACTGCGCGAGCGATCGCCGACGCGGACCCGAGGCAGCAGCGACTCCGCGAAGAGGTTGTCGCTACGTTCGAGGCACGCGCGCGCGACGTCCGCGATCGGCGCCGACGCGTGCGCCGCCGCGCGTCGCGCGTCGTACGACAAGTTTTCGAGATGTTCGCACGCGTGCACGGTCTCGTCGTCGTCGTCGTCGTCGTCGTCGAGCCCGAGCGCGCGTCTCGCGAAGGAGAGGAACAGCGCGCGCGGGCTTCGAAATTCGCCGCCCGCGTTGCGATCCACGGTCGCGAACCACGACGGCGCCGCCGCCCACGGCCGCTCGAGATCGCCGACCTCCCACGTCGGATGGTGTCCCTCATGCCGCGCGTCGTACCCCGCCTCCTCGCTCGCGCCGAGGCGCACGCGTCGCACGTCGTGCCCGCGCGCGGCGCGGCGCGCGAGCGCGCCGAGGTCGTCCGCGGTGAGCGTGGGATCGCCGCTCGGGTGGAGACACAGCGTGTCCGACGCGTCGCCGCAGACGTGCGCGCTCGTCTCGAACGCGTCCTGCCCGAGCGCGACTTCGAGGGCGAGCCCGCACGTGAAGAGCTTGACGCACGACGCGGGCACGAGCGGCGCGTCCGGCGCGATCGACGCGAGCACCGCGGGGCCCGTGTGATTCCGTCCGCGCGGCCTCTCGCACAAGTACGCGATGTGGTTCATCCCGACGTCCGAGGTCACGACGCACCCCCACACCGCCGCGGGTTCCCGGCGCAGGATCGCCTCGATCCTCGCCTGGAGCTCCGCGACGGGGAACTCGGCGTCGCGCGACGCCATCGCGCGCGCGAGATCCCCTCTCTATGAAACACGATGTCTGTCTGTCGCGCGAGATTCGTAAACCACCACTACACGTGTAGGGTTCGGATTTAGGGTTTGGATCTGCAGTCCGGCATCTGCGTTCTCCCGATCCCCCCTCTCGGGCTTTTTCGGCCTCGAGCAGGATATTTTCTTACTTTTTCGCGCCGAAAGTAATCGGCGGCCGGCCATAACAACACGCGTCGCACACGACCGCACACCCCCCCTCGAACAGCAAGATCATGTTCGCCGTCGCTTCTTCTTCTCCCGCGCTCGCCGCGCGCGTCGCCCTCGGCGGCAAGCGCGTCAAGGCCAAGTCCGTCAGGTGCGCATCTTGTTTTCGTCGTCCCGCGTTAATTAATCTAATCGTCTCTCCGACGCGCGAAAAAGCGCGGCGCGTTTTCGCCGCCGGAGATCGCGTCCCCGCGCGTTTTCGCCGCCCTCCCGTCGAGGTATCCGCGGCGGCACCGTCTCGATCGAGCCTCGAAACGTCCGAAACGGCGGTCTTCGGCGAGATGAAGCGGTCGCGCGCGACGCCGCGGGGCGATTCGGCGGCGCCAAACGCGTCCCGGATTATGACTGCGGATATTTTGACGAAACGTCGGCCGCGAGGGGCTGACGCGATCGCGCCGTCCGCGCGCGCCGTTCCCCCGAGATTTCGTCGCCGACCAAACGACTGACCGCGTCCGTTCCGCTCGCCCTCGAAAAACCCCCGACGCGTCGAGCAGGACCGTCTCCCGCGTCCACACCGTCGCGAGGGCGTCCCAGGACCCGACCGTGAACGCCGTCGCGACGCCCCCCGTCGGCGAGGGCGAGAAGATTCGCGTCGGGATCAACGGCTTCGGCCGCATCGGCCGCCTCGTCATGCGCGCGTGCTTACTCCGCGACGACATCGAGGTCGTCGCGGTGAACGACCCGTTCGTCACCGCGGACTACATGGCGTACATGTTCAAATACGACACGGTACGCGACGCGGCGACGCGCCCGCCCGATCACTCGAACTCGACGCGACGACAGATTATTCCAATTCTCTTTCGATCTCTTCGCGCCGGCGCTCACCGCCCTCTCTCCCTCCGTCCGTCCTCAGGTCCACGGCCGCTTCGTCGGCGAGGCGAAGTACAGCGCCGTCGAGTGCTCCGACGAAGAGTGCCCGCTCGGCTTCATGGTCAACGGCAAGGAAGTCGCCGTCTTCGCCGAGCGCGACCCCGCGCAGATCCCGTGGGCGGCGTCCAACGTGGACTACGTCGTCGAGTCCACGGGCGTGTTCACGTCCCTCGAGGGCGCGCAGAAGCACATCGACGCGGGCGCGAAGAAGGTTGTCATCTCCGCCCCGTCCGCGGACGCGCCGATGTTCGTCATGGGCGTCAACTCCGACGAGTACGACGACTCTCTGAACATCGTCTCCAACGCGTCGTGCACGACCAACTGCCTCGCGCCGCTCGCGAAGATCATCGACGACAACTACGGCATCGTGGAAGGTCTCATGACGACCGTGCACGCGACGACGGCGACGCAGAAGACGGTCGACGGGCCGAGCATGAAGGACTGGCGCGGCGGACGCGGCGCGGGCGCGAACATCATCCCCTCCTCCACCGGCGCGGCGAAAGCCGTCGGGAAGGTGTTGCCGCAGCTCGACGGCAAGCTCACCGGGATGGCGTTCCGCGTCCCGACGCAGGACGTGTCCGTCGTCGACCTGACCGTCAGGATCGAGAAGGGGGCGACGTACGATGAGATATGCAAGACGATCGAGCTCGCCGCCGCGCCCGGCGGCGAGCTCGAGGGCGTCATGGGGTACACGGAGGACGCCGTCGTCTCCGCGGATTTCATCGGCGACGACCGGTCCTCCATCTTCGACGCGAGCGCGGGCATCTCCCTCTCCCCGAACTTCGTGAAGCTCGTGTCTTGGTACGACAACGAGTGGGGGTACTCCAACCGCGTCGTCGACCTCATGGCGCACATGGCCGCGAAGGCGCCGAAGAAGGTCGCGAAGTGAGCGACGTATGTATGTCACATAGGGCGAGCGCCCCGATTCTTTGTATTGAAAAACGCACGCAGCGAATGCGATTTTTTCGTTCCGACGCCAAACCGCGCCACGTCGCGTCTTATCGATATCCCGTGCGTCCCCGTCGTCGCCCACACTCGTCGTCGCGCGCCATGACCGCTCTCGCCGCCGCTTCCGCGCGCGTCGCCGCGCCCGCGCGCGTTTCGAACCGCCGCGCCGTCGTCGCGAGGGCGTCGTCCGCCCCTCCGTCCTCCTCCGCCGCGTCGAGCGCGATCGCGTCTCGCCGGTCCCTCGTCGCGGGCACCGCCGCGCTCGTCGCGTCGAACGCCGCGCTCGTCCGCGCGGCGTTCGCGGACGGCGACGAGGAGTACCGCGACGGCCCGGACGGGATCAAGTTCATCGACCTCGCGATCGGGAAGGGCGAGGAGCCGTTCGAGGGCGACACCCTGAAGGCGAACTACCAGCTGAACGTGAACGGGAAGAAGGTGGACTACGCCAAGTTTTTCGTCTTCTCGATCGGCACCGGCGAGGTCATCAGAGGATGGGAGACGATCGTCGTCGGCGGCGGCGACATGACGCCGATGAGGGTGGGGAGCAAGCGGAAGGCGATGATTCCTCCGGAGTTGGCGTACGGCGCGAAAGGCGCGGGGTGCGGCGGCGACGGCGTGTGCCGGATTCCCCCGGGCTCGACGCTCGAGTTCACGATCGAGCTCGTGGGCATCGTGTGATCGATCGGAGCGGACCGATCGATCGATCGACGTCGTCGCGAGGAGAACTGGGTTAGCGGTCGTTAAATTTTTTTATGCATGCACACGAGAAAGTGATGGACGCGTCGCGATCGCATCGCGCGTCGCGATCTAATCACGCGAGCGCGGCGACGGCTTTCTTCGCGGCGTCGTCCAGGTCGTCCGCGCTGACGATGTTCAGACCGCTCTCGGCGAGAATCTCCTTCCCCGCCTCGACGTTCGTGCCCTCGAGACGCACGACGAGAGGAACTTTGATCCCCACCTGCTTCGCCGCGTTCACGATACCGGACGCGATGACGTCGCACTTCATGATCCCGCCGAAGATGTTCACGAGCAGCGCCTTCACCTTGACGTCCGCGGTGAGAATCTTAAACGCCTCGACGACTTGCTCCTCGCTCGCGTTGCCGCCGACGTCTAAAAAGTTCGCCGGAGACGCGCCGTGCAGGGAGATGATGTCCATCGTCGCCATCGCCAGCCCGGCGCCGTTGACCATGCACCCGATGTTACCGTCCAGCCCGATGTAGTTCAAGTCGAACTTCCCCGCGGCGACCTCTCTCGGGTCTTCCTGCGAGTGGTCCCTCAGCGCGAACAGCTCGCGTTGGCGGTACTCGGCGTTGTCGTCAAAGTTGAGCTTGGCGTCCGCGGCGATGAGGAGCTTCTCGTCCGTCTCCGCGAGCGGGTTCACCTCGAGCATCGTGCAGTCGCTCTTCTCGAAGACGGCGTACAGCGCCTTGAGCTGCGCCGCCGCGTCGTCCGCGCTCCCGGAGACTTTCAACCCGCGCGCGAGCTCCAGCGCTTGATCCGTCGTGAGCCCCCGGTTCACGTCGACCTTCATCTTGATGATCTTTTCCGGATGGCTCTCCGCGAGGTCCTCGATCGAAGTCCCGCCCTCGCTGCACGCGATGATCATCGGCCCCGCGGACGCGCGGTCGAGAAGAATCGCGAAGTACATCTCGTTCACGAGCTTCATCTTCTCCGCGACCATGAGCGTGTTGACCGGCTTGCCCGCCGCGCCGGTTTGTTTCGTGACGAGCGTCTGGCCGAGCATCTTCTCGGAGAGCGTCTTGGCTTCCGCGGCGGGGACGATGTGCACGCCGCCCTTGAGCCCGGACGTGAACGTGCCGAGGCCGCGGCCGCCGGCGAGGACCTGGACGGGACGCGCGCGAGGCGAGGGTGGAAGCGAGCGCGGCGGCGGCGGGGCGTGGGGGGGGAGTCAGGGAGTCGGCGTGGCGTCTCGTTCGCTTTTTCGATGGAGGACCGAACTGAACTGCCGACCGAACGGGACGATCGCGCGAGCGAGGGACGGACGGACGCGCGCGCGCGCGCACCTGGCTCTTCACGACTACCTCGCCGGATTCGCCGCTGAGCTTCGCCGCCGCGGCGGCGACCTCGTCCGGGGTCGTGCACGCGATCCCGGGGGGGACGCGGACGCCGTACTGAGCCATCAGCTCCGCGCTCTGCGGGGTGGGGGGGCGGGGATCGGAGCTGGCGCGTCAGCGATCGTTCGGATCGACGGACGATCGAGGGGGCGCGCGTCGCGCGTCGTCGTCGCGCGCCGCGACCGACGCGGGTTCGGGGAATCAGCGCGCGCGCCGCGGTTCGATCGACGCGTGCCTGGTACTCGTGGATGTTCAGCCGGCGGATCTGCTGGAGCTGCGTCGCGGGGGACGCGACGCGGCTCGCGCGCCTGATGCGTTTCGCGGAGGCCGTCGCCGACGCCAAGCCCGGCCCGCTCGCGTTCGCCGGCGCCGCGCGGCTGGACCGCGACGCCGTCGCCGAAGGCGAGGAGCGAGAAAGGCGTGAGGGCTCACGTTTTGCTTTTTGAACGTTTTAACGTGCTATGTATTTCATACCGCGTATCAAGATAACACACGTTCGCGAGATCATGGACTGCGTCGTCGACGGAGCGCGACGCGTACGCGTGAAAAAAATATTTTTTCTTCTCGC
>Ga0209630_10005875_pt1 | contig 10262 bp, 12 predicted proteins | sample COG_01_FD_184745 | JGI IMG/M metagenome (GOLD analysis project Ga0209630, IMG submission 184745) | Pelagic Microbial community sample from North Sea - COGITO 998_met_01 (SPAdes) (version 2) | ecosystem: Environmental > Aquatic > Marine > Neritic zone/Coastal water | place: Helgoland, sampling... | reverse complement strand
CCTTTAGGTATGAGCTGAATTTTAATACCTTCTTTGGTTGGATTTTTATTTACAGCTACCTTAATAGTAAATGTATTGTCTCCAGTGGCTAATTCGGCTTCAGTTATATACTCGTGCATAGTTTCTAAAACCATATCGTGTAATTCAGTCTTTTTCATTGTTGTCATTTGTTATAAATATGAAGTAAGATAATCTTCCAAGTTAATTTGTGGATCCCATCCTAATATATCTTTAGCTAAAGTATCAGTATTGAGAGTATTTCGTGCTTCACCTGGTTTAGAGGGCTTATATATAGGGGTAATATTTAACATTTCAGCAATTTCATTTACTGAGTGATTTCTACCCCTACCTAATTCAAAATTATTATTATATGCCTGTTGTTTTTGGATTCTAATTAAGGCATCTACTATATCATCAATATGAGTAAAATCTCTTCGTTGGTTACCATCACCATAAATTTCACAATCGATTCCTTTTTCTATATTGTTTAACCACCTACCAATTAGTGTAGTATATCCCCCTTCGGTTAGTTGATGGGGACCATAAACATTATAGAAACGAACAATAGATGCTTTTAAATCATAGTGTTCTTGGTATAGTTTGACTATTTCTTCACCTACATCTTTACTAAATGTGTATGGGTTTTTAAATTTACCTGAATGGTGTGATGATGAACCTGCATATATTAGGGGCACATTGTTTTTAGCACAATAATCTACTATTTCTAAAGTTCCATTGGCGTTAGTTGTAAAATATTTTTTAGGTTGCTCAAATGAGGGTTGGATTCGAGCAATGGCCGCCATATGGAATATTATATCAGGGCGTTCATTATATACCCATTTATAATCATAGATATTCCTAATATCAAAATTTTCATATCTAACCCCTTCAATATGATTTTCTTTCTTACCTGTTGAGTAATTATCTATTGAGGTTACTTTATGTCCTAATTCTATTAACTTTTTACATAAATTAGTACCTACAAAACCTGCTCCACCTGTTACTATTATTTGCATATTATTAAATTATTTTGATACTCATTAAGTGAGTTAATTGTTATTATTAAATTACCTATTTCAAATTCACCTATTTCTCCACTATCCTTTATAATATCATTTAATTTTTGAATTATTTGGAAGTCTTGTTGATTAAACGTGTTCCCATCAACACTGACTATAATATCCTCCCCATCGTTAGTCCAAGGTTCTAATGCTTCTTCTAATTGTGGGTTTGGATTTATAATATTAATTGTTTTTTTATAAACGGGAGAAATAATGGGTTTCATGAATTGATCGTGTTGAACCACAGTACCCCACTTTTTAATAAATTTTTTCATATTAGTAGTTGTAGTTTGCAACCACTCATTTGAATTTATTCCAGCTGCCCCACCAGCATGTTTATTAAATCTACTTCCTCGGGAAGTAAAATGGTATACTAATCCTTCCCATGTCTGTATAACATCATACCCCTTTAACACAAACCTATTAAATAAATCGCTATCCTCTTTTGATTGTGGGGCAAATAATTCATCATGCCCACCAATAGCAAGGAAATCACTTTTATACATACACCATGGAGCAAATACACCTTCTGTAGTTGTTACCCCATGTTTTGGGCTGTAGTTGTTAGTGACCCAGTTATTAAATTTATTTATATCAAAGTCTTCTACTTCGATTCCAAAATCAACTAACATTTTTTCAGGACCATCTGGGTGTAAAGGTGGTTCAACTCTAGTAGCGCTTATTACTTTACCTTTTTCAAGATGTTTTAATACGTGTTTATCTAAATCTGGTGCTGCTACCATGTCTGAGTGAAACGCCATTATAATTTCTGTTCTAGCCATTTCAATACCTTTATCAAACATACCAACTATACCAATACGATCAGGTCCTGGATTATGGTGTGTTATTAAATCTTTATCACCTAAACTATCAATCCATTCTTGGGTTCCGTCTGTACTAGCATCGTTTAATACTAATATTTCATGTCTTGTTTCTAAATTTCTTATCGATTGATAAGCTAATTGTAAAAATTCTAAATTATTTCTACTTGGTATTACGAATGTTATTTTTTTCATAATGTTGCTACTCCTCGTTTTTGTACTACTGTTGTAGCACATTCATTTGCAAATTTTATTGCTTGTTCTATATTATTATTTTGGAGATAATTAGTTACTAACCCTGCTAAAAAAGTATCTCCAGCTCCCGAAACATCTTTAACAGATACCGGAGGGACAGGGTACATTTCACCCCTATGTTCACATCCCTTTTTACCTTGGGTAATTATTAGTTTATCTTGTATTTGGGGATAATTAGGTAGTAACTCAAAATTCTTTTTATGCTCAAATTCATTTATTTTTATAAATGAAATATTATTACACCAATCACCTAATTGTTTTTTAGTATCTAAAAATGTAAGAGGGTGAGAAACAGCTATATATTCTATGTCCAGATAATTAAGAAAGCCTTTACAATAATCACTTATTATTACAGCATCATAATTTTTCCAATCTATAGTACATAATATATTACTAATGTCTATTCTTTTACATGTATCATTTTCATCAACCCTAATCACCATTTGCCCCGATCTACTATCTACATATCGAGTTTTAGTAATTTGTTCTGGATTAGTAATTAAATCTACTTCTAAATTAAGTGATTTTAAATTTACTACTACATTATGGGCCATACCAGGATTTGAAGTTTCTTTAAAAGGCTTCATTACCGGAACAGGTGCCTCAGGACAAATTCTTTCTATATTACAATAAATAAATTTATCAATACAACTATCTCCTATAACTAATACTTTCATTACCAACTAATTTCCCAATCTTTAAATTCTGCTGCTATACAATCTATTTTATAGTCTTTTCGACCTCCCACATTTTCTTGGATTTTATTTTTAGCAGTATTTCTAATGCCATTTAATCCGTGGGTTAAGCCTAGATTCCCATCTCCTGTTCCTTGACGGTATTGGGTTTCATTATGCCATATATGGAGATTCATTTGTGATAAAACAATAAGTGCTCTAACATCTTCTCCAGAAAGTTGAACATTTTTTTCTTTAATAATTAAGTCAATATCATGAACAATTTCATGAATCTCTTTAGCATATTCTTTTTTATGTTCTGTAATGAACACTTCTTTAAGTTGAACTATAGATAATCTATCTACTAATTCAGCTAGTGTTGGTAAATATTTTCTATTCATATTTTTTGCTTTTTTTTAATTAAATACATCTTTCCAATTTAATATTTCATGTTGTCCCCAGGCATTATGGGCTTGTAAGTGATCGATTTTCCATACTTTATTATACCACTGATTACTTTCTCTCCTTTTAGAGATATCATTAATAGTTTGTTCTCCCTTAACATATAAACGTTTTTTAGAATGTCTTCTATTATGAGCTAAATACACATTTTTAATAATATATTGGGGGATATTATTTTGAAAAAATCTAATAATACTATTTTGAAACGCTGTGTCTTCATGAACTAACATTATAGAACGAGGTATATTAACTCCTGACTTGACTACATCTGAAGATACAATTAACCCACACCCATTAAATTTATAGGGACTAACATAATTTATTTCTAATTCAGTAATATCTCCGTTGATTTGGTATAATTCTTCTAACTCAGTTACATAAGAGACACCCCACCAATTTTTATTATCTTCTTTACCTAAAAAAGGTTTATCAGTAGCTTTAGAGTATTCTACAGGAAGCCAACTATCGTCCCACATCTTATTAGTTCCAAAGAAAGCCACATATTTTCTTAATCCATTTGATACATTACTTAAGTGAAGTGTTTCTAGTACTTGAAAAGTTTCTTTAGGGATTAAAGCATCTGATTCCCCCCACATTAATACATCTGAGGTTTGACAATAAACATCATTAAATTCTCTTCTATAATCTGCTATAGTATATATTTTATCGTCAGTATAGTAGGTTATTTTATAATTAATACCATTCTCTATAAGTAATTGTTCTCCTAATTTAAATTTATTTAGGATTTCTTCTTTACTAATTATATCAGTATCAACTTGTTCTATATTTTCAGATAGGTAAAAATTAAAATCAACAAATACATTATCGTAACTGTTTGAATATTTTATAGCGTTAATCACGCTTTGTAAGTATTCAGGGTACATTTCTACTTCATACCATTGAACAATACATCCTATTGCTATTTTGGGTTTACTCATTTTATATCTTTTAATGTTATTCTAGGAAATTTATTACTAATAAAACTTTGATCAGATAAAATTCGAAGATCAATTTCTTTACTTATTAACCAATCATATAATTTATCAGTAGAAGCTAATTTTTCTTCTATTTCTCCTTTCATGGGGACTGTTGTTTTACCTTCTGATTTATTATAAAAATGATCCCATTTAGTTGTTGAAATTTTTGGATCACCTAAATCCCACCCAATAGTTACAATCTTTTTACATCCTAACAATAATACCAATGGTAATGCTATTTCATACATCATACCGCAGCCCCACTTAACTTCGGTATGGGTTTGCATCATATAAAAATCATCAAAATTACATGTCGACTGCGTAGTTTGTAATCTTGTTAAGTATGGGGGATTAATAACAGGGATAAACAAGTCAATAGGAGCACCCATATTTACGATCCGATTCAACTGTTCATCTGTATATGATTTTGATACTGACCAGTATACTATCGAATTTGGATTCCATTTATACGATGATAAATTATATGTATTTAATATATGAAAATCTGTTTCTTCTCTTAGTAAGTTATATGCTTGTTTGATACTAATTACTAATTTATCTTTTAATTTTGATTTTAGTAAATCAATATTGTGTTTAGATAAACTAGGACCACAAGTAACTATATATGCAGTTTCATTTTTATATTTATCTTTTAATAAATGTAGTCTTTCTTCTATAGAATCTTTTTGATGAAAAGCAAGTTTTAATTGATTTGTTTTTGTTTTCATTATCTATTTGAATTAAAATAATATCTTCTAATTAAAGGATAATCATCATGGGTATAAAATACATGTTTTATCTTATCTAAAAGATTACTTTCTTCTAAGTGTTTAGGGATTAATCTGTGGTTAGATATATTTCCCGCTTTATCCACTACAGTAGAATTACCCCCCATCCATGTAGTCCCTGGTTTAGTATATTCATTTAAGTTATCATATAAAGAACATAAAATATCTATATATTGTGGATTTGAAAAAAACCAAGAATCCATTACTCCTTCAGTATTATAAGGATACCCAACGAGTTTAGATTTAATATGGGGAGGAGTTATATTATCTTTAATTAAAGACTCTTTATTAGACATTATTAATTTATACCAATCTGCCCCTTTTATTTCTTTACCGTTATTATAAAAAAGCCTATTCCAATTAGTTAAATAAAAGTATGATGGGTCATAATTACTAAAATTTAAATCAGTTAACCATGCTATATCATACCTCCCAACATAAATAAAATCATACTTAGTATCAGTTTTAGATTCATATGATTTTCTAATTTCATTAACTTTTTTATGACTAAACCATTTATGATAGTGAGCGTTTTTTCTATCTTTACTACCAGTAACATATGAAGGGATTGTAAATTGGGGTTCATCCATAAAGATATATTCTTTAGGGTTATATAATGATATAATTTCGTTTGATAGTTCAGTTGACGAAGAATGACAAAATACATCTACGTTGTTTTTAGATAGTATATGTTTTTTATAATGTTGATAACCTAATTTAAGAACATCTAAACTATTTCCTCCATAACCGTGTTTATCACTTTTACTACCTATTTTACCTACTAAACATAGTGCTACTTTCATTTTATATTTTTAGATCTTTTATTCCTTCGTTTCTGATTAAATTATAGGCAAAAGCAGTTTCAGTTATACCATCAGGCTTTTTATCATTAATTAAAACTCGTGTAGCCCCACTTATCCCCATTATTAATTGGTCATATATTATACCTGCTTCGCTTAATTGTTTTTCTGTTTCTACTCTAGAACATTCTCTTCTTCCTGTAGTTAGGATAATTCTATAACATTTTTTATCCCATTCTGTTAGTTTTTCTATAGTACCAGGTAATAATTTTAATTTATGGTTTGGTTTTGTTGAATCAATAGGGGAATCATGTTTTACTAAAGTTCCATCTATATCACAAAAAATTGTTTTAGGTCTATTTTTAGAGTATTCTTGCCAATTCATTTAATTTATTTTTTATATTAGTTTTAATTTGCTGGTCAATATTAGGTTTAATTTTTATAAATTCAGAATTTGATAAAACATAATGTCCACAAATTTTAATTAAATCTATTTTTTGATTAATAGGGTCGAAGCTATTATCTACCCATTTTTCCCATCTTTTAGAGTCATAACAAATTTTCCAAAATTTATCTATATTAATTCCCCCTTCTATGTATGAAAGAGTTTCTATAAGACCAAACTCAGGTGCTATATTTATTGAATCTAAACCCAGATCCATTTTTTCTTTTATAAGGTTTATTGGTATATAATCCCCATTATGTTCTTTAGAAATTAAATCCCAATGTTTAGCTACATTAAGCATACTTAATAATCTACCTTTATCATACTCTCCTGTATTTGTATTGCCTTTTAAAGATGTACCCGATTGAATAACTAGGTATTTTATTTGTTTAAATACGTCACTAGGAAGAGAATTATAAAGATCAATTATTAGTTGATTTAGTTCTTTAGGTTCAAACTTTCTTATAGCTTCTTCGGTTCCTATTTCATATGTTATACTACGGTTTAGATTATAACAAAAGGTTATCATATCAATAGTCCATTGTAATCCCTCTTCGTATTTTGGGTATTTTTTCCAAGGATCTATATGGATTATATTAAAAAATTTACAATCTTCTTTTAAAGATTTATAACCATCATCATCATTATAACCCTGTCCGGGACCCGCATGGTCTCTTTTAAGAACTAGTTTCATTTTAGTATGTTTACTAAATTGTTCTGTAGTCCAATTATTAACATACCCCCCATCCCATTCTACTTGTCTTCTAGAGGGTATTAAGCCTATTTGGTTGCCTGTTTCATCACAAAATTCGATAATAGCATCTACTATATTTTGTGACATAGGTCCTATATAATATTTAGGGTGATTCATTTTAAATTTTTATAAAGGTTATACTTTCCAAAATTAAATAGAAATTTATTGAAAGGGTATTCGTGTAAAGGGGCCATATTTAGCCAAATAATTGAACTTAATACTTTTACCTTTTTAAGATCATAATCATTTTCTTCAATAAAATTATGTAATAAATCTTTACACCTTAACAAAGTACTATTACATAATATATGGCAATCCTTAGGTGATGAATTATATAATTTATTATCTACTATATTATGGTTAACTATTAAATTATGGTTTAATTTAGCTAAATCATAATATATATCTCCTACTTCTAAATCGCCTGCAAAATCTTGTCTCCAATCTATTAAACAAAAATCATCTTGTGTTTCAATTACATTATCCAAAATAAAATCACCATGAAATTGTACGGGAACACCATTGCATAACCATTCCGTATCTATTTGGTGTAATATGTCTTCAATAGAGGGAATTAATTCACCATTTATAATTCCTGGTGAATCTGACTTTCCCCCTAGATATTGGTTTATTCTTTTACTAGTTTTTACAACATAAAAATCAAAACATTTTTGGTTAAAATTATCTGTGGTTTTAGATTTCCATAAATTATTTTCGGCCCAGTTTAAAAAAGAACCAAATGTATTTTCATTTACAGATTTTGCAAATAGATCACCTTCTGCTTTTTTATATTTATAAAAATTTTGTGTTGAATTAAGTATATTAGGAACTAGTCCTTTTAGCATTGATGCTCTTTCTATTCTATTTTTATTTATAATTTCATCTGAAAAGAATTTAATAACAAAATCATTAAAAAAATATATTGATTCATTACTTTTATCTAATACTTTAATACTACTACCAAAATATTCTCTTGTTTTATTTAATTCTGTAGTATTACCTATGTCTAACCAGTTATTTATCTTATGAAAATTAAAAGTAACCGTATCAAGCATTTCGTTTATTACATGAACATCCGAAAGTGAAGAAGTTTTAGGTAATTCCTCTAATTTATCCCAAAATAATTTATAGTCTTTTATCCCGCATAATCCTATATAAGGATAATCAAAGTTGATTTCTCCTTTTTCTGCGATAATATCTACCCAACCATTATTTGTCCTTATAGTTCTATATTGTGATGTTTCTTCTTTATAAGCCCCTACACACCAATTATGTTCTAAATTAGGTATTATATCTTCCTTAGTTAAAATAGTATCACTAGCATGAAATATAAAAGGACATTGTAGTTCATTTTTAGCTTGTAGTATAGAATATCCTAAACTACTACCTTGACCTTTAAAGTTGTCTACCCTAATAAAAGTAAATTTTCTATTAGGATAAGCTAAAGTCAAAAATTCTTTTACATAAGATCCAAAATGCCCCAGTGTTATTACAAAAGAGGTATCTTCAGGATAGTATTCTATAATATGGGAAATAGCAGGTTTGTCTCCTATTCTTACTAAAGATTTATTAGTAAAATCAGTTAATTTACCTAATCTACTTCCTATACCACTTGTTGTTATTAATACCTTATGGTCTACCATATTTATCTTCTAATCTTACAATGTCATCTTCACCAAAATATTCACCCATTTGAACTTCAATAAAAATTAAATCTTTATCCCCTGTATTGGTTATTTGGTGTTTTGATTTAAGAGGAATATATATGGTTTGGCCTGTATTAACAGGTGAAAGTACATCATCTAGCTTTAACTCTCCTTTACCTTGTACAATAGTCCATACTTCTGATCTTTTAAAATGATATTGGTAGCTAGGTGCTTGTCCAGGTTTGATTATAATTTGTTTTACTTTACAGTAATCTGTGTCTAATAAGTTTTCAAATGTACCCCAAGGGCGTGTTTCTTTATAATTTGTCATAATATTTCCAATCTTTTTCCGGATCTGGATTTACAGTGCCTATAACTTTATTATCAGTTGTCCATTTTTTATTTATATATGTAGGGGGTTTTGTAGTTGTTGGTTTTACTCTAATATTAACAACGTCTCTATACCCTTCTATAACGGGATTAGCTCTATGCCCTGCATCATTATTAAATGAATATGTTGTGCCTTTAGGGCCTAATACTTTAAATGATTTATAGCCATTCTCTATTAAATATTTTACTTCATTATCTAATCTAGAATTATTTGGAGCAGGGACCCAATCATCTGTTCCTTTTCTTGTAGCTTCAAATATAACTCCTTTACCATCAGGATCCTGTAAGTATTCAAAGGGTGAATTTTTATCATTAACATCATTTAGATATATTATATTTTTTACTATTTCCTCAGGATTATTGTCATAATGCCATTTATAAGATGATTCCCTATTTTGCATTTCTGCGGTTCTGTATATGTAAATTTTATCTACAAATAAGTAACACCCATATGTGTTTTTTTCTAACCATGGTACCAATTCTTGACACATAATTTCCATTTCATTTTTAAAATGAAGAAAATCAGGATACCAATTCATAATTTCAGTAGTAGGATTTTGGTCAAAATATGATTTAACTTTTTTAGATATAGAATTAACTGAATTCATATAATTATCTGAGAATTCTTCTATTGGGATTCTTTTTACAGGATTAGAGTAAAATTCATCTAAAGGTGGTTTATCATCTTTATATAAATCTCTACATATTTTTAAATATTTATCGTAATTCATTTTTTATTTTAATTGTTCCAACACATAAACATAGCTCTATACCCACTAGAATAAGCATCATACACGTAGGTTAATCTAACATGAGGAAAATATTTCATTAAATTATAATGGATATTTTCTAGTGAAATATTCATTAAAGGATGATTAACTGGGGTTTCATAAGCCATATACTTTGTACTTTTAGATATATTAGCTAAAAATTCTTCTGATCCTACCATATTAGGGTAAATTTGATGTAATACAGAAGATAATATAACCATATTATAAGAGTCACTAATATTTTTAACATATTCTACACCGTTTTCTACTCCAAATTTAACATTATCTAATTTTAATATTTTATTTTTTATATCTTTTGCTAATGCAATATCTTGTTTTGTAATGTCAAACCCATATACGGATTCTGCCCCATGTAAAGCTGCTTGTATAGATAAAAAACCCTCGTTACATCCTATGTC
>Ga0209630_10005871_pt1 | contig 10270 bp, 9 predicted proteins | sample COG_01_FD_184745 | JGI IMG/M metagenome (GOLD analysis project Ga0209630, IMG submission 184745) | Pelagic Microbial community sample from North Sea - COGITO 998_met_01 (SPAdes) (version 2) | ecosystem: Environmental > Aquatic > Marine > Neritic zone/Coastal water | place: Helgoland, sampling... | reverse complement strand
TTTAATTTAAACTTGAATAAAAGAGGAGTGTGAAATTTATCACACTCCTTTTTTTTTGTTATATGTATTCTTGAATGTGTCGTCTTTTTATACGATACCCAATTTTTATTAATTACTATTACGCTTTTACAGAATAAGCGTATTTTCCCAAAAAATTTAGGAACAATGGCAAACAGAGATTTGTTGGCAGACGCTATTGCGGATGCTAAAGCAGTTAAAGAAGTAGCTATCGCTAATGCGAAGGCCGCTTTAGAAGAAGCTTTCACACCTCATCTGAAAGATATGCTTGCTCAAAAAATTAACGAAATAGACGAGTTAGAAGAAACTGACTTAGCTGAAGTTGATAAAGAAAGAAAAGCAATGGAAGAAGAAAAGGTGAAAGAAGGCTATGGTAAACAAGACGAAGCTAAAGAAGAAATTAAAGAAGAGGAACTCGAAGAGGAACTCGACCTTGAAGAAATTTTAGCTGAGTTAGAGCTTGATGAAGAAAAAGAAGAAGTGAAAGAAGCTGATCAAGATGTTGCAGAAGCTGATGTTGAAGAAGCTGATATAACTTATGAAGCAGAAGAAAACATGGACGCTGAAGAAGACATCAACCTCGAAGATATGAGTGATGAAGACTTAAAAGGCTTTATTGAAGATGTTATCGAAGACATGATCGAAGATGGAGAGCTCGTCCCAGGTCCAAATGCAGATGAGTCCGAAGAAGAAGAAATGGAAGACACAGATGATGGAACAGAAGGAGACGAAGACGTAGATATTGAAGTAGATGATATTGATCTTCAAGAAGGAGAAGAAGCAATGGAAGAAGGTATGGATATGAAGAAAGCAGCAATGGTAGCTAAGAAATTAGGTGTCAATGTAGCTGAATTCTTAGCAGCCATAAGAGATTTCCAGGTGCCAGGTATCGCTCCAGGATTTGGGATGGCAGAAGTAGATAAAGAAGAGCTTGAAGAAGCTAAACTTGTTATTAACCATCTTAAATCTGAACTTAACGAAGTTAATCTTCTTAATTCTAAATTACTCTATACTAATAAGATTTTTAAAGGCAAAAACCTTACAGAAAATCAAAAAATTAAGGTTTTAAAGGCTTTTGATAGAGCCGAAACAACAAAAGAAGCAAAAAGAATTTTTGAAACTCTTAATGAGAATTTAGTTGCTAAAACTAAAAAATCTAATATTAGAGAATCATTAGGTGCTGCTTCTAAACCTGCGGGTGTTTCTCCAAAGCGTCCTATAACTGAACAAAAAGTTATTGAAGAAGATGCTATGGTAAATCGCTTTAAAAAATTAGCAGGTATTAATTAATTTTAAACTTTAAACTAAAATAAAAATGTCAAATTTAAATTCTCTTTTAGAGAGCTCTAATCAGTGGAAGTCCATGCAAGGGGACGCTGCTAGATTAGCTTCAAAGTGGGATAAAACAGGTTTGCTTGAAGGTTTAGGTGAGATCGAGAAGAATAACATGTCTCTCATCCTCGAAAACCAAGCTAAGCAACTTGTTGTTGAATCCTCACAAACAGGTGGAGGTGCTGGCTCTACCGGTACTTTTACTGCTGGTCAAGGTGAACAATGGGCAGGTATTGCTCTTCCTCTCGTAAGAAAGGTATTTGGTCAAATTGCAGCGAAAGATTTCGTTAGCGTCCAACCAATGAGCTTACCTTCTGGACTTGTTTTCTTCCTTGACTTCCAATACGGAGGTAATGGCAGTGGCACAGACCAAACTAATAAATTCCAAAATGGAGGCCCAGTATTTGGACAAGGCTCTATGTATGGTGTCCAAGATAAAGCATCTTCACCTACTAATGGTTTGTATGGTGCTGGTAAATGGACTTATTCCATAAATGTTACTTCATCTGTAGTAGCTGCAGCAAACGTTACTTCAGGATCTGCCACTTGGGCCGATGTAGGATACGACTCAGCTTTATCTGCGTCCATTTCTAATGGAACAATTGCTAAATATACTATAGCAAAAACTAATGTTAATGCTAATGCCGATATTGAGGCTGCTAGAGGAAACACAGCTACACCATCTGCTGGTACTGTTCATACTTCTTCATTTGGTTTAACTAATGCATATAATACTTTTGATGGTACTAATTTTGTTTTATTTACCTCACAATCTATTAACGCAGGAAGTGCTAAATCAGGTGATGTAACTGTTGTTTATTCAATCCAACCAACTGACCAATTTAGAGGTGACTTTGAGGATGGTAATACTACTTTAAACCAAAATAATACATCAATCGATATCCCAGAAATCAACATTAAGATGAAATCTGAGGCGATTGTTGCTAAAACAAGAAAGTTGAAAGCAGTATGGACTCCTGAGTTTGCTCAAGACTTAAATGCTTACCATTCATTAGATGCTGAAGCTGAATTAACTTCAATTATGAGTGAATATATTGCTCTTGAAATTGATATGGAAATTCTTAGCATGTTGATTGAAAACGCACTTACTACTGAGTACTGGTCAGCTGTTAACAATGTTGCTTATGATGGTACTACTGAAACCCCTTCAAATAGTGATCTCGGATTCTTTAATACACAAGGCCAATGGTTCCAAACCCTCGGTACTAAAATCAACAAGGTATCTAACAAGATCCACCAGTTGACTTTAAGAGGAGGTGCTAACTTTATTGTTCTTTCTCCAACTGTAGCTACTATCTTGGAATCAATTCCTGGATTTGCTGCCTCAGATGGTGTTGGTGCTGAAGACATGCAATATGCATTTGGTATCCAAAAGATTGGTAACTTAAATCAAAAATACCAAGTATATAAAAATCCTTATTTAACTGAGAATACAATTCTCTTAGGATTTAAAGGTTCACAATTCTTGGAAACAGGTGCAACGTTTGCTCCGTATATTCCATTAATCATGACACCTCTAGTGTACGATCCTGAAACCTTCACTCCAAGAAAAGGTCTCTTAACTCGTTACGCTAAGAAGATGTTAAGACCTGAATACTACGCTAAGATCTACGTTAATGGTTTAAACACCCTCTAATTAGATTTTAACATACGTTAAAGAAAAGCCCCACTTCGGTGGGGCTTTTTGTACCTCTACTAGTTAGTACATATGTATAGTAAATAATTAAATAGTTTTAAAAAATGAAAGAAACCCCCTCTCAACTGCCTATACCGGCTTTCGTTATGAACTTTCCCTTTACATTAGACACTGCTAATCCCAATAACATTTGGATGCAGGAAATGGAAAAAGAAGAATTAAAAATAAATAAAGGCAACGCCTATAGGCAATTTTTGGATTTATACCAATTTGTAGCAGGTAATTCCTTAGTTTGTAACCTCCCCTCTACAGGTAATTATCAAGATTTAGTATATGTAGCTAATTTAGGAATTCAACTTCCCCACCTTAAAGATTCAAATACTATTATTATGGCCAATTTTACTTCTGAACCCCGACAAGGAGAAGAAGAAGTTGGAAAACCTTTTTTTGAAGCAATGGGTTATGAAGTTCATAATTGTCCCTTTAAATGGGAAGGAGAAGCAGATTTAAAATATCTTTATGATAATGTTTACATAGGGGGATATGGGATCCGTTCAGATATTAAAGCTTATGAATGGATGGAAAAAGAATTTGATATGAAAATTATCAAATTAGAAATGGTTGATGATTATTTATACCATCTTGATTGTTCTATTTTCCCGTTAACACAGGAAAAAACATTAGTTTGCACGGAGATGTTCGAAGAAGATGAATTAGCGCAATTAGAACAACATACTGAAATAATAGACATTAGTGTTGACGATGCTTTTAATGGTTTAACTAATTCTGTTAGGTTAGGTAATATGATTTTATGTGCCTCAAATTTATCTGAAATGACTAGAGCAGATGAAAATTATGAGGCTGAAAAAGCTAAAATAAATACCTTAGAAAAACTATGTTTTAATGAAGGATTAGAACCAGTGTTTTTTAACCTATCAGAATATATGAAGTCAGGAGCTATGTTAAGTTGTATGATGATGCATCTTAACTATATTGATCAAACCAAATCACTTATCTAATGGCTCAAAAATTAGAAGATTGGTTAAAGGGAGAAGTCGCAGAACTTTCTAAACTAGAAGTAGGTGAACTTTCAAATACTTTTTTCTTTAGGGATCCTATGCGTCCCAATCATATAGATTATAAACATTTTTACTCACCCGCAGATGGTACTATATTATACCAAAAATATGTAAAAGATGCTACTGACCCCATAGTAGAAATTAAAGGCATAAACTACACAGTACAAGATGTATTGGGTAATAAAGTATATAACCAACCATCTTTAGTAATTGGCATATTCATGTCGTTTTATGATGTCCATATAAATAGAATACCATACACCGGTATATTACAATATAAGGGGTTAGACCCCATTGAATCTACTAATAAACCCATGTTAGCAGTAGAAAAAGATATTCTTAATGATGCTATTAATCCCAATAATTTAGAATATCTTAAATATAACGAGAGAATGTTAAATACCATATATTCTCCCCAATTAGATTATACTTATTACTTAGTTCAAATTGCAGATGAAGATGTAAATGTAATTGCTCCCTTTATTAATGACCAAAATGCTCCTGTATCACAAAATGAGCGTTTCTCACTTATAAGATGGGGGTCACAAGTTGATCTAGTTCTTCCTTTGGATGAAAGATATGATTTTGACCTTGTCTTACCTGATGAAATGCATGTGAATGCTGGATTAGATAAACTAGTCAAAATTAACTTTAAAAATGACCCATTTCAACAACACCCCTAAAGCTGAAGACATCTTCAGAGAAAAAAAAGTCGTGAAAAATCCTATTAAGTTTAAAATACAGCTTAACGAGGAGCAAAAAGAAGCTAAACAACTAATATTAGATAATACTATTACATTGTTAGCAGGTCAAGCAGGTTCTGGTAAAACCTTATTGGCATGTCAAGTAGCATTAGATGGGTTATTAAGAAGGATATATGATAAAATTATTATTACTAGACCCACAGTAAGCAAAGAAGAAATAGGATTCCTTCCGGGCGATTTAAGGGAAAAAATGGATCCTTGGGTCCAACCTATTTATCAAAACTTATTTATGCTGTATGATAAAGCTAAAGTTGAAAAACTTATAGCAGATGGTAAAATAGAAATTGTACCGGTATCATTTATGAGAGGTAGAACTTTTTTGGATTCATGTATTATTGTAGATGAGGCACAAAATGTAACCCATGATCAAATGGAAATGATTACTACTCGTATAGGTTTAAGATCTAAAATGATGGTATGTGGTGATGATTATCAAATTGATCTAAAAAAGAAAGCAGATTCAGGATTTAAATATTTATATAAGGCATCCCGTAAAGTCAAAAAACTTGAAGCAATTACACTTACATCTAACCATCGTAATGAAATTGTAGAGAATTTAAGAGAATATTATGTGGATAATCCGATTTATTAATATTTATATGAAAATAATATGTCTGCTGGAAGATACTCATTTACAATTGAACAAGGAGCAACTCTAGATTTTGAGTTAGCCTATAAAGACTCTAGTAATAACCCCATAGACCTAACAGGATATCAGGGCAGAATGCAAATTCGTCCTTCTGTAGGATCTGATACTGTATACATTACATTATCAAGTAGTTTAGAACCAGATGGAACAGGATTAAATTTTAGTGGATCTGACGGATTAAACCCTCCTACATCGGGTACTATAGGAATTTTTATATCTGCTAATTCCTCTTCTTTATTGAATTTTAATGAAGCCTCTTATGATCTAGAGCTAGCTACAGGAAGTGAATTTCCAATAGTCACAAGACTATTAGAAGGAAATGTTAAGTTAAGCAAAAATGTAACATTAGGCAGTTTTTAATGAACAAGGTAGTTCCCTTAAAAACTTTGTCTAAAATAATAGTAACAGAAAACTGTGGAGATGTAATAATTGTTTCTATGGTAGATACTAGTGTTATTTTAACAAAACTTAACAACATAGTAAATATAAGAAACTGTGAGTCGTAACTCAATCAACATATCAGACCAACCAAACCAAATTATCTTACAAGACCAAAATGAAAAGGTTATTGTTACGGATAGAGTTTGTAATAAGTCTGTTACTATTGAATTACCTCAAACTAGCTTAATTGTTCAAGAAGAATATACCCAAGTAGTAACAATTAGTGAAGGAGCCACAGGTAAATCCGGTACAAGTGGTTCATCAGGCACTTCTGGTACAGCAGGAACTAGTGGGACAAGTGGTACTTCTGATAGATTTTCTACTACTTCTTCCACAGAATTTTCAATCCCAACTTCTACAGGGATAGAAATATCTTTAACAATAGAAACTGGATTACAATGGTCCGCAGGTTTATCTGCTCTAATAGCATCTACTACAGACCCTATAAATGATAGTTTTACAGCAACTGTATTAGAATACACAAGTGGAACTGGAGAGTTAAGAGTATCTTCTACTTCAACTGGAGACGGAAGTACATATGATGATTGGACCATAAACCAAGAAGGTGCTCCAGGTACACCTGGTACTTCAGGCACAAGTGGCACATCAGGTTCCTCAGGCACAAGTGGCACATCAGGTACAGGTGGCACTTCAGGTACTTCAGGCACATCAGGTGAAGATGGTACCTCAGGCTCTAGTGGCACAGCAGGTAGAGATGGTACTTCAGGTTCTTCAGGTACAAGTGGCACATCAGGTTCTTCAGGTACAAGTGGCACATCAGGTACCTCAGGTACCTCAGGTACTTCAGGTACTAGTGGTTTAACAGGTTCTTCAGGCACTTCAGGTACATCAGGTGAAGATGGTACTTCAGGCTCTAGTGGCACAGCAGGTAGAGATGGTACTTCAGGTTCTTCAGGTACAAGTGGTACATCAGGTTCTTCAGGTACAAGTGGCACATCAGGTACTTCAGGTACTTCAGGTACTAGTGGTTTAACAGGTTCTTCAGGTACTTCAGGTACATCAGGTGAAGATGGTACTTCAGGCTCTAGTGGCACAGCAGGTAGAGATGGTTCTTCAGGTACAAGTGGCACATCAGGTTCTTCAGGTACAAGTGGCACATCAGGTACCTCAGGTACTTCAGGTACTAGTGGTTTAACAGGTTCTTCAGGTACTTCAGGTATATCAGGTGAAGATGGTACTTCAGGTTCTAGTGGCACAGCAGGTACAAGTGGCTCCTCAGGCACATCAGGCACTTCAGGATTATCAGGCACATCAGGTTCTAGTGGTTCCTCAGGCACAAGTGGTACATCAGGTTCTAGTGGCACTTCAGGTACTTCTGGGGTTAGTTTACAAATAGTAAGTGGTTCTGTAGATATTACAGAAGTTAATAGGTTAGAGATTTCAGGAAGTGGAGAATTAACAGATTTAGGAGGAGGAACAGCTAGATTAGAAATATCAAGTGGGGGTGAAGGAGGAAATACTACCCAATATCAAACTGGTTCCTCACCTGCAGTAGATTTATCTACCCTTAAAATATTGGATTTTGATAATAATGTATTTGTTACAGCTAGTGGCGGGCAGTTAATATTACAATTTGGAACCCCATCATTACCTGTACCTGGAACCCTTACTACATCAGGATTTAACACAGATAGATTTAGTGGCCCAGGTGCGGGTTCATATGTAATAGATGATAATTATACATTTAGTTTTCCATATACATTAGATGCTACTAATACATTTAATTCAGCTTCTTTATTAGCAGATATTAATGGGGTTGAAACCCAAATTGATACTATTAGTGTAGATAGCTCTCCTATAACGTTTGATATACAAGATTATGTAAGCTATTTACATTCGGGTTCTCATACATTTAAAGCTGGATTAAATGTTCAATTAGAAGATGGATCAGACATAAGTATAGATTCGGGGGATGCCTCAGGTACTACTTTAAGTAAAGCTAACCCAAATCAACCCAATTATACATTTACATGGACAGGGTTATCAAATGATAATTATATAACTAACAAAACTAATAATTCTACATCCGCTATAGAAAGAGGAGTTACGGGAGATGCTACATATATTTCTGCTAGTAGCGCCACATTAAGAGGATGGGCTGAAACAAGTGTAGAAAATAATAAGAGTGGTAATACTATAACATTTACAGCTACGGGTGACCCCTCTAATTTAACAATAACGGGTAATTACAATTCGAATGGATTAGGTACCCCTACAACAACAACTGTTAATAGAAGTAAAGCATTTAACCGTATTATTAGTTTAAGATATGCGGCTTTTCCATCAGGTCATTTTACTAGTAATTTATCTCCTACAGAGGCGGAATTATTAGATGTAGCAGATTGGACAGATAATGGGGGTACACTTGATTTTAACAACCAAAATCCAAATGGTGACACCTTTACAATATCATGGTCCGGAGACAAATATATTTATATTGTGATGGATGATGCATACACTCTTAACGCAATTAGTATTGATGGTTTTGGATCTATAGGAGCCTTCACTACAGGTACTATAGGGGGTTATAGATTTTATGTAACAACATTTATTCAATCCGGAGGAGGGGGATCATCAGCAGATTATGAATTATCAACTTAAGTAGATGCCGTATACTCTCCCCCAAGGCTTCCAAATAGGTAATACAGATCCTGTTGACTCTAGAATAACTGTAGCAGATGCAACTGCAAGAAAGGGGTTTTCTATAAATAATGTATTTGAAGGGTTAATAGTTTATCAACAAGATACTAATGAATTATATGTCTTAACTGATCCTAGTAATGTAGGAAATGATAATGGATGGACTGAAATAGCAGGGGGCACTAGTATTACAAATCCTGGTGATAATAGAATCCTTACATCGGATGGTACCTCAACAGGAATCCTCGCAGAAGAACATATGTTATTTACTGGTAGTTTATTATCAATAAGTAGCAGTATAGAAATAACAGGATCTACAGGTACAACTCCTTTTATTATAAAACTTGAAAATGGTAACGGCCAAGATGAAAAGCTTAAAGTTAATAATGAAGGTGTATTAACCTTAGGCAACATGAATTCCGCCCCAACCGCAATTACAGGTGGACTTTATTATTCAAATGGAAGTTTTTATATGGGAATTGAATAATCATATATGTATAATCAAATTTAAAAATAAAACAAAATGGCTGAATGGAAAAAAGTAGTAGTTAGTGGTAGTGATGTATCACAACTAAATAACGACGCAGGATATTTAACAGCAGCTGATGCTGCTCCTAATGCATTTGCTACTGCTTCGTTTAATGGAACTAATTTAATAGCAGATCAAGGTGCTGATACTTTAAACTTTGCTTCAAGCTCAGACCAAGGTTTAGATATTAGTGCTGCCGCCGGTTCAGATACTTTAACCTTTGGTTTAAGTGCTATTCCTAACACAAGCTTAGCTAACTCTACTATTAGTGGTGTTTCACTTGGTGGTAACTTAGCAAATTTAACTATTGGTAATGGTTTAGCTTCAAGTGATGCTTATAATGGTAGCACTGCTAGAACAGCAGCAGTTGGAGCAGGCACTCACATTACAGTAAATACTAATGATGTTGCTGTTAATACCTCAACATTAACCCAAGCTATTTCAGGTTCTATTCTTTCCACTATTTCAGGTGATGTTAATGTAGATGTTGATGGAAATTCAGTAATTCAAGCAAGTGCTGTTGAAGGTACAATGCTTAACAGCGACGTTGCTGATGGTACTACGATTACACTTTCATCAAATACATTATCTACCCTTAAAGTACCTAATGCTTTAACAGCAGGAACAGGTTTATCTTCTACTAATGGCACTTTTGATGGTTCAGGAGCAGCTACATTTAGTGTAGATTATGGTTCTTCAGCAGGTGATGCTGTAGAAGGTAATACTCAAATTACATTTGCTGGTACTGCTAATGAAATTACAATAGATGGTGGTTCCTCAATTACTTTAGGTACCGGTGGTACTGTAACGTATGGATTAGCAGACACAATTGCTGGCAATAGAACATTCTCAGGTGACACTATTACAATTAATAAGGATCTTGTTGTTCAAGGTACAGCTTCGTTCCAAAACACAGAAAACTTATTAGTTGCTGACCAATTTATTCTATTAAATTCTGGATCTGCAGGAACTGCCCCTGGTGGTATTGTTATTCAACAAGCTACCCAAGATGTAGGTGAAACATTTGCTTGGAGTTCAGCTGACGTAAGATGGGGTGTTACAGGTAGTTTCTCAGCAGATGCTACTACATTTTCCCCAGATGCTTTTGTTAATTTTGTAGTAGAAGGAACTACTGCTGAT
>Ga0209630_10005870_pt1 | contig 10271 bp, 13 predicted proteins | sample COG_01_FD_184745 | JGI IMG/M metagenome (GOLD analysis project Ga0209630, IMG submission 184745) | Pelagic Microbial community sample from North Sea - COGITO 998_met_01 (SPAdes) (version 2) | ecosystem: Environmental > Aquatic > Marine > Neritic zone/Coastal water | place: Helgoland, sampling... | reverse complement strand
TCTTGTAAAAAAAATATGCGCTGATTTAACTGAATTGCGAGGGCTTAAAAAAAACCGCTAAAATAGTTTTTTTTCTCTCAATTCAAATACAGCCTAATTATGAATATTGATAAAAGCATAAAAACATTGATTGTTAAAAAACCACTTAAATTAGATTGTGGTAAAACCATCAAAGATTTTCCAATCGCATATGAAACTTATGGTTCACTTAATTCAAAAAAAGATAATGCAATATTGGTATTTCATGCATTAACAGGAGATCAGTTTGTGACTGGGGTAAATCCTATTACTAAGAAAGATGGCTGGTGGAGCTACGCGGTAGGTCCAAATAAAGCTATAGATACAAATAAATATTTTGTTATTTGCTCAAATGTAATTGGTGGATGTATGGGTTCCTTTGGACCAAGCCACAAAGACCCCGATACTCAAAATATTTTTGGAACAAATTTCCCAGTTATCACTATTAACGATATGGTCAACGCTCAATATAATTTACTTGATCATTTTGGTATTGATAAACTATTTTCTTTAACAGGCGGTTCTATGGGGGGAATGCAAGTTCTTCAATTCATAAGTAATTTTCCTGATAAATCTAAAACTGTAATTCCAATTGCAACAACTTCAAGCCATTCAGCACAAAATATCGCTTTTAATGAATTGGGAAGACAAGCAATTACAGCCGACAGTAATTGGAAAGACGGAAATTATAGCTCTAACAATATAAACCCAGGTAAAGGATTGGCCGTAGCTAGAATGGCGGCTCACATAACTTATCTATCTAAAAAAGGTTTGCAGGAAAAATTTGGAAGAAAACTACAGGAAAGAGAAGATCTTAAATTTGGCTTTGATGCAGATTTTCAAATTGAAAGTTATTTAAGATATCAAGGTTCAGTATTTGTAGATAGATTTGATGCAAACAGCTATCTTTATATTACCAGGGCAATGGATTACTTTGATTTAACCAAACAATTTAAAGGAAATTTGTCAAACGCATTCAAAAACACAAAAGCAAAATTTTTTGTAATCTCTTTTACTTCAGATTGGCTTTATCCAACCCAAGAAAACAAGGATATTGTTATCGCTTTAAATTCAATTGGAGCTAATGTTGGATTTGTTGAAATAGAATCAGATAAAGGACACGATTCTTTCTTATTAGATGTTCCAGATTTTTTAAGCGCACTTAAAAATTTTTTAGATAAATCTTATATAGAAAATTAAATATGAAAAATGAATTTAAAGTAATAGCAGATTTAATTGAAAAAGATAAAAAAGTTTTAGACGTAGGTTGTGCTGATGGAACTTTAATGAGTTTTCTAAAGGAGAATAAAAATATCAATATTAGAGGATTAGAGATTTCAAAAGAAAAAGTTCAAGAATGTATTGCAAAAGGTTTAACTGTAATTGAAGGAAATGCTGAAAAAGACTTAAAACAATTTCCTGATAAATCATTTGATTATGTTGTTTTAAGTCAAACACTTCAAGCTTTTTTAAATCCAGAATTAGTCTTAAATGAACTTTTAAGAGTTGGAAAAAAAGCGATAGTTACCATTCCTAATTTCGGTTATTGGAAAGTAAGGTTTCACCTATTATTGAAAGGAACCATGCCAATTACTAAAACTTTACCAGAAGAATGGTATAACACTCCAAATTTACATATGTGCACTATTAAAGACTTTTTTTATTTCGTTAAATCTAGAAATATTAAAATTTTTAAATCATTAGCGTTAAATAATCTTAATACTTCATTAATAAATAAAAGAAATTTATCAATTAAAAATTTATTCGCAGATTTAGGTATATTTTTAATAGAAAAATAACATGAGAGTTGAAATTATACCCTGTCTTCAAGATAATTACAGTTATTTAATTATTGATGATAGTAATAACTCTGCCTGTGTTGTCGATCCAAGTGAAGCTTTGCCAATAATAAATTTCCTAGAAAATAAAAACATCAATTTAAAATATATTCTAAATACTCATCATCATTTTGATCACATTGGGGGTAATAAAGATTTAAAAAAAAAATTTGGATCAAGTGTTGTAGGTTTTAAAAAAGACTCGAACAGAATCCCTGGGATAGATATCTTGTTAGAGGATAATCAAATATGGAAGGCTGAAAACTTTAAAGCTAAAATAATTCATGTACCTGGGCACACAAGTGGTCACATATGCTTTCATTTTTTTCAAGAAAAATTAGTTTTTACCGGAGATACACTTTTTTCTCTCGGTTGTGGAAGAATATTTGAAGGAACTTATGAAGAAATGTTCGACTCTTTAAAAAAAATTAAATCTTTACCAGAGGAAACTAAAATTTATTGTGGTCATGAATACACTCTTAATAATTCAAAATTTTGTATCAGACATGATTCTGAAAACCTTAATTTAAAAAAAAAAGTAGAAAGTTTAAAAAAACAAATTGAAGACGGTATACCCACAATCCCATCCACTATTAAGAATGAATTAGAATGTAATATATTTCTTAGAGCAAATGACTTGGAAAGTTTCTCAAAACTGAGAGATTTAAAGGATAATTTTTAGGTTATTCGGCTTGACTATATGTAAGCCCGTACTATATTGCCATAACAAATTTTAACAATAAATACTATGTCATACGCAGTAATACAAACGGGTGGAAAACAATACAAAGTCAAATCAGGCGAAATTTTAAAGATTGAAAAGCTGCCTGACTCAAAGCCTAATACAAAAATAGAATTTAAAGAAATTTTAGCTTATGGAGATGACAAAATAATTGAAGTTGGATCACCTATTGTTGTGGGAGCAAAAGTTGAAGCTGACTTAATTAAAAATGATAAAAATAGAACAATACTAGTTTTTAAAAAAAGAAGAAGACACAATTCAAGAAGAAAAAATGGCCATAGACAAGAGTACTCTATGATTAAAATTAACAAAATTTTTTCAAAAGATGGTAAGATTTTATCGGAAGCTGATAAAAAAGTTGCACCAATTAAAAAGAAAGATATAGCTTCTAAGGGAAAAAAATAATTAGGTAAATTATGGCAACAAAAAAAGCAGGTGGGTCATCAAGAAACGGACGGGATAGTGCTGGACGAAGACTTGGTGTAAAAAAATACGGTGGTGAAACTGTTATTCCTGGAAATATAATTGTTCGTCAAAGAGGAACTAAAATTTTTCCAGGTGAAAATGTAGGGATGGGTAAAGACCATTCAATTTTCTCTGTTGTTAAAGGTAAAGTGGTATTTAAGAAAACTAAAGCAGATAGAACTTTCGTTTCAGTAAAACCCAATTAGCAGTACAACTAAAATAAATGTTGTATTATGAAATTTCTAGATCAAGTAAAAATATACGTTAAAGCTGGTGATGGTGGTGATGGCTCGCCAAGTTTTAGACGAGAAAAATTTATAGAATATGGTGGTCCCGATGGTGGTGACGGTGGCAAAGGAGGGTCTGTAATACTTAAATCTGAACAAAATTTAAATACATTAATAGATTATCGATATCAACAACATCATAAGGCTGATAGAGGTGAAAATGGAATGGGTCAAAATCGTACTGGAAAAAATGGAGAGAATTTAATTTTAAAAGTCCCATTAGGTACTCAAGTTTTTGAGGAAGACAATAAAACTTTAATTTATGATTTTATAAGATCAAATGAAAAATTTGTTGCTGCTACAGGTGGCAAAGGGGGATTGGGTAACACACGATTTAAAAGTTCTACCAATAGAGCGCCCAAAAAATTTACCAAAGGAACTTCAGGTGAAGAATTTATAATTTGGTTACAATTAAAAACAATTGCTGATATTGGAATTATAGGATTACCCAATGCTGGAAAATCTAGTTTACTAGCTTCAGTCACAAACGCAAATCCGAAAATTGCAAATTATCAATTTACTACGTTAAACCCTAATTTAGGAGTAGCCTCATATGATAATAAAGAAATAACTATCGCAGATATTCCCGGCTTAATAGAGGGAGCGCACGAAGGAACAGGGCTAGGAGTAAAATTTTTAAAACATATTGAAAGATGCAAAACTCTTTTGCATTTAATAGATATTACAAATAATGATTTAGAAAAATCTTATCTTCAAGTAAAAAACGAACTAAAAAACTACAGTTCTGATCTTTTAAAAAAAAAAGAATTAATAATTTTAAATAAAATAGATCTAGTTGATCATGAAGTAGTAAAAGAAATTACTGCAGAATTTTCAAAAAAGATAAATAAAGAAATTTTAACATTATCTACATTGGAAAAAAACTCAGTTTCTAAAATTAAAGCTAAACTAATTTCTTATGTCTCTTAAAAATTCTAAAACGATTGTCATTAAAATAGGATCATCTTTACTAGTAGATAAAGATAAGAAAATAAGAAAAAAATGGTTATCAAGTTTTGCCAAAGATGTTCAAGAACTAAGGAATAAAAATAAAAAGATTATAATAGTTAGTTCGGGTTCTATTGCTTTAGGATGTATAAAAATGGATTACAATAAAAAGAGTCTTAAGTTAGATAAAAGTCAAGCTGTTGCCTCTATTGGTCAAATTGAGTTAATGAATTTATTTTCTAATACTTTTTCAAAATATAAATTAAATATTTCTCAAATTTTACTGACTCTAGAAGACACTGAAGAGCGTAGAAGATCTTTAAATGCTAAAAGAACATTTGAAAACTTATTTGATTTAAATTTTATTCCTATAGTTAATGAAAATGATACTATAGCTACAACTGAAATCAAATATGGTGATAATGATAGACTTGCATCAAGAGTGGCACAAATAACAAATGCAGATACTTTAGTCCTTCTTTCTGATGTGGATGGTTTATATACAAAAAATCCAAAAATTTATAAAGACGCTAAAATTATAAAAAAAGTGGAAAATTTAAATGAAGATTTAAAAAATATAAATCTTAGGGGAAATAATGAATTTGGAAGTGGTGGAATGAATACAAAAATAGAGGCAGCAAAAATTTGTCAACTATCTGGATGTAATATGATTATAGCGAATGGTTTATTTCTAAATCCGATTAATAAAATTATTGTGGAAAATAATTGTACTTTATTTTTATCAAAAATTTCTAAATTAGATGCTAGAAAAAAGTGGATTATAAGTTCTATTTCTCCGAAAGGTGCATTAATTATAGATGATGGTGCAAAAAAAGCTTTAAAAAATGGGAAAAGTTTATTGGCAGCTGGTATTAAAAAAGTGAGTGGCAAATTTAATAAAGGTGATCACATAAAGATATTGGATAAATCTAATAAAGAATGTGCTAGAGGATTGTCCTCATTTTCATCTAATGAAGTTGAAAAAATAATAGGTCACCATTCTAAAGAAATTGAAAAAATACTGGGCTATATTTCAAAATCAGAAGTTGTGCATAAAGATGATATGGTAGAAATTTAATGAAAAATTATTTAATTAAATTAGGAATTCAAGCAAAAAAAGCTTCGGTTAAATCTATAGACTCCAAAAAAAAAGATAAAGTCCTTCAAGATTATTGTAATTTAATACTTAATAATCAATTAAATATTATCAGAGAAAATAAAAAAGATTTAAAACTTGCTGAAAATAAAAGATTAAAAGAAAATTTAATTACAAGACTTTTGATAGATAAAAAAAGGATTCAACAGATTATAAATTCAATAAAGAAAATTAAAAAATTTAAAGATCCAGTCAATCAAACATTAGAAAATTGGAAAAGACCTAGTGGTTTAAAAATATCAAAAGTAACAACCTCAATTGGTGTTATAGCGGTTATTTATGAAAGCAGACCTAACGTTACCTCAGATGTTGCATCATTATGTTTTAAATCTGGAAATTCAGTAATACTTAAAGGTGGTTCTGAAGCATATTATTCAAACAAAATTTTTTCTGAACTATTTAGAAAAGCTCTTCAAAAAAATAAAATAGATAAAAATTATGTTCAATTTATTGACTCTAAGAATAGAAAAGTAGTTGATTTTTTATTAACCAAAATGGTCAATTATATTAATGTAATTATTCCAAGAGGAGGAAAACATTTAGTCAAGAAAGTACAAGAACTATCAAAAATACCAGTAATTGGTCATCTTGAAGGAATATGCCATACTTATATAGATAAGAATGCTGATTTAATAATGACAAAAAAAATCACTTTAAATGCAAAAATGAGAAATACAGCTATATGCGGTGCAACTGAAACTATTTTAATTCATCAAAATGTATTGAAAAAATTTTGTAATCCAGTGTTATCTAACCTTGAAAACAATGGATGCAAAATTATTGGAGATAATAAGATTAAAAGATTATATAAAAGTAGAATAAAAATCGCTAAAGAAAGTGATTGGAGAAAAGAATATTTATCATCTACAGTCTCTGTAAAATCTGTAAAAAATATTGACGAAGCAATAAGTCACATTAACAAATATGGTACTATGCATACCGATGCAATAATTACAAAAAATTTTAAATCTGCTAAAAAATTTTTAAATAAAGTAAAAAGTTCAATTGCAATGCATAATACTTCTACTCAATTTGCTGATGGTGGTGAATTTGGTTTTGGCGGTGAAGTTGGTATTTCAACAAATACTCTGCCACCAAGAGGACCTGTTGGTTTAAACCAGCTTGTTTCTTATAAATATACAGTAATAAGCAATGGTAAAATTAGAAGCTAAATTGAAAATAAAAAAAATTAAAATTGGAATTTTAGGCGGATCATTTGATCCTGCTCATAAAGGACATTTAGCTATATCAAAAGAGGCATTGAAAAAATTTAACTTAAAATCAATAATTTGGGCAATTACTATTCAAAATCCTTTTAAAGAAAAAAGCACAAATAGTTTAAAAAAAAGAATAGCTAACTGTAAAAAAATTATTAGGACTAATAAATTAATTAAAGTCAAATTTTTTGAAGATATTATTAATTCTAATAAAACAGTAGATTTAATAAATCATTTAAACAAAAATAAAAAATATGACCTCTATTTTTTAATGGGAGCAGATAATTTAATTAATTTTCATAAGTGGCACAAATGGAAGCAAATCTTAAAAAAATCAAATGTTGTTGTATTTGACCGTCAAGGTTATAAGAAAAAATCTTTAAATTCAAAGACATATAAATGTCTTGCTCAAAAACAGGTTACATTTGTTAACTTTAAAAAAGTCAACATTTCATCTTCTCAATTGAGAAAAATTTGATAGTCTAAATATAATTAATGGATAAAATTTTAGATCTTAAAACTACAATAATAAGAACCCTAGATTTAAATAAAGCTCACGACATCGTAAGTATTGATTTAAAAGATAAAAGTTCCATGGCCGATTATATGATCATAGCTAGTGGAAATTCTTCAAGACATATTCAATCTTTATCAGAACAAGTTTTAGAAAAACTCAAAGATAATGGTTTAAGAGAATCTAGAATTGAAGGCAAGGATAGTAGTGAGTGGAAACTGGTAGATGGAATAGACCTTATAGTTCACATTTTCCACCCTGAAAAAAGAAAATTTTATGAATTAGAAAAAATTTGGTCTGAACTAATACCAAAAGAAAAAGTAATTATATGAAACATAAACTTTTAATAATTTTTTTTTCTTTTAACCTTTTTTTTATATTTAACAGCTCAATATCTTCTGAAATTGATGTTTATAAAAAAATTGATTTATTTGGTGAAGTATTAGAAAAAATTAACGAAGAATATGTTGATGAAATAAACCAATCAGAAAGTATGGACTCTGCAATAAATGGTTTGCTCCAATCTCTTGATCCGTACTCAGCCTATATGTCTCCTGAAATTTTCAACGAAATGCAGACGGAAACTAGTGGTGAATTTGGAGGTCTTGGGATCGAAGTAAGTATGGAGTCAGGTGTAGTGAAAGTAATTTCTCCAATTGATGATACCCCCGCCTCAAGAGCTGGTATTAAAGCAGGTGATTATATTGTTAAAATTGAAGACACTCAAGTTCAAGGAAAGTCCCTTAGTGAAGCTGTTGATTTGATGAGAGGACCGGTTGGTTCTTCCATTGAATTAACTGTTAGAAGAAGAGGTATAAAAAAAGCTCTTACATTTAATATCAAAAGAGAAATCATAAAGATTCAATCTGTTAAATCAGAACTATTAGAAAATAATATTGGCTATATTAGGCTGACTTCTTTTAATGAAAATAGTAGTGAACAAATATTAAATAAAATAGAAGTTTTAGAAAAAAATCAAAATGTTAATTCTTACATTTTAGATCTTAGAAATAATCCTGGTGGATTATTATCGCAAGCAATAAAAATATCTGACTTTTTTTTAGATAATGGTGAAATTGTATCCACAAAAAGTAGGAAAGCCTCTGAGAATAGAAAGTGGTTTGCAAAAAAAGGGGATATCACAAATGGAAAAACATTAGTTGTACTAATTAATTATGGTTCAGCATCAGCTGCAGAGATTGTAGCTGGAGCTTTAAAAGATCATAAAAGAGCAATAATATTAGGTGAAAATAGTTATGGAAAGGGGTCTGTACAATCAATTATACCATTAAAAAATAAAGGAGCAATTAGGCTTACTGTTGCTAAATATTATTTACCATCAGGAAAATCGATTTCCGAAGTTGGAGTAAGTCCAGATATTGAAATTGATGAAAAAGGTGAAGAGTTTAGAATAAAAACTGAAACGGATAATCAACTTAACTACACTATTAAACTTTTAAACGGATAAAATGGAAAATAAGTTTAAAAATCTACCTCTTAGAAATGGTGTAGGAATAATTTTACTTAATAAAAATAATAAAGTTTTTGTTGCCAAAAGAATTGATAATGCAAAAAATTTTTGGCAAATGCCCCAAGGTGGTGTTGATGATGGTGAAGAATTTTTAAAAGCAGCTCATAGAGAATTGGAAGAAGAAACAAGCATTAAAAGTGTGGAGTTGATTAAAGAATTAGAGGGTGTGTTTAGCTACGAACTTCCTGAGCGCTTATTAGGGATAATTTGGAAAGGAAAATATAAGGGACAAAAACAAAAGTGGTTTTTAATGAGATTCATTGGCGAAGAAAGAGAAATAAATATTAAAACGAGAAATCCAGAATTTTTAGAATGGAAATGGATAAATCTCGATCAAATTACAGAAGTGGTAGTAGACTTTAAATTACACGTTTACAAAGAACTAAAGGAAAAAGTTAAGAAAATAATTAATTGAGTGATTTTAATACTTCAATTTTTTGATCTATTAAATATTTAGACTGATCATTAATTTCTGGTTTTTTTGCTTCCTCTTCAGCTTGATTTAGTAAATTTTGTTTTGTAGATTTATCCAAATCAGGAAGGTTGTATATTGAGCTAGTTAAGATTGATAAGTTATCATTTTTAAATTCAACAATTCCATCCTCAACATAATAATTTTCATCTCCAGATTTTGATAAAATTTTGATTATCCCAGGCTTTAAAAATGAAATAATAGAAATGTGATCTTTAAGTATTCCCATCTCACCTTCAAAAGCTGGCACAATAACTTCTGAAACATCTTCTTTAACTAAAAAAGATTTTTCTGGATTTACTATCTCGATTTTAAACTCTTCATTCATTAAGCAGCAGCTTCCTTAGCCATTTTATCAGCTTTTTCTATTGCTTCCTCTATAGTTCCAACCATATAAAAAGCTGCTTCCGGAAGATGGTCATAATCACCTTTACAAATAGCAGCAAAGCCTTTTATCGTTGAGTCAAGATCAACCAGTTTACCTGGAGAACCAGTAAATACTTCAGCAACAAAGAATGGTTGAGATAAAAATCTTTGTATTTTTCTAGCTCTGGCTACGACTAATTTATCTTCTTCAGATAATTCATCCATACCTAAAATAGCTATGATATCTTGAAGAGATTTATAAGTTTGTAAAATTTTTTGAACCTCTCTAGCAACTCTATAATGCTCGTCACCAACTATTCTAGGGTCCAAAATTCTTGAAGTAGAATCAAGTGGGTCAACCGCAGGGTAAATACCTATCTCTGCAATTTGTCTAGAAAGAACTGTAGTTGCATCCAAATGAGCAAATGAAGTCGCTGGCGCAGGGTCAGTTAAATCATCAGCAGGTACATAAATTGCCTGTACCGATGTAATTGATCCTTTATTAGTTGTAGTAATTCTTTCTTGAAGGTTACCCATATCAGTCGCAAGTGTTGGCTGATAACCAACTGCAGATGGTATTCTTCCCAATAGAGCTGATACCTCAGAACCTGCTTGTGTAAATCTGAAAATGTTATCTACGAAAAAAAGAACATCTTGACCTTCTTGATCTCTAAAATACTCAGCTACAGTTAATCCTGTAAGAGCAACTCTAGCTCT